>Ga0315297_10000813_pt1 | contig 18591 bp, 15 predicted proteins | sample YL17G15_0_MG_FD_203628 | JGI IMG/M metagenome (GOLD analysis project Ga0315297, IMG submission 203628) | Sediment microbial communities from Yellowstone Lake, YNP, Wyoming, USA - YL17G15_0 | ecosystem: Environmental > Aquatic > Freshwater > Lake > Sediment | place: USA: Wyoming | collected... | reverse complement strand
AGAATGATGATCACCGGGAGGGCAAAATAAAAGAGAACCGAGGGTTCGCTAATTAACCAGATCAACACCGGCAGGATGAGGGCCGCGACCAGGGCAGCCAGGGAGGAGAGCCGGGTGGAGAGAAAAATCACGCCCCAGAGTGCGATGACGATAAGAGCGGGAACCGGCGCCAGCGCCAGGCAGGCCCCGAATCCAGTAGCCACGCCCTTCCCGCCCCGGAATTTCAGAAACACCGAGAAGCAGTGACCCAGGAAGGCTATCAACCCGGCCACCGCCGCGACCTTGAGCCCGAGACCCAGACGGCCGGCAATCAAGACCGGGATCACCCCTTTCAGCATATCCCCGGTGAAGGTCGCGATGGCGGCCTTTTTCCCGAGGGCCCGGGCGACATTGGTGGCCCCGATGTTGCCGCTGCCCACCTCCCGGATATCAATCCCCCGGCTCCAGGCCAGGAGATAACCGGTGGGAACGGACCCCAGGAGGTAACTGAAAAATCCCAACCCGATCAAAATCAGCAAATTTTCCCCCTCATCCTAATTGTTCTTTTAGAGAAACCTGCTTTATATAATCGCATTTTTTTGTAGTTTGCCGATTCACGTGTCCCGTCACTGGGCGGGATCGGCGTTTTTCAAAACCGCCCGATCCCTCCCGTATCGGGATAAATCCCTCTGAAGTCGGGATAAATAAATCGGGCAACTACTTTGCGCATTGAGATACCAAGTGCTTTTTTCGGGTAAACACCGATAAGGCCGATATTTACTTGAACGAAAAGAACCCCGGGGGAAAGGCGGGTACTAATTGAATCGAATAAAACCGGATCTGAACCCACGGTTTTCCCCCGGAATAAAGATCGATTTCCGCCGGCCAGGCCGAGCTGTTTTCGAGAAATCGATACTTGAGATAGTCAATCCGGATGGGTTTTTCACGAGATAGTTCGAGCCGGCGGGGGAAAAAATTATCCTTGTTGACCCAAAAACCCGGCCAGCCGGTTTCGGGATTGCCGATCCGGTAAACGATCTCCCGCTCGAAATGTTCGAGTCCGATCTGGGCCACGTCAAGTCCCTGGGTTTCAAGGCCGGTTCTCAGGGCTTTGATCCCCTCGGAGATGAAAGGGCTGAACAGGGCCGGGAAAAGATTCGGCAGGTCCTGGCCGATTACCCCGGCGAGCTCCGGGTCCTTGGCCGAGAGGAGAAGATTGTTCTTGATCACCACGATGGTCAAGCCCTTCGCGTAAGCAGGCGCGAAAAGTTCGAACCTGATCTGATTGGGAATGGCAAGATAAAACCGGAAGGAAACGACAATTCCGGGAGCGGAGGGCTTCGGCGGGAAAAACTCCAGGTTTCCCCGGGCCTCAATGAATGTCCCGCTGGGCATGGTTTTCAGGGATTTGGCCAGGATCCTCTCGGGGGGAGGCAAATACGCCGAGGCAGGCGAGGAGCTAAGCACAAAGGGCAAAGCGTAAAGGGCAAATAAAGAAATTGCTTTTAAAAAAATCCTTTGAGATCGAAAATTCAATTGACTCATCCTCTTCCTGGTTCGTCTCAATCCAAGAACGGCTCAGATTTTTTTCGCGAATTCACGGATGATTTCCTTGACCCCAGAGGCAAGATCGGAACGTTTCAAGGCGTAATGGAGGTTGGCCCGGAGGTAGCCGATTTTCTCGCCGGCGTCGAAGCGGAGGCCCTGGTATTCCAGGGCGTAAACCGGCTCGATTTGGGCCAGGCGGTCGATCGCGTCGGTGAGCTGGATCTCCCCGTCCCGCCCGGGAGCCTGGTCTTCCAGGAGATTGAAAATCCGGGGGGTAAAGAGATAGCGGCCGGTGCTGGCGATGGTCGAGGGCGCCTCCTCCGGTTTTGGCTTCTCAATGATTCGCTCGATCCGGTGCACCCGCGGTTTTACCTCCTTACCCTTGATCGCCCCGTAAAGGTGGACCTTATCCCGGGGGACATTCAGCACCCCGATGATCGAGCCCCCGAACTCCTCATAAGCCCGGATCATCTGGGCGGTCACCGGCGGGTCGGCGTCCATGATGTCGTCGCCCAGCAAAACCGCGAAAGGCTCGTCCCCCACCACCTGCCGGGCGCAGAGAACGGCGTGCCCCAGCCCTTTCTGCTCCTGCTGGCGGACGGAGATGATTTCGCACATCTCGGCCAGGGCGTGGACCTCCCGGTAGGCTTTCTGATCACCCTTTTTCTGCAGAAGAATCTCCAGCTCCGGTGCCAGGTCAAAATGATCCTCGATTTCACTCTTGCCCCGGCTGGTAATCAAAACAATGGTTTTCACCCCGGAAAGTACGGCCTCTTCCACCACATATTGAATGGTGGGACGGTCCACGATCGGGAGCATCTCCTTGGCAATGGCTTTGGTAGCGGGCAGAAACCGGGTCCCCTTTCCCGCCGCCGGGATAACCGCTTTTTTAACTTTCATTCTCTCCCCTCTTTCCGCTGATTCCAGGACTAATTCTTCGCCAGTCTGCCGGTACTGTCAAGCAAATCCGGCCGAAGTTCGACATCCTCAGCTATCAGTCGTTTTCATTGGAATTATCATTACCGCAAAGGGTTTGAACTTTTAAATATATAAAGACCGTGACAAAACCTCCATTTTGTCATTCTGAACTCCGCCAAAGGCGGGGTGAAGAATCTCTCTTCCGGAGAAGAAAAAAGAAAAGCCAGACCCTTCGTGAAGTTCATTCTGAGCCCTTCGAGATCCTTCGCTTTGCTCAGGATGACAAGGGGTGAAGGGTTCCGGCGCCGTCCTGAATGAAATGAAGGAATGACCAAGAGCGAAGGACCCAGGATGACATTTAGTATGTTTTGTAACGGTTTCATATATTGAATTTGAGATCAGATCAGATTAAATTAAGAGCCGAAATGACAAAAAAGAGCGCCGCCATCTTCGGGGTGGTTTTGCTGGCCGGTTTATTCCTCTCGGCCTGCCAGAAAAAATCCGCCCCCCAAAAAGCCGGGCCGGCGGGACCGGACGCGGAAACCCCGGCCTCCGGAGACGCCATCATCGTGGGTTCGATCGGCGACGCTTCCACCCTGATTCCCATCCTGGTCTCGGACACGGCTTCCGGGGAAATCGCCGGGCTGATTTACAACGGCCTGATTAAATACGACCAGAACCTCAACATCGTCGGCGACCTAGCCCAATCCTGGGAGGTCAGCAAGGATGGGCTGACGATCACCTTTCACCTCCGGCCGGGGATAAAATGGCAGGACGGCAAGCCGTTCTCCGCCGAGGACGTTCTCTTCACCTATCAGACGATCATCGATCCCCGCACCCCCACCGCCTATGCCAGCGCCTTTCTGGAAGTGCGCGAGGCCAAGATCCCTGACTCCAATACCTTCCAGGTGACCTACAAACAACCCTTCGCGCCGGCCCTGGACAGCTGGGGAGTGGGGATAATCCCCAAGCATCTGCTCGCCAGCCAGGACATCACGAAAAGCCCCCTGAATCGCAATCCCGTTGGCACCGGTTTCTACCGGTTCGCGGGCTGGAAGACCGGGGAGAAAATCGAGCTCTCTTTCAACCCCGATTGCTTCGCCGGCCGGCCCTACATCGACCGGTACATTTACCGGATCATTCCCGACCAGGCCACCATGTTCCTGGAGCTCCTTTCCGGCGGCGTGGACGAGATGGGGTTAACCCCCCTGCAATACGCCCGGCAGAGTGAAAACGCCAAGTTCCGGGAAAACTACAAACGCTACCGTTACCTGACCTTCAGCTATTCCTACCTGGGGTTCAACCTGAAGGACCCCCGCTTCGCCGATAAAAGGGTCCGCCAGGCGATCGCCTACGCTATCGACAAGAAAGAAATCATCGACGGGGTTCTTTTCGGATTGGGGGTGGAAGCGACCGGGCCCTACCGCCCGGACACCTGGTATTACAATCCCAGCGTGAAAAAATATCCCTACGATCCGGAACAGGCCCGCCGGCTTTTGCAGGAAGCCGGTTACCAGGACCGCAACAACGATGGGATCCTGGACAAGGACGGGCAGCCTTTTGAATTCACCCTGATCACCAACCAGGGCAATATCACCCGTTCCCGCACCGCCGAGATCATCCAGCGCCGTCTGAAAAAGATCGGAATCAGCGTGAAGATCCGGATCCTGGAATGGTCGGCTTTCCTCAACGAATTCGTGGACAAGCGCCGGTTCGAAGCGGTTATCCTGGGCTGGGCCATGGGCCCGGAACCCGACCAGTTCGACATCTGGCATTCGAGCAAAACCAAGGAAAAAGAATTCAATTTCGTGACTTTCGCCAACCCCGAAGCGGATCGGCTCCTGGAGGAAGGCCGGCACACTTTCGATCTGGAAAAAAGAAAGCGGGCCTACTTCCGGCTCCAGGAGATCCTGGCCGAAGAGCAGCCCTACGTTTTCCTTTATTACGCCCAGGCCCTCCCGGCCATCCACAAGCGTTTCCGAGGGATCGAGCCGGCCCCGGCCGGGATCGCGTACAACTTCGAAAAGTGGTACGTTCCCAAGCCCTTCCAGCGTTATTCCTGGTAATAAACTTCAATTTCTAGGCTGCGGATTACGTCGATCGGCTGCGCTGCTCGTTTCATCTCACGGGAACCGTCTTGCGGACATATCTAAACCGTAACCGTAAGACTCAACCCAAACGAGCCGCGCAACCGCAACCGAGTTTTACCGGCCATTCCGTTGAATATTAGTTTTGTTTTACTTATATTAAATATAGGGGGCCGGTGAGGATGAACCGGCCTTCTGGATTTTTATCCGCCTTCGCAGAAAACCACGGCTTTTAGTCGTGGATGAATGCGGAAGAATAGTAAGGAAGAAAGAGGTTTTGATTCCAGCTTCGGCGGATGTTCGCATATTCATTAAGGCGGATAACCCGCCATAGCTTTAGCGACGGCGGGTAATAAATATGGAGGTACCACGGGCTTTGCCCGTGGGGCTCCATTGGCCTTCAGCTGAAGGCCAATAACCAGAGGTTGGGTATTGGTCGTAATATGGTGATATAATTTTGACTTACCGATGGAACAGAACTTCAAAACCTTTCACGGCACCACGGTTCTGGCGGTCCGGCACCAAGGGAAAGTCGCGGTCGCCGGCGACGGGCAGGTTTCCACCGGCGAGATCATCATGAAAAGAAGCGCCCGCAAGGTCCGGCGGCTTTTCCAGGATAAGGTCATCGCCGGGTTCGCCGGCTCCACCGCGGACGCCATCACCCTCTTTGAAAAATTCGAGGAAAAATTGAACCGCTACGGAGGAAACCTGACCCGGGCCGCGGTCGAACTGGTCAAGGACTGGCGCACCGACCGGGTGCTCCGGCGGTTGGAAGCCATGCTCCTGGTGGTCGACCAGGAACAGTCCCTGATTATCTCCGGAAACGGGGACGTGATCGAGCCGGACGGCGGGGCCGTAGCGATCGGCTCGGGGGGAGCCTACGCGCTGGCCGCTGCCCGGGCCCTGCTCCAGCATTCCCATCTCTCCGCCCGGGAGATCGCCTTGGAATCCATGATGATTGCCTCGCAGATCTGCCTTTACACCAACGACCAGATCGTGGTGGAAGAGCTGGGATAACCCCGATGGCGCTCACCCCCAAGGAAATTGTCGCCGAGCTCGACCGCTATATCATCGGGCAAAAACCGGCCAAGCGCTCGGTGGCCATCGCCCTCCGCAACCGCTGGCGGAGACAGCAGGTCCCCGCCGAGCTCCGGGATGAAATCGCCCCCAAGAATATCATCATGATCGGCCCCACCGGGGTGGGAAAAACCGAGATCTGCCGCCGCCTGGCCCGCCTGGCCCAGGCCCCTTTCCTGAAAGTGGAGGCCTCGAAATACACCGAGGTCGGCTATGTGGGGAGGGACGTGGAATCCATGATCCGGGATCTGGTTGAGCTCTCGGTCAAAATGATCAAGGAAGAGGAACTGGAACGGGTCCGGACCAAGGCCGGGGAACTGGCCGAGGAACGCCTGCTCGACCTTCTGCTTCCGTCCCGCCCCCCGGCCTTCCCGAATCCGGCGGTTTTACCCCCGGGAGCCCCGGTTCCCTCCCCGGTTCTCCCCCCGGAACCCGCCCCGGATTCCACCCGGGAACGGCTCCGTCAGCTTCTCCGCAGCGGCAAACTAGACGACCGCTTCGTGGAGGCGGAAACCCGCAGCCGTTCCCTGCCGGTGGTCGAGATTTTCTCCAACGCCGGGGGCATGGAGGACTTCGAAATGCAGTTCCGGGAGATGCTGGGCAATTTCCTTCCCCAGAAATCCCGCAAGAAAAAGGCCAGCGTTCCCGAGGCGCTCAAGCTCCTGACCGACGAGGAGGAACAGCGGCTGATTGACCTGGACCAGATCATCTCCCGCGCGGTCGAGCGGGCGGAAAACGCCGGGATCGTCTTCATCGATGAAATCGACAAAATCGCCGGGAAAGAGAAAGGCTACGGTCCGGAGGTCTCCCGGGAAGGGGTCCAGCGGGACCTCCTGCCGGTGGTGGAAGGCACCACCGTGCAAACAAAATACGGGGCCGTCCGCACCGATCACATTCTTTTCATCGCCGCCGGCGCCTTCACCGTATCCAAACCCTCGGATCTCATCCCGGAACTCCAGGGCCGGTTTCCGATCCGGGTCGAGCTCAGCCCTTTAAGCCAGGAAGACTTCGTCCGGATCCTGAACGAGCCGGAGAACTCCCTGATCCGCCAGGCGATCGCCCTCCTGAAAACCGAGGAGGTGGAGTTGATCTTCCCGCCCGAGGCCATCGGGGAGATCGCCCGGCTGGCCTGGCTGGTGAACGAGCGGATGGAAAATATCGGGGCCCGCCGCCTGCACACGGTGATGGAAAGACTGCTGGACGAGGTCTCCTTCTCCGCCCCGGAAATGACGGGGGTCCAGGTTAAGATTGATGCCCCCTACGTCCGGGAAAAACTGGAAGAGATTCTGAAAAACGAGGATTTGAGCCGGTATATTCTCTAGCCGGGAACCCGTAAAACCATGGCAACAGAACCGGGCCAGGAAAAAATCGCGAAAAAAGCCCTGATCGCCGACGATAACGATAACGAGCGGGAGGCCCTCACCCAGCTGGTCCGCGCGGAAGATTATGAAGTGATCCCGGCGCGGAGCGGGCGGGAAGCCTTGAAACACTTGGAAAACAATGATTTCGACGTGGTTTTTATCGATATCATCATGCCGGGAATGCACGGCCTGGATCTCCTGAAACGGGTCAAGGAGATCCGTCCGAAACTTCCTATCTTGGTCCTGGCGGAAGCCCGGGAACAGACCTGGGCGGACCGGGCCCTCTCCCTGGGAGCCCTGGATTACGTGATCAAGCCGGCGGAAGCCCGGGAGGTGCGCCGGGTCCTGGGCTGGATCACCCGCCTGAAAACGCCGGAACCGGACGCCCCGGGAAAACCCCCGGTTGAGCCCGCCGAAGATACCCGCCGGCAGAAAAGCCTGGAGATCCAGAAAGAGATGTTCCGGATCCTGAGCGAGGGATCCGAAATCGGCCGGATTTACCTGGACCTCTCGGAATGGGTCCGGGAGATGACCGGAAGCGAGACAGCCCTGATATACCTGGAGGACGGAGCGGGAGCTTTTACCCTGACCGCCGGCTGGGGCCCGGCCGGAGAGATCCGGGCCGAACAAACCCTGAACCACGGCCAGGGTCTTTTGGGCTGGGCCCTGGACAGCCGGGAAGGAATCATCCTGAAGGAACCCCGGAACGACCCGCGCTTCGACCCGGAAGTGGACCAAAAACAGCTTTCCTCCCTGACCGACCTGATTCTGGTCCCCATCCTCCAGCGCGGCCGGTGCCTGGGTCTCCTGGTCGCCGCCAACTGCCGGAATCCCTCGGGTTTTGGCCAGGGCGATCTCGACCCGATGTCAACCATTGCCCTCGGCCTCTCCGTAGTGCTCCGGATCGACTGGCTCCATAAAAATATCGAGTTGCGGATCGATGAACTGGCCGAGGCCGAAAGCCAGACCCAGCGCTTGAAAAAGGCCCTGCTGAAATCCGACCAGGAAAGACGGAGCGCCTTGGAGGAATTGAAAAAAATCCGCTCGGCCCCGGAAAGAAAGGGTTAAAAACATGGAAGAAAGAATCACCCGGGCCCGGGCCCTGTTGGAAGCGCTTCCCTATATTCGCCGTTTCGCGGGGAAGACCCTGGTCATCAAATACGGCGGGGCGGCCATGGTCAAGGAGGAACTCAAGCGCGAATTCGCCCGGGACGTGGTGCTCCTGAAATACGTGGGGATCAACCCGGTCATCATCCATGGCGGCGGGCCGCAGATCGGAGAATATCTGAAACGCCTGGGACTCAAGTCCCGGTTTGTTTCCGGGCTCCGGGTCACCGACGCCGAAACCCTCGAGGTGGTGGAAATGGTTCTCCGGGGCACGATCAACTCGGAAATCGTCGGTCTGATCAACGGCACCGGGGGCAAAGCGGTCGGGATCTGCGGCAAGGACGGTGGACTCATCCGGGTCCGGAAAATGCACTCCGACGAGCTTGAGCCCGCCCCGGAGAAAAGCGTGGACCTGGGTTTCGTGGGCGAGATCGAGGCCATTGACACCGGGCTGATCCGCACCCTGGAAAGCTCCGGTTATATCCCGGTGGTGGCCCCGATCGGCTCGGACTCGGACGGGCAGAGCTACAACCTGAACGCCGACCACCTGGCCGGACACCTGGCCGGGTCGCTCCGGGCGGAGAAGCTGATCGTCCTGACCGATGTGGAAGGCATCAAAAACCGGGAGGGCAAATTAGTGGCCAGCCTCAAGGCCCGCCAGCTGAAGAAGGCCATCGCCGAGGGCTGGATCTCGGAGGGAATGATTCCCAAGACCCAGGCCTGCCTGACCGCCCTCGCGGGCGGAGCGGGGAAGACCCATATCATCGACGGCCGAGTCGCCCACGCCCTGCTCCTGGAACTATTTACCGATCTGGGGATCGGCACGGAGATACTCAGATGAAAAAAGCGAAAAAAGTGACTACCGCGAGCCTGATCGAGCGCAGCGACCGGGTCCTGATGAATACCTACGCCCGCTTCCCGGTCGCCTTTGTCCGCGGCGAGGGAGCCCGGCTCTGGGATCCGGAGGGGAAGGAATACCTGGACTTCTTTTCCGGCCTGGCCGTCTTGAACCTCGGGCACTGCCACCCGGAAATCGTTTCCGCCGTCCGCGCCCAGTCCGGCCTGCTCTTTCACACCTCCAATCTTTTTTACACCGAGCCGCCCGTCCGCCTCGCGGAAGCGCTGGTCGAGCATTCTTTCGCCGACAAGGTGTTTTTCTGCAACAGCGGAGCGGAAGCCAATGAAGGCGCGGTCAAACTCGCCCGGATCTACGCCCGGAACCGCCGGAAGGATGAGCGGGTGGGGGTGGTCACGATGGAGAACTCCTTTCACGGAAGAACCCTGGGAATGATCTCCGCCACCGGGCAGGAAAAAGTCAAGGTGGGTTTCGCGCCGTTGCTCGAAGGTTTCCGGACCGCCCGCTTCAACGACCTCGCGAGCGTGACGGCGGCCGCCTCGGGCTGGGCGGGTGCCATCCTGCTTGAGCCGATTCAGGGAGAGGGAGGGGTTTTCCCGGCCACCCCCGAATTCATTACCGGGATCCGGAAGCTTTGCGACCGGGAAGGCATGCTGCTCATCTTTGACGAGGTGCAGGTGGGAATCGGCCGGACCGGGGAGCTGTTCGCCTACCAGCACTACGGGGTGGAACCGGACATCCTCACCCTGGCCAAGGCCGTGGGCGGGGGTCTGCCCCTGGGCGCGGTCCTGGCCACCAACGCGGTGGCTTCGGCCTTCACGCCGGGAACCCACGCCACCACCTTTGGCGGGAACGCCGTCGCCACGGCCGCCGGGGAGGCGGTCCTCAATGTCATCCTCACCGGAAAGATCCTGGAAAACTGCCGCCGACAGGGGAAAGCCCTCCGCTCGGCCCTGGAAAAATTCGCGCGAAAATACGCCGGGATCCGGGAAATCCGGGGCCGGGGCCTGATCGTGGGAATGGAGCTCGAGGACGGGGAAAAAGGCCAGCGCCTGATCCGGCGGGCCCTGGACTCGGGCCTGATCCTGAACCTGGCCCACGGCAATGTCGTTCGCTTCCTCCCGCCCCTGAACATCACCACCGCCGAGCTTGCCCGGGGGCTGAAAATCCTGGAGAAACTGCTGGCCGAGATTCTGGGAGCCCGGGATCCCCGGGGGGAATAATGGCCAAACGCGACCTTCTCCGCATTACCGACCTGAGCCGGGAAGAGATTGACCACCTGATTGAGCGGGCGGCGGTGCTCAAATCCAGGTCAAAAAAATTCCGCACCCCTCCCCTCCAGGGAAAAATCCTCACCCTGCTTTTCGAAAAACCCAGCACCCGCACCCGGGTTTCCTTCGAAGCCGCGGTTCTGGCCCTGGGGGGCAAGGCCATCTACCTTTCCTCCGAGCACACCCAGATTTCCCGGGGCGAGCCGATCGGGGACACCGCCCAGGTCCTCTCCCGTTATTGCGATGGAATCATTTTCCGAACCCATGCCCAGGCCCGCCTGGAGGAATTCGCCCTGAATTCCCGCGTCCCCGTCCTTAACGGGCTCTCGGACCGTTTTCACCCCTGCCAGATCCTCGCCGACCTTTTCACCATCCAGGAGACCCTGGGCAACTACCAGGAGATCCGGGTAGCTTACATCGGGGACGGCAACAACGTGGCCAACTCCTGGATCGAGGCTTGCGGCCGGATCGGCTTCCAGCTCGCCCTCGCCTTTCCCCCGGGTTACGATGCCGACCGGGAGGTCCTGAAGGAAACCCGGGATCTTTACCCCGACCGGATTTCGGTTTTCTCCGACCCGCGTTCGGCCGTTTCCGGGGCGGACATAATATACACCGACGTCTGGATCAGCATGGGGCAGGAGAAAGACGAGGAACAGGTCCGGCAAACCTTCGCCGGCTTTCAGGTAAATTCGGAGCTCATGGCCCTGGCCAAACCCGGGGCCCGTTTCCTGCACTGTCTCCCGGCCCACCGGGGCTGGGAGGTAACCGAGGAGGTTCTCTCCGGTCCGCAATCAGCGGTCCTCTCCCAAGCGGAAAACCGCCTCCATTTCCAGAAAGCCCTTCTGGAAATGTTTATCCGCTGAGCGCCCCGGAAAAGGCCGGCCAACCCGTGGACGCCAAAACCAAAACGGAACTGGAAGAACTCCTTTACGGGGAATTACGGCCGGGAAAACCCGAGCCCAACCCGGAAGAGGTTTTTCTCAAATCGTTTCCCCGGTTCCGCGGGGAGGCCGAAAAAAAAGCGGAGGATATCGATCCCCGCTCGGGCTTTCTCCTTTCCCGGATGGACGGAAGAAAAACCGTGTCCGAAATCATGGTTGTTTCCGGGATGGGGCGCCGGGAAGCCATCCAGCGGTTCGGGGATCTTTTTTCCCGGGGCCTGGTCGATTTCGGCGATGATAACCTGCGGGCCAGCGTTTTCCTGGATAATTACGGACGGGTTCTCTCCGAAACCGAGAAAGAGGAGATCCGGCTCACCTGGCTCCGGATGGCGAAGGAAGACCCCCTCGACCGGCTGGGATTGAAACCGGGATCCCGGGACGCGGAAATCCGCCAGGCCTACTGGGAGCTTTCCCGGAAATTCCACCCGGACCGTTATACCGGGATCGAGCTGGGGGAGTACCGGGCCCTGATCCTGGAAATCAACTCCCGGATCACCGAGGCCTACCAGGAGATCAAAAGTCCCCGGGCGAAACCCGGGCCGGCCTTGAAAACCCAATCCCCGGCCGGCTCCGCCGGGGAAAAAGGAAAAGAGTCCGCGGCCGAAGAGCTCTTTGCCGAGGCCCAGAAAGCCCTGAAAAGCGGGAACTTGAAGGCTGCCTTTTCTCAGAGTAAGCTAGCTTTAAGCATAAACCCGCGGAACCCGAAATATCGGGAGCTTTTTCTGCGGATTGAGGCGCATTTGAATATTTCCAACCCGAGGACGAAAGCCTGAACCCCCGAATCATTTTGCGAGGAAAATGAAAGACAAACCAGCCATCGGGATTGACCTGGGGACGACCAATTCCTGTGTCGCCCTGGCCCATGGAACCCGGCCGGAGGTGATTCCCAACCGTTCGGGCTCCCGGATTACCCCCTCCTTCTTCGCGGTCGGAGCTTCCGCCGAAGTCCTGATCGGGCACCCGGCCAAGCGGCAGGGCATCACCAACCCCCGGAACACGATCCACGGGGTCAAGCGCCTGATCGGGAGAAAATTTTCCTCCCCCGAGGTCCAGGACGAAATCAAGAACCTGTCCTACCAGCTGGCGGCCGGCCCGAATGACGAGGTCCGGATCCAGATCGGCAACGAGCTTTTCTCTCCGGAGGAAATTTCCGCCTTCATTTTAAAGGAGATGCGGAAAGTGGCCTCCGAGTTCCTGGGGACCGACGTCCGGGAGGCGGTGGTCACCGTTCCCGCCTTTTTTACCGATGCCCAACGGCAGGGCACCCGCAACTCCGGGAGAATCGCCGGGCTGGACATCCTGAGAATCATCAACGAGCCCACCGCCGCGGCCCTGGCCTACAGCATGGGCCGCCGGCAGGAGGAAACCATCGCAGTTTACGACTGGGGGGGAGGCACCTTCGACATCTCCACCCTGGTGATCGGACCCGGGGTGGTCGAGGTTCTCTCCACCTACGGGGATTCCCACCTGGGCGGCGAAGACATCGACAATACCATCGTCCAGTTTTTCCTCGGGGAGTTCCAGGACATCCATCAGGCGGATATTTCCGGCGACCCCCTGGCCCGGCAAAGGCTCAAGGAAGCGGCGGAAAAAGCCAAGATCGAACTTTCGGAACGGATGCAATCCAAAATCCTCCTGCCCTTCCTGGCGACCGGAGCCAAGGGACCCCAGCACCTGGAAATCAACCTGCACCGGAATGACCTGGAGGAGATGTCCGCCCACCTGGTCCGGCGCACCATCGACATCTGCGCCGAATCCCTGGCCCTGGCCAGCCTGAAGGCGGAAGAGATCGACCACGTGGTCCTGGTCGGCGGGCAAAGCCGGATGCCGATCGTCCGCCGGGAACTGGAGAAATTTTTCGGGAAGCCGCCCGTCCGGGGGGTGAATCCGGACGAAGTGGTCGCCCTGGGGGCGGCCATCCAGGCCCAGGTGCTGTTAAGTGGAGGCGAGGGGATTCTGCTCCTCGACCTCGTTCCCCGCTCCCTGGGAATCGCCACTTACGGAGGCCGGTTCAGCCCCCTGATCAAGCGGGGGAGCCGGATTCCCACCGCCACCGACCACACCTTCACCACCCCCAACGACAACCAGACCGCGGTGGAAATCAACCTCCTCCAAGGTGAGAGCGCCAAGGCGACCGAGAACGAGTTGCTGGGGAAATTCATCCTCTCCGGGATCGAGCCGGTCCCCCGGGGCGTGCCCCGGATCGAGGTAAAAGTCGCGGTGGACGCGGACGGCATCGTCCGGGTGGACGCCCGGAACCTGGCCAGCGGCCGGAGCCGCTCCCTGACCGTTACCAGCGCCCACAGCCTCTCCGAAGATGATATCGCCCGGATGTCGAAAACCTCCGATCGCCTCGGACTGGCGGACGGGGTCAAGGACTGAGCCATGGAAACACGGAAACCCATGGAAGTGGTCGAGGAAGGCCTGGCCGAGTTCGGTCGGGGCAACCGGGACAAGGCCCGGCAGATTTTTTCCCAGGTGCTCGCCACCGCCCCGGGGAACCGCCAGGCGGCGGATTACCTCACTTTCATCGAGGAACAGGAAAAGGCGGATCACCAGGAACTGGGAGACCTGAAAAAGGCCCCGATCGTGGCCCTGAGTTACCAGGAGATCCTGCAGTTGAAGATCTCTCCCCAGATCGGTTACATCCTCTCCCTGACTGATGGCTTCCTCACCTTCGAGGAAATCATCGCCTCCAGCGGGCTGGGACCCGAGGAAACCAAAAGGGGACTCGCCCGGCTGAAGCGGATGGGTGTGATCCAGGTCATCTGAAAACCAAGGAGAAAAATTCATGAAAATCGTTCTGGCTTATTCCGGCGGGCTGGATACTTCGGCAATTCTCCGCTGGCTGATCGAGCAGTACCAGGCCGAAGTCATCGCTTATATCGCCGACCTCGGGCAGGAGGAGGATCTGCCCGCGATCCGGAAGAAGGCCCTGAAAACCGGGGCGAAAACCGCCGTGGTCGAGGACCTGCGCGAGGAATTCGCCCGGGATTTCCTCTTCCCGATGCTCCGGGCCAACGCGGTCTACGAGGGCGGTTACCTGATGGGCACCTCGATTGCCCGCCCCCTGATCGCCAAGGGTCAGGTTCACCTGGCCGAGCGGGTCCGGGCGGAAGCGGTCTCCCACGGGTCCACCGGCAAGGGCAACGACCAGGTCCGCTTCGAGCTCACCTACCAGGCCCTGAACCCCGGTTTGAAAATCATCGCCCCCTGGCGGGAGTGGAATTTCCGGGGCCGGGAGGACCTGATCAAGTACTCCCAGTCCCGGGGCATCCCGGTGCCGGTGACCAAAGCCAAGCCCTACTCGAGCGACCGGAACATCTTCCACATCAGCTACGAGGGCGGAATCCTGGAAGACCCCTGGCGCGAGCCGCCGGCGGACATGTTCGTCCTGACCCGGAGCCCGGAAAAGGCCCCGGCCCGCCCGGAATACGTGGAAATCACCTATGAAAAGGGCAACCCGGTGGCCCTGAACGGCCGGCCGCTCTCTCCTTTCCAGATGATCTCCCGCCTGAACCGGATCGCCGGCCGGCACGGCGTAGGCCGCGTGGACATGGTCGAGAACCGCTTCGTCGGGATCCGGAGCCGGGGGGTTTACGAGACCCCGGCCGGGACCGTCCTGCATCTCGCCCACCGGGCGGTGGAATCCCTGACCCTGGACCGCGAGGTCATGCACCTGCGCGACAGCCTGATTCCCAAGTATGCCGAGCACGTTTATTACGGCTTCTGGTACGCGCCGGAAAGACTCGTCCTCCAGGCCCTGGTGGACGAGGCCCAGCGCGGGGTCAGCGGGGTCGCCCGGATCAAGCTCTTCAAAGGCTCGGCCGCGGTAGCCGGCCGCCGGTCGGATAAATCCCTCTACCGGACCGACTACGCCACCTTCGAGAAGGACACGGTTTACGATCAGAGGGACGCCACCGGTTTCATCCGCCTGAACGCCCTCCGGCTGAAAATCGCCCGGAAACTCGCTGGCCCCAACCCCGGGGGAAAATCTTCCTCGAAAAAGAAAAATTCCAAGTAACGGGCCCACCTCCGGCCGGGCGGGCGGGGCATATTTACTTTAAGCCCGGTTCACGCTAAAAATTACTACTTTGGGATTGGGTTAGTAATCAAGGAGGTCCTATGCCGAAACAGTATCTATTAACCCCGGGTCCGACCCCGGTACCCGAACGGGCCGCCCTCAAGATGGCGGAGCCCATTATTCACCACCGGACGCCCGAGTTCGAAGCGATCCTGGCTAAGGTGCGGGAACAGCTCCGCTGGCTCTTCCAGACCAAGGAAGAGGTGATCATGTTCGCCTCCTCCGGAACCGGGGCGATGGAGGCCTCGGTTTCCAACCTGCTTTCCTCCGGGGACAAGGCCCTGGTGATTAAAGGGGGGAAGTTCGGCGAGCGCTGGTCCGAGATCCTCAAGGCCTACAAAATCGAAGCCATCGAGATCCCGGTCGAGTGGGGTAAATCCCTGGATCTGAAAAAAGTGGAAGAGGCCCTGGCCGCCCACCCGGAAATCCGGGCCGTCTACGTCCAGGCTTCCGAAACCTCCACCGGGGTCAGGTACCCGATCCGCGAGCTCGCCGCCCTCGTTGGCCCCCGCGATAACACCCTTCTGGTGGTGGACGCCATCACCGCCCTCGGGGTCTTTCCCCTCCCGATGGACGAGTGGAAAATCGACGTGCTGGTCACCGGCTCGCAAAAGGCCCTGATGCTTCCGCCCGGGCTTTCCTTCGCCGCCCTTTCCCAGAAGGCCTGGAAGTTCGCGGAAAAATCCAACCTGCCCCGCTACTACTTCAACTTCAAGAAGGAGCTGAAGAGCCTGCAGAAAAACCAGAACGCTTATACCCCGGCGATCTCGCTTATCATCGGGCTCCACGAGGTGCTCTCGATGATGCAGGAGGAAGGCCTGGAGAAGATTTTCGAACGGAACGCCCGGATGGCCCGGGCCACCCGCGAGGCCATGCTCACCCTCGGGCTCTCCCTCTACGCCCCCGATTCCCCCTCGGACGCGGTGACCGCGGTGCTGGTCCCCTCCGGGATGGACGCCGGGAAGATCATCAAGCATGTCTGGGAGAAACAGGGGGTCAAGATCGCCGACGGGCAGGACCAAGCCAAGGGCAAGATCTTTCGGATTTCCCACATGGGCTACATCCGCGAGCCCGATCTCCTCATCGGGATCGCCGCCATCGAGATGGCGCTGAAGGACCTCGGCGGTACGGTGGAGCTCGGGAAGGGCGTGGGCAAGGCCCTGGAGGTACTGAAAAAATGACGATGAAAGTTTTGATTACCGACGGCCTGGCCAAGGAAGGTTTGCAGATCCTGACCGACCCCGGCCTTTTGAAGATCGACAATTTAAGCGGACTGACCAAGGAAAAGCTCCTCGAGATCATCCCGGAATACCAAGCCCTGATCGTCCGGAGCGCCACCAAGGTGGACCCGGCCGTGATTGAAAAAGCCCGGGAGCTGAAGGTGATCGGCCGGGCCGGCACCGGGGTGGACAACATCGACCTCGACGCCGCCACCAAGCGCGGGATCCTGGTGATGAACAGCCCCGGCGGCAACATGATCACCACCGCCGAGCTCTCGATCGCCATGCTGCTTTCCCTGGCCCGTTCGATTCCCCAGGCCACCGCGAGCATGCGGGAGGGCAAGTGGGACAAGAAAAGTTTCCTGGGCACGGAAGTGCGCGGCAAAACCCTGGGAGTTATCGGAGTCGGCCGGATCGGCGGCGCGGTGGCCGAGATGGCCCAGGGGATGGGGATGCGGGTGATCGCCAACGATCCCTACCTGACCCCGGAAGTGGCCCGCAAGAAAAAGGTTGAGTCCGTGGATCTCCCCACCCTCTATAAGAATTCCCACTTTATCACCATCCACACCCCGGTCACTGACTCCACCAAGGGCCTGGTCGGCCGCGAGGCCTTCGCCCAGATGCGGGACGGGATCTATATCATCAACTGCGCCCGGGGCGAGATCATGGACGAGGAAGCCCTCCAGGAGGCGCTCAATTCCGGCAAGGTGGCCGGGGCCGCCCTGGATGTCTTCCATGTCGAGCCCTTGCCGGCCGACCATCCCTTCCGGAAGAACCCTAAAATCATTATCACTCCCCATCTCGGGGCTTCCACTGCCGAGGCCCAGACCAAGGTTTCGGTGGACATCGCCCAGCAGGTGGCGGACTACCTGATTCGCGGGATCGTCCGGGGGGCGGTCAATCTGCCCTCGGTAAGCGCCGATGTTCTGGAACAGCTCCGGCCCTATCTCCTGCTTTCCGAGCGCCTGGGCAAGCTTTTAAGCCAGCTTTATCGTGGACAGGTCAGCGAAATTTCCCTCGAATACCGGGGCGAGGTAGCCAATTTCCAGACCGAACCGCTTACCATCGCCGCGATCAAGGGGGTGCTCGACCCGATCCTCGAAGAGAAGGTCAACTATGTCAACGCCCCGGTGATCGCCGAGGAGCGCGGGATCAAGATCAGCGAATCCCGGTCCCCTTCCCCGGGGGATTATTCCAGCATGATCATCCTCAAGGTCAAGGTCGGGGACGTTTTCCACCAGGCCAGCGGGGCCCTCTTCGGAAAGAACGATCCCCGGATCGTCCGGATCAACGGCTTCTCCCTGGAGGCGGTCCCGGAAGGCCATATCCTGGTCCTCGAGAACCGGGACGAGCCGGGGGTGATCGGGAACATCGGCACCCTTCTCGGCCAGCGCCAGGTCAACATCGCCCGGATGCAGCTCGGGCGGGAGGAAGCCAAAGGGAAGGCCATCGCCCTCCTCCATCTCGATCAGAAGGTGAGCGAGGAGATCCTGGGTCAGCTCCGCCGGCTTCCCAACATCATCAACGCGATCGCGGTCGAACTGTAAAAAAGTTTAGAGTAAAGAGTTTAGAGTAGAGAGGGAAATGATTTTTCTTCCCTCCCTCCAAACTCTCTACTCTTTACTCTCCACTTTAAATGAGTTCACGCGTTTTGATTATCGACGCGCCGTCCTACCAGGACGTCTCTGGACCGGTTTCCCGGGCCCTTCAGGAACTTGCCCGGGACGTCAAGGGGAAGAAGGTCCTGGTCAAGCCCAACATCCTCGCGGCCCACGCCCCGGAAAAAGGGGTGGATACCCACCCGGCGATCGTGCGGGAGGTGGTGAAACAGCTCCAAGCCCGGGGCGCGGAGGTCTGGGTGGGCGACAACTCGGGCGTGGGCGGCTACGGCGCCAACGAAAGAAGCGCGAAGGTCTCCGGGATCATGGAAGCGGCCTCCGGTTGTTACCGGAATATCGCCCTCAACGGGAAAGAAATCAATTTCAAATCCCGTTTCTGCGATAAGCTCGTGGTCTCGCGCGAGGTTTTGGAAGCCGACCTGATCGTTTCTTTACCCCGGTTCAAAACCCACGCCCTCACCGTCCTGACCGGGGCGGTGAAAAACACCTTCGGCTACGCTGTGGGCGGGGAAAAATCCCGCCT
>Ga0315297_10000810_pt1 | contig 18614 bp, 29 predicted proteins | sample YL17G15_0_MG_FD_203628 | JGI IMG/M metagenome (GOLD analysis project Ga0315297, IMG submission 203628) | Sediment microbial communities from Yellowstone Lake, YNP, Wyoming, USA - YL17G15_0 | ecosystem: Environmental > Aquatic > Freshwater > Lake > Sediment | place: USA: Wyoming | collected... | reverse complement strand
CATCGAGGTCGCCATCGGGCTCGAGAGCTCCAACGACCGCGTCCTGAGATACTCGATCAACAAGGGTTTCACCGTTGGCGATTTCGACGCTGCGGCTGCAGTGCTCAAAGAGAGGCCCGTTGACCACAGGAGCTATGTCCTTCTCAAGCCGCCGTACCTGACGGAGGCCGAGGCCATCGCCGATGCGGTCTCCACGGTCAAGCACGCGGCCGCGGTCAGCAGCACGGTGTCCATCAACCCGGTCAACGTCCAGAAGGGGACCGCGGTCGAGAAGCTCTGGAGGAACTGGGCGTACAGGCCGCCGTGGCTCTGGAGCGTGCTCGAAGTGCTGAGAGCGTCCGCGTCCAACGGCAAGCGCATCGTCTGCGACCCCACGGGCGGGGGCAAGGAGAGGGGGGCGCACAACTGCATCGAATGTGACGATGTCATCCTCCACGGGATCAAGGCGTTCTCGCAGAGCCAGGACATCTCGAGGCTCGGCGCCCCTGAATGCTCGTGCAAGGAGCTCTGGAGGAGCCTGCTCGACCTCGAGGGGTATGTCGTGGGCGGGACTTGTGACCTCCAAAGGTTTTTCAGGAAGCACCGAGCTTAACACCCGAGGGTGAACCCATGAACGAGTACGAGGTTCGCAGAGGACACCAGGAGAACATCGGCCCTGAGAAGCTCAAGGCGCACATGATGGAGATATTCGGCAATGTCCAGGAGAAGGACGGGAAGTTCGTTTCGTCCTTCGGCGCCCTGAAGGAGCTCAACGCGTGGGCGAGCGCGAAGAACAAGCTCGCGGTCGACACCAGGATGGACACCTCCGTGAGCAACGAGGTCGCTCAGGAGACGATCAAGGCGTTCAACACTTTTCTCGAGAGGGCGACAGGGTTGACCGCGAAGGAGCGGGGGAAGCGGGCGCAGAAGGCCGTCAAGAAAGGCAAGACTTAGGCGTGCACCGCGCGCGCAAAACGCCTACGTTTATATACAAGTACCCCATTCAGCAGGTTTGCGATACCTGAGGCGGTATCGGCCAGACGCCGTATGGGCAATGCCCCGAGCATCCCAACACTCGCGCTGAAACTTGTTTTCAGGCGCTGACGAGGCGTCACGGCCGAGAAATGATGCCTCGGTAAATGTGCTCGAACATTCGAGAGCATCCAGCCAGGTCTATCGCTTCGAGACGAGGGATCACAGATGCCAGCGACAAGACGTCCTAGGAGAGGCTCGATGGGCTACTCGCCCAGGAAGAGAGCCAGAAGCATAACCGCCAGAGTGTCCACCTGGCCGGAAGGCAAGGGGGACGGAGTGAAACTGCAGGGCTTCGCCGGCTACAAGGCAGGCATGACCCACGCGCTGATCGTGGATTACAGGCCCAGGAGCACGACCGCTGGACAGGAGGTCCAGGTGCCGGTCACGGTGCTCGAGGTGCCCCCGATGAAGGTGTGCGGGCTCAGGCTCTACGAAGACTCGCCGTACGGCATGAAGGTCGCCGGGGAGATCTGGGCGAGCAAGCTGGACAAGGAGCTCGCGAGGAGGCTGCCGGTGCCGAAGGAGTACGACGAGAAGGCCGCGCTCGCGAAGATCGAAAAGGTCGAGTACGACGAGATACGCGCGATGCTGTACACCCAGCCCGTGCTCGTGTCCGGCCTGCCGAAGAAGAAGCCGGAGCTCATGGAGATCAGGATCGGCGGGGGCGTGCTCAAGGACAGGCTCGAATACGGCAAGAGCGTCCTGGGCAAGGCTGTCACTGTCAAGGACTTCATCACAGAAGGCGAGATGATAGACGTCTGCTCGGTCACCAAGGGGAGGGGCTGGCAGGGCGTCACGAAGAGATGGGGCACGAAGCTCCTGATGCACAAGAACAGCAAGCACAGGAGGCTCATCGGCACACTGGGCCACAAGAGGCCGAACTATGTGAGGCCGAGCGTCCCCCAGGGCGGCCAGCGCGGGTTCCACCAGAGGACCGAGCTGAACAAGCGCGTCCTCAAGATCGGGGAGAACGGCGCGGAGATCACCCCGAAGGGCGGGTTCCTGCACTACGGCGATGTGAGGAACACGTATGTGATCCTGCACGGGTCCGTGCCCGGGCCGTCGAAGCGCATCGTGAGGCTAAGGGAGCCCGTGAGGGATCGCGGCGCGAAGCTCTCGGAACCGCCGACCGTGGCGTTCGTATCTCTTGAATCAAAACAGGGAGTGTGATTTTGTGGCTGAGAAGAAAACTAAGAAAATAAAGACAGAGGAGACGAAGCACAAGATCGCTCCCGGGAAGGTCAATGTCTACAACCTCGAAGGCGGGGTCGCGGGCGAGGCTAGCCTCCCCGTGTCGTTCCACGCGGAGCTCAGGCCCGACATCATCAGGAGGGCCGTGACCGCCATAGAGGCGAACAAGAGGCAGCCCTACGCGCCCAAGTCGAACGCGGGCATGCGCCACTCGGTGCAGACCTGGGGCAAGGGCAGGGGCGTGTCCAGGGTCCAGAGGCTCATGGGCAGCTCTACGGCCGCGCAGTCGCCGAACAACGTGGGTGGCAGGCGCGCGCACCCGCCGAAGGTCGAGAAGGACCTGGGCAAGAAGATCAACAGGAAGGAGATGCTCAGGGCGAAGCTGGCGGCCCTCGGGGCCACCAGCAAGGTCGAGCTCGTGAAGGCCAGGGGGCACAGGTTCAGCGAGGAGCTGACGGTGCCCGTGGTCGTCAAGGACGAGTTCGAGGGCATCGGCTCAACCAAGGAGGCGGTCGAGATCCTGACGCGCATAGGCGTGTTCGAGGACATCGAGCGCGCCAAGGCCGGCACGAGCATCAGGGCCGGCAGGGGCAAGATGAGGGGCAGGAAGTACAGGACCCCGAAGAGCCTGCTCGTGGTGCTCTCCAAGGAGTGCTCGGGCGGCAGGAGCCTGAAGAACCTGCCAGGGGTCGATGTCGTCACGCCGAACGCGCTGAACGCCTCGGTCCTTGCTCCCGGAGGCGACGTGGGGAGGCTGATGGTGCTCTCCGAGTCCGCGCTCGCGACCATAGGGGCGTGGAACAGATGAGGAGGACCATCATCCTGCACCCGTACGTCACTGAGAAGACGATGAACTCCATGTCCGGCACGCCGAACCAGGACCTCAAGGACGGCAACAGGCTCGAGTTCGTCGTGCGCAGGGACGCCACCAAGCTGGACGTCCGGAAGGCCTTCGAGAAGAGGTTCGAGGCGAAGGTCGAGAAGATCAACATCAAGATGTGCAAGGACGGCAAGCACGCGATCATCAAGCTCAAGGAGGGCTACTCCGCCGAGGAGATCGGCATGAGGATAGGCATATTCTAAGGTGATGTGACATGGGAAAAAGACTCATAACTCAGAGAAGGGGACGCGGGTTCGGCAGGTACAGGTCCCCGAGGCACCTCAGGTTCACCGATGTGAAGCACCCGAAGATACGGGAGGGCAAGGGCAAGATCACCGAGATGACGCACGAGCCCGGCAGGATCGCGCCCGTGGTCAAGGTGGACTTCGGCGGGTTCGAGCAGTACATGCTCGCGCCCGACGGGGCGACCGTCGGCCAGGACGTCACTTTCGGCAGGAGAGGGGAGATCACGGCGGGGAACACGATGCCCGTGGGCGACATGCCCGAGGGGACCATCGTGTACAACGTCGAGTCGCAGCCCGGGGACGGCGGTAAGTTCGCGAGGACCGCGGGGAACGCCGCGACCATAGTCACGCACGGCGCCAAGACCGTGCTGCTCATGCCCTCTGGCAAGTTCAAGGAAGTCGATCACAAGTGCCTCGCGACCGTGGGGCTCGTGGCGGGCGGAGGGCATAAGGAGAAGCCCTTCGCGAAGTCCGGCAAGAAGTTCCACGCGTACGGCGCGAAGGCGAAGGCGTACTTCAAGGTCAAAGGAGTCGCGATGAACCCGGTCGACCACCCCCACGGCGGAGGAGCCCACCCACACGTCGGCACGCAGTCGAGCGTGGGCAGGAACACCCCGCCCGGAAGGAAGGTGGGCAGGCTGGCACCGCAGAGGAAGAAGAAGAAGGTGCAGTAGATGGCGGACGAGAAGAAACAAGAGGCTCCGAAGCCGGCGGCGGGCAAGGCCCCGGCGGGCAAAGCCCTGGCAGGCAAGGCCCCGGCAGGCAAGGCTCCGGCAGCAGCCCCAGCAGCGGCACCGAAGGCCGGGGCGGCAGCCCCTGCAGCGGCCGCGGCTGCGGCTCCAGCGCCCGAGGTCAAGAAGCAGAAGCCCTCGGCGAGGCACATGGGTACCGCGAAGGCCGCCAGGAGACGGCTGAGGAAGAAGAAGAGCCAGATCCAGGCCAGGAGGAAGAAGGAGTTCACCTACAGGGGACACACCCTGGAGGAGCTCCTGGAGCTCCCGATGGCCGACATCATCGAGCTGCTCCCCGCGAGGGCCAGGAGGACGTACATCAGGGGCCTGAACTCGGAGCAGGAGTCGTTCGTCAGGAGGCTCAGGGCGTCCGACAAGCCCGTGAGGACGCACAGGAGGGAGATCCCCATCCTGCCTGAGTTCGTGGGCAAGACCGTGCAGGTGTACAACGGCAAGGAGTTCTCCACGGTGGAGATCAGGGCCGAGATGATCGGTCACTACCTGGGCGAGTTCGCACTCACCAGGAAGTCCGTGAGGCACTCCGGCCTAGGTGTGGGCGCGACAAGGTCGTCCAAGTTCATGCCGCTGAAGTGAGGGAGGTGCGAAGACATGGGATACACGGTAACGACGGACCCGGAGACGACCTCCAAGGCGATCGGCAAGGAGATCGCCGTCTCGCCGAAGAACTGCAGGGAGGTCTGCAAGATGCTGAAGGGCATGAAGATCGAGGAGGCGAAGAAGTACCTGAACGGGGTCATCGAGCTCAAGACCCCGGTCCCGTACACGAGGCACAAGCACTACATCCGCCCGAAGGCCGGCGTCGGCCCCGGGAGGTACCCTGTCAAGGCCGCGAAGGCCATCCTCAGGGTGCTGGAGAACGCCCAGTCCAACGCGGAATACAAAGGGCTGGACGCGGACAGCATGAGGATCAAGGTCGCGGCGGCCCACAGAGGCGCGATACAGAAAGGCTTCATGCCCAGGGCGCAGGGACGGAGCACCCCCTGGAACGAGCAGACGACCAACATCGAGATCATCCTAGAGGAGGCCGAGGCGTCCTGAACGCCTGACGGAGTGAGAACATGGCAAGCGAGAGGAAGTTCGTCACGGAGAACATCCGGAGGGTCCTGCTCAAGGAGTACCTGATGAAGCGCGTGGGCAGGGCAGGCTTCGGAGGACTGGACGTCCAGAGGACGCCCATGGGCACGAGGGTAACGCTCATCACCGAGAGGCCTGGCCTGGTCATCGGGCGCAGGGGAGAGGCGATCAAGAGCCTCACGAGGGCGATCGAGGAGGACTTCAACTTCAGCAACCCGCAGATAGAGGTCCAAGAGGTCGAGAACCCGAACCTGAACGCGCAGATCATGGCGGAGAAGCTCGCGAACGCGCTCGAGAGGGGCTGGCACTTCAGAAGGGCCGGGCACTCGACCGTGCGCAGGATCATGGAGTCCGGCGCGAGGGGCTGCCAGATCATCATCGCGGGGAAGCTCACGGGCCAGAGGCACAGGACGGAGAAGTTCAAGAACGGGCACATCAAGTTCTGCGGCCAGGCGAAGCTCAACTTCATGCAGCAGGGGTTCGCAGCCGCGAAGCTGAAGCCCGGAGTCATAGGCGTCACCGTACAGATCATGGACCCGAACGCGAGGCTGCCGGACGAGATCGACATCATCCCGCCGCCCGCGGTACCGGTGCCGGCCCCGGCCGCTCCCGCCCCCGAGGGGCAGGAGAAGGCAGAGGAGAAGAAGGCCGGCGAGGCCGTCGAGGCGCTGAAGAAGACCGCGGAGGACGAGGCGAAGGCCAAGAAGCCCAGGGCCAAGAAGAAGGAGGGCGAGGTCGCGGCGCCAGGCGCACCGGGAGAGGAGAAGAAGGTCCGGAAGCGGAAGAAGAAGGACGAGGGGGAGCAGGCCGCGAAGCCCACAGAGGCCATCGAGCCAGCTCAGACCCAGGCGATGACAGCCCCCGAGCAGCCGAAGCCCTTGGCGGAGACGCCGAAGGCCGAGGAGAAGAAGCCGGAAGAGAAGACCGAGGGGGCGTGAGGCATGGCGCTTCTGAAGCCGAAGGAGATCAGGGCGATGCGCCCCGAGGAAATGACCGCGAAGTTCACGGAGCTCAACGACGAGCTCATGCACGAGAGGGGCGTCGCCGCGATGGGCGGCGCTCCCGCGAGCCCTGGCAAGATCAGGGCCCTCAGGACCAGCATCGCAAGGATACACACTGTCCGCAGGGAGCTCGAGCTGGCAGAGCTGAAGAAGAAGGCCGAGGCACCCGCGGAGAGTAAGAAGCCCAAGGAAAAGATAGCGAAGAAGGGTGAGAAGAAAGCGGAGTTGAAGAAGCAGGAGGAGAAGAAGTAATGGCAGGTATTTGCTCGGTGTGTGGACTGCCCGAAGAACTGTGTATGTGTGAGCAGATCGCCAAGGAGCAGCAGCAGATCCGGATACTCACGGACACGAGGCGCTACGGCAAGCTCGTGACCGTGGTCGAGGGGATCAACGACAGCGACATAGACATGGACGACCTCGCGCGGAAGCTCAAGACGAGGTGCGCCGCCGGCGGGACCTACAAGGCCGGAAGGATCGAGCTGCAGGGAGACCACAAGAAGAAAGTGAAAGAGGTCCTCGAGGAACTGGGGTTCTCCGTGGACAGCAGGTAACCGAGCATGAAGTTGGGAGATTTCAGGAGACGCGAGTTCATCGGGCTTGAGGTTGAGGTCCTGGACTCGACCAGCGACCAGTTCCTGGGGATCAGGGGCAAGGTCGTGGACGAGACCAGGAACATGCTCATCGTCGAGCAGGACGGGGCCGAGAAGAAGGTGCCCAAGGACGTCTGCTCGTTCAAGTTCATGGAGCGCGGACACGCGCATGTCGTCTCCGGCAAGGACATCAGGTTCAGACCCGAAGACAGGATCAAGAAAGTTCGTTGACGGTAGGTGAAAAGCGATGGCGGAGAAGGTCAAGGAGGCAGGGAAGTCCAAGGCGAGGGACATAGGCGTCGACGTGAAGCCCCCGGCGGGCTCTTGCGAGGATGTCAACTGTCCGTTCCATGGGCAGCTGCCGGTGAGGGGCACGGTGCTGACTGGCAAGATCGTATCCACAAAGATGCAGGGCACCGTGGCCGTTGAGCGGGAGTACATGAGGTACCTTCCCAAGTTCGAGAGGTACGAGAAGAGGACCAGCAAGTACCTGGCCCACATGTCCCCGTGCATGCAGGCGAAGCTCGGTGACGAGGTCGACATCATGGAGTGCAGGCCTCTGAGCAAGCGCGTCTCATACGTCGTGATCGAGAAGAAGTAACGAGGTGGCCGCGATGAAAGGAATTCCAGGAAGACAGACGAGGGGCATACCGACCGGGGCGAGGCTCGATTGCATAGACAACACAGGGGCCAAGATCGTCCAGGTGGTCGCCGTGCCGAGATACCACGGAACGAAGAGGAGGTACCCGAGCGCGGCCGTGGGCGAGATGATGGTCGTGACCGTGAAGAAGGGCTCCCCCGAGACGAGGAAGCAGCTGATGCGCGCTGTGATCGTCCGGCAGAAGAGGGCGTTCAGGAGATCCGAGGGCACGATGGTCCAGTTCGAGGACAACGCCGTGGTCATAGTCACGGACACGGGCGAGACGAAGGGTACGGACATCAAGGGTCCGGTCGCGAGGGAGGCCGCCGAGAGGTGGCCGAGGATCGCGGCGACCGCGTCGATGATAGTGTGAGGGTTGCGCATGACGACATCCAGCATAAAGGCGAAGAAGCAGAGGAAGGCGCGTGCGAACGCCCCGCTGCACCTGAAGAAGAGGATGATGTCCGCGCACCTCGACTCGGCGCTCATGACCGAGTACAACGTGCGTTCGGTCCCCGTCAGGAAGGGGGACACCGTGAAGGTCATCAGGGGTTCGGAGGATGCCAGGGCCGTAGAGGCCAAGGTGGCCGAGATCGACCTCAAGCACTGCAAGCTCATAATCGAGAACGTCACGGTCGCGAAGGCCGACGGAACGCAGAAGCCGCGTCCGGTCGACCCGTCGGACGTGATCATCACGAAGCTTGACCTTACCGACCCGTGGAGGAAGGAGAAGCTGGATAGCTTCAAGAAGGGAGCGTGAGTACGATGAAGAAGCACATGAAGAGGATGACGGCCCCGAGGACCTGGACAGTCCCGAGGAAGACGAGCCACTGGGTAGCGAAGCCCAGCCCCGGACCGCACGCGAACGAGATGTCCGTGCCGCTGGCGTCCGTGATCAGGGACATGCTCAAGCTCTGCGACAACGCCAGGGAGGCCAGGTTCATCATAGGCAGCAGGACCGTGCTCGTCGACGGCAAGGTCGTCACGGACATGAAGTTCCCGGTAGGCCTGATGGACGTAGTGACTTTCAAGAAGCTCAGCCGGAGCTACAGGATGCTCATGGACTACAAGGGCAGGCTGCAGCTCGCGCCGATCGAGGAGAACGAGCGCGGGTGGAAGCTGGCCAGGATCGACGGCAAGACCGTCGTCAGGGGCGGCAAGGTGCAGCTGAACCTGCACGACGGCAGGTGCATCGTGCTCCCGAAGGACCAGCACAGGACGGGCGACGTGCTCAAGATCGAGCTGCCGTCGCAGAAGATCGTCAAGTCGTTCAAGATGGACAAGGGCAGCCTCGCCCTGCTCATAGGCGGGTCCCACCCGGGCACCCTGCAGACGATCGAGGAGTACCGGATAAGGCGCGGGTCCGGGTCCAACCTGGTCTCGTTCAAGGAAGGGTTCAGCACGGTCAAGGAGAACGTGTTCGTGGTGGGCGACAAGGTGCCCGAGGTCAAGCTGCTGGAGGCGAAGGCGGTATGACGAGCGCGAACGCGATGAGGGACATCAGGCTCGACAAGGTGGTCGTCAACATAGGTGTCGGCGACGCCGGCGAGAGGCTCATGAAGGCGGAGAAGGTGCTCTCGATGGTCACGAAGATGAAGCCTGTCAGGACCATCGCGCGCACGACCAACAGGGACTTCGGCATCAGGCAGGGCCAGCAGATCGGAGTCAAGGTGACGCTCAGGGGCAAGCACGCCGATGAGTTCGTCAAGGCCGCCCTGTGGATCAGGGAGAACAGGCTCGCCCAGTACTCCTTCGACCCCGAGGGGAACTTCTCGTTCGGGATCCAGGACTACACCGACTTCCCGGGGATGAAGTACGACCCCGAGATCGGCATATTCGGGCTGGACGTGAGCGTCTGCCTCGCCCGCAGGGGCAAGAGGGTCCAGAGCAGGAAGCTGCTCAGGCGGTCGATCCCGACCCATCACAGGATCACGCGCAAGGAAGGACACGAGTTCGTGAAAACGAAGTTCGGCGTCGAGGTGGTCGAATGAAGCCAAAGAAGCTGTTCGGCAGAAGGGTTGGATGCACCAGGTGCGGCAGGAAGAGAGGCATCGTGAGGAGGTACGGCATGCACCTGTGCAGACAATGCTTCCGAGAGATCGCACCCCAGATAGGGTTCAGGAAGTACTCGTGAGGTGACACACAATGAGACAAGACTCACTCAACGACGCGATGTCAGTCATCAAGAACGCCGAGAAGGTCGGCAAGGGCGAGTGCACCATCCGCCCGTCGTCGAAGCTGATCGGCAGGGTGCTGAAGGTAATGCAGGAGAGCGGCTACATCAAGCAGTTCGAGCTCGTCCAGGACGGCAGGAGCGGCATGTTCAAGGTCGCGCTGGCCGGGCACATCAACGACTGCGGCGTGATAAGGCCGAGGCACTCCGTGAAGATGGGCGACCTGGAGAAGTTCGAGGCGAGGTACCTGCCCGCCCAGGACTTCGGGGTGCTCATACTGACCACGACCAAGGGAGTGGTCACGCACTCGCAGGCGAAGCAGGGAGGCGTCGGGGGCAAGCTCCTGGCGTTCGTGTACTGAGGTGACCGAGATGTCCACTGGTATGCTTAAGGACGAGATAGATGTGCCCGAGAAGGTCCAGTTCTCCTTCGAAGGAGGCGTGGCCAAGGTGAAGGGCCCTCTGGGAGAGGTCACGAAGAAGCTCTCTGACCCCAGGATAAGGATCGAGAAGAAGGGCAAGAAGGTCCTGATCACCACGGAGACCGCGAGGGCCAAGGAGAAGGCGCTCCTGGGCACCTTCGGGGCGCACATACGGAACATGTTCGTAGGCGTCACGAACGGCTTCGAGTACAAGATGAAGATCGTGTACGCGCACTTCCCGATCAAGGCCTCGATCAAGGGGGACGTCTTCCTGGTCGAGAACTTCCTGGGAGAGAAGTCGGCGAGGAAGACGAAGATCCTGGGCGCGACCAAGGTCTCCATAAAGGGTGACATGGTGGTGCTGACGGGCGCGAATGTGGAGGATGTGGGCCAGACGGCCGCGAACATCGAGCGCGCGACGAAGGTCAGAGGGTTCGACCTGAGGATCTTCCAGGACGGCATCTACATAACAGAGAAACCTGGGAGGTGAAGAGCATGGCCGAGAAGAAATCCGAACACCATGACGAGTTCATGAAGCTCCACATGTTCAAGGAGGAGTACATAGCGAAGCTCGAGGCGATCGGGATCAAGAGCCCGGCGGATCTCGCGGAGGCGCTCGCGGACGACGACACGGTCAAGGTCATCCACGAGCACCTGAAGGGCGCGGGGCCGAAGACCGTCGAGCACTGGAAGGAGGACCTGGGGGTCGAGGGGGCGGAGGTCGAGGAGAAAGAGGAGCCCGAGCCGAAGGCCCGCAAGGTCCGCGCAGCCAAGAAGCCCGAGGAGAAGAAGGAGGCCGACGAGAAGGCCGAGGGCGAGGCTGAAGAGGAGAAGGCCGACGAGGAGGAGGTCGAGGTCGAGAAGGAGGGCGGGTACGAGGTCAAGCAGAAGCCAAAGCTCTCGAAGGAGACCATCGACGCGCTGAAGAAGCGCGCCGAGATCGACGGGCGCAGGCCCGAGTTCCTCAGGCAGGAGTGGCACACCAGGAAGCGGCTCCAGGGCGTGAAGTGGAGGAAGCCCGTGGGAGACCACTCGAAGGCGAGGCAGCACTACGGCTACAGGCGTAACGTGGTCTCGATAGGCTACGGAGGCCCGAGAGGGGCGAGGTACCTGCATCCGTCCGGCTTCAAGGAGGTCATCGTGCACAACGTCAACGACCTCGTGAAGATCAAGCCCGAGACGGAAGCCGCGAGGGTGGCCCACCAGGTCGGCATGAGAAAGAGGCTCGCGATCGAGGCGAAGGCAGACGAGCTCAAGATCAGGATCCTCAACAGGAGCAGATGACCATGGATCTCAAGAACCAGAAGCGCGTCGCCGCGGAGATACTGAAGTGCGGCGGGACCAGGGTCTGGATAGACCCGAACCGGCTGGAGGACGCCTCGGATGCGATCACCAGGGCGGACATAAGGACCCTCATCGCCTCCGGCACCATTGCAGCGAAGCAGAAGAAGGGCGTGTCCCGGGGCAGGGCCAACTACGCCAAGGCCCAGAAGAAGAAGGGCAGGCGCAGGGGTCAGGGCTCCAGGAAGGGCAAGAAGCACGCGAGGAAGCGCTCCAAGGAGACCTGGATGCAGGCCATCAGGCCCATCAGGAAGCGTCTGAAGGAGCTCAGGGACGAGAAGAAGATCGACACAGCGACCTATCGCAGGTACTACCTCAAGGCCAAGGGAGGGGTGTTCAAGAGCAGACCGCACTTGGACTCCCACCTAAGGACCGAGGGTATCCTGAAGGAGTGATGAAGATGGCCAAAGGACCGAGATCCAGGGTACCTTTCAGGAGAAGGAGAGAGGGCAAGACGGACTACAGGCACAGGGCGGCGCTGCTCAGGGGCGGCAAGGCCCGCGCGGTGGTCCGCAAGTCCAACATGAACGTCAGAGTGCAGATCATAGAGTACAGGGACACGGACGACTTCGTCCTCGCGTCCGCGGTCTCCACGGAGCTCAAGAAGCTCGGGTGGACCATGTCCGGCAAGAGCACCCCAGGGGCGTACCTCACGGGGCTGCTCGCGGGCAAGCGGGCCAAGGAGCGCGATATCAAGGAGGCCGTGCTGGACATCGGCCTCCGGAAGCCCACGAAGGGGGCGGTCGTGTTCGCCGCGCTCAAGGGGCTTGTCGACGCGGGGATCGAGATACCCCACAGCGACAAGATGCTCCCGTCCGAGGACAGGATCGCGGGCAAGCACATGAAGGCGGAGGCCGCGGCGATGTTCCAGCAGGTCAAGGGAAAGATCGGAGGTGCTGAGTAATGTCAGATTGGGTCCCCAAGACGAAGCTCGGGAAGCTCGTCGCGGAGGGTAAGATCACCACCATGAGCGAGGCGCTGAAGAGCAGGCTCCCGCTGAGGGAGCCGCAGATAGTGGACATACTGCTCCCCGACATGGTGGACGAGGTCCTGGACGTCAACATGGTCCAGAGGATGACCGACTCCGGAAGGAGGGTCAGGTTCGCGATCACGGTCGTCGTGGGCAACCACGACGGGTTCGTCGGCCTGGGCAGGCTGAAGGGCAAGGAGGTCGGGCCGTCGATCAGGGCCGCGATAGACGTCGCGAAGCTCAACGTCATCGAGGTCAAGCGCGGCTGCGGCTCGTGGGAGTGCGGCTGTCTCACGCCCCACTCGCTGCCCTTCGAGGTCGAGGGACACGCGGGGTCGGTCGTCGTCATACTCAAGCCGGCCCCCAGGGGCACAGGCCTCGCGGTCGGGAAGATCGCGAAGAGCGTGCTGGACATGGCGGGCATAAAGGACTCGTGGGGATACACCAAGGGCCACACGAAGACCACGATCAACTACTCCATCGCGGCGTTCGAGGCGCTGCGCGCGACCGCGAAGCTGAGGGTCACCGACGAGCAGAGGAACCGGCTGAAGATAGTCTCCGGCCCGGTCCAGATACACGTCGCGGGCACCACCGCCGAGATGATGGAGGAGGAGCCCGGGCCCGAGGACGGAGAGAAGAAGGAGGCTGCGTGAAATGCCGGCGCTAGCGGTCGTCAGGGTCAGGGGGCACGCGAGGATACAGACCCGCACCGTCGACACGATGAACATCCTGAAGCTCAACAGGCCGAACCACTGCGTCATAATCCAGCAGACGCCTGTCACGGGCGGGATGCTCCAGGTCGTCAAGGACTACGTGACCTGGGGGGAGGTCAGCCACGAGACCATCGCCAGGCTGCTCTTCCAGAGGGGAGAGGTCATCGGCGGTGACAGGCTCACCGACGCGTACGTCAAGGAGAACTCCAAGCACACCTCGATACTCTCGCTCGCGAAGGCGATCGAGAAGGGCGAGGCGTCGTTGGCCGATGTGAAGGGGCTCAAGCCCGTCATCAGGCTCCCCCCGCCGAGGCAGGGGTACAGGAACGCCAAGATATCATTCGTCGACGGCGGAGCGCTCGGGTACAGGGGCGTCGCGGTCGAGAAGCTCATCAACAAGATGCTCGCGAAGCCAAAGGAGGAGAAGTAGATGGTAAGCAGGACGAGCAAGTTCAGGGGCAGCAGGACCCACGGGCGCGGCAAGAAGGCCGGCAGGGGTTCTGGCCTCAGGGGCGGCCGCGGGAACGCGGGCCTTCACAAGCACAAGTGGATAAGCACGGTTAAGTACATGCCTGATCATTTCGGCCACCACGGGTTCAAGCGCCCGCAGTCCGTCGTTGTAGGGAAGGTCACGATGAACCTGTCCGAGATGGAGGAGTCGCTGAACGCGCTCTCCAAGGACGGGTTCGCCACCCAGAAGGACGGCAAGTGGAACGTGGACCTGACCAAGATGGGCGTCGACAAGCTCCTCGGGTCGGGGAGGATCAGGACCCCGGTCAAGGTGAGGGTCGGGGAGGCCTCCGCGAAGGCCCTCGAGAAGCTCAAGAAGGCAGGCGGGGAAATAGCCAAGGATTGAATGTAACATCTTCAAACTCGAACAGAAGGCATCAACGATGTCCGCGGGGCCCCGGGTCCCGCAACGATCGAACGGCACCTAGGGAGAAGGAAGGGTACAGATGGCTGAGGGCGAAGAAAAGAAGAGCATGCTCTACAAGCTCAAGCCCATAACGTCGAGGCTGCCGGCCGTCACCCGGCCGGAAGGGCATGTGCACTTCAGGACCAAGATGATGTGGGTCATCCTGATTCTCGTCTTGTACTTCGCGATGACCAACGTCGTCATCTACGGCTTGGATGTCGAGCAGAGGGTGGACCTGTTCGCTCAGTACAGGGCGATACTCGCAGGGGCACAGTTCTCGCTCATGCACCTCGGCATAGGTCCCATCGTCACCGGCTCGATCATCATGCAGCTCTTCACGGGCGCGAAGATCATCAAGCTCAACCTCAAGGACGACGAGGACAAGGCGATCTATCAGAGCACGCAGAAGCTCCTGGTGCTCATCATGATAGTCGTCGAGTCCGTGCCCCAGGTGTACGGCTTCATGGAGCCGTCCCAGAAGTTCATAGACATGTCAGGAGGCATCCTTGCGGACCACGGGCAGAGCCTGGCCAGGACGCTGATCGTGGCCCAGCTGGTCGCGGGTTCGTACCTGGTGTTCCTCATGGACGAGGTCGTCTCGAAGTGGGGCATCGGGAGCGGCATATCGCTGTTCATCGCGGCGGGCGTCGCGCAGGCGATATTCACGGGCACCATCAACTGGCACGCGGTCGATTCCACCGCAGGCATGAGCCTGGCCAATCCGCCCGCGGGCACGATCCCGAAGACGATATACATCTTCCACCACATGTCCGCATCAGACCTGTCCAACGGAGGGTACGAGCAGATATTCCTCGCGCAGCCCAACCCGATGGTCGCGCTCATCGGCACGATCGCGATCTTCCTGTTCGTGTGCTACACCGAGTCGAGCAGGATCGAGCTGCCGCTGGCGCACGGAGGCGCGAGGGGCGCGAGGGGCAGGTACCCGATCAAGCTGATATACGCATCCAACATCCCGGTCATCCTCATGGCCGCGCTGCTGGCGAACGTGAGCATGTTCTCCATGCTCTTCGCGGGCAACACGACATTCCAGAACGTGCCCCTGCTCGGGGACAACTGGATGCTGGGATACTACAATCCGGGACAGACGGCGCCAGCCGGAGGTCTCGCCTACTACCTCTCGAGTGTGAACGGCGTGGGCGACTGGCTGCTACCGATCCTGAGCGACCAGTACCTCGGGAACGTGAACTGGCCCAACGGGCCTTTGGACAACAAGACCACGATCCAGATCGGGCTCCACGTCATCATCTACGTGACCGTCATGATCCTGGGGTCGGTCCTGTTCGCCAAGTTCTGGATAGAGACCACCAACATGGGCCCCGAGGCCGTGGCGTCCCAGATAGAGTCGAGCGGCATGCAGATACCCGGCTTCAGGAGGGACCCGAGGGTGCTCAAGAGGGTGCTGGAGAGGTACATCCCCGTCGTGACGGTGATATCCGGTGCCACTGTGGGCGCGCTCGCCGCGGGAGCCGACCTGATAGGGACCGTAGGGAACGCGTCCGGGACTGGCGTGCTGCTAGCCGTAGGCATCATGATACAACTGTACGACGCCATAGGGCGCGAGCAGATGATGGAGATGCATCCCGTGCTGAGAGGCTTCTTCGGAGGCGACTAGGCGGATGGCGAGCCGCGGGACTGGAGGAGCGGGGCCCAAGGCCCCCAAGCCAGACATAGCGAACCAGATGATCATGCTGGTCGCCTTCATGGCCGCCATCTTCGTCCTGTTCGACAACAACCTGAGGAAGTCCCTGGGAGAGATAGTCGGGATAGGGCTCCAGCCGCTCGTGGGGTTCGGGGGCGAACTCCCGCTGCTCACGCTCGTGCTCACGGGCACGCTGATGACATTCTTCAGCGTCACCGTGAGGCACTTCTTCGTGAACTGGATCGAGCAGGCCAGGAACCAGCGCATATCGTCCGCGTTCAGCAAGGAGATGCGCGAGGCCAGGTCGAGCAACAACACCTACAAGCTGAAGAAGCTCACAGAGATCCAGCCCCAGATCATGTCCCAGTCCCTCAAGTCTTCCCAGACGCAGTTCAAGCTCATGCCCGTCACCATGATCGTCGTCATACCGATCTTCGCGTGGCTGGCAAATTTCGTGTACATCGACCTCGCAGCCACGAGCTTCTCGGTCCCGTGGGAGCTGAACGCCGACATGAAGCTCTCGAACTTGCTGCCCAACTGGGTGCTCCTCTACTCGCTCGTGACGATCCCGTTCGGGCAGGTGCTGCAGAGGCTCCTGAAGTTCTACAGCTTCCGGAAGCTCCTCCGGAAGGCCGAGTCCGAGCAGTTCGCGCCCAGGGCGTCGGAAGGCGGACCAGGATGAGGCTCGCGATCTCAGGCCCTCCCGGGAGCGGAAAGACGACCGTGTGTTCCCTGGTCGCCGAGAAGCTAGGGTACAGGGTCGTGCTGGTCGGGCAGGTCTTCAGGCAGATGGCGCTCGAGCGCAAGGTGGACCTCGCGGCCTTCGGCAGGCTCGCGGAGGAGGACGAGACCATCGACAGGGAGCTGGACGACCGCATGGTGGCGATCGCGAAGGAGAGCAAGGACATCGTGGTCGAGGGCAGGCTCGCGGGGGCGCTCCTGAAGAACATGAGAGTGCCCGTGTTCGCCGCCTACATAGACGCCTCGGAGAAGGTGCGGGCGCAGAGGATAGCCCAGAGGGAGCAGAAGGACCCCGAGGCCGTCCTGAGGGAGATCCAGGTCAGGGAGAGGTCGGAGAGGAAGCGGTACCAAGCGTACTACGGGATCGACCCTTCGGACAGGCATCTCTACGATCTCTGGATAGATTCGTCCGAGCTGCCCGCGGACAACATCGCGGACATCATAGTTCACGAGGCGCGGAGGAAGAATGCCTAAGATGCTCGTCAAGGCCAAGGCGGCCGCATCAGGCCGAGGCAGGAGGCCGGAGGACAGGACCGTGGACGAGCTGCTTCTCAACGGTGTAGTGGTCGTGGACAAGCCCTCGGGTCCCACATCGCACCAGATCACCAGCTGGGTGAGGGAGATGGTGGGCGCGACGAAGGCCGCCCACGGCGGGACCCTCGACCCCAGGGTCACGGGCGTGCTGCCCGTGGGCCTCGGGAACGCCGTGCGCTCGATGGACGCGCTGCACTACGGGACGAAGGCGTATGTCGGCGTGATGAGGGTCCACGGCAACATAGACCAGAAGCGCCTCGAGGGCGTCTTCAAGGAGTTCACGGACGACATATTCCAGACGCCTCCGATGCGCTCCGCGGTCAAGCGCGAGCTGCGCTCCAGGCGGATACACTCGCTCAGGATGCTCGAGGTCTCAGGCAGGGACGTGCTCTTCGACGTCGAGTGCGACGCGGGCACGTACATCAGGAGCCTGTGCGTGGACATGGGCGACGCGATCGCCGTCGGGGCGCACCTCCAGGACCTGAGGAGGACGAGGGCTGGCGCACTCACGGAGGATTCCGCCGTATCGCTGCACGACCTCAGGGACGCGTTCGAGCTGCACAGGGAGGGCGACGACCAGGCCCTCGCGAGGATGCTCCATCCGATGGAGGTCCTGCTCGAGCAGATACCCAAGGTCGAGGTCAAGGACTCGGCGGTGGACGCCGTGTGCCACGGGGCCAACCTCGCGATACCCGGCCTGGTCACGCTCGACGAGGGCATCCGGAAGGGCGGCCTGGTCGCCGTCATGACGCTGAGCGGAGAGGGCGTGGGGCTGGGGCACGCGCTCATGGATGCGCAGGAGATGGTCAAGCGCTCCGAAGGGTTCGCGGTCGACGTCTCCAGGGTATTCATGCCCGCAGGCACCTACGAGAAGGGCTGGACGAGCTCCAAGGAGTAGCTCAGCAGAAGTGGTCCAGCGTGCGCTGCTTGGCCACGAGCGGCTGCGCGTCGATCCCGAGCTCCTTTCTGATCTTCGACGCGAGCTCCTTCGCGAACCCGTGGGTCGTGAACACCACTTCGGGCGCGCACTTCCTCACGAAGCCCATCAGCTCGTCGTACCCGCAGTGGTCCGACAGCGGGAACGACTCGTCCGTCCCGGACATCTTCGAGAACCCCCTGTCCAGGGCCCACCCGGAGAACGCCGCGGTCTTCGCGCCGCGCTTCACGAACGAGCCGACCCGGAGCCTGTCCTTACCGAACCCGGAGGTCATGTAGATGAACGGAGGCTCGGGGGGCGCGCGCTCGTCGACCGCCTTCACGGGAAGCTCGTACCCGTGCCCGAGCAGTATCCGGTTGTTCTCCGCGATGGCCGGGTGCAGCAGCAATGGCAGGTCCTTCAGGGCGGCCGAGAGCTCCTGCGACTTCCCGAGCGCATATGCGAACAGCACGGCGGTCCCGTCCCCCCGGACGATGTCCTCGAGCCAGTCCTTCGCCGCGGACATGATCTCACCGTGGTCGGGGAACACGTAGTGGGGCTTCCCGTAGGTCGCCTCGATCACGAGCGCGTCGCACTTCCTCGGCCGAGCGCCCTCGCGATCGCCCTTGTCCCTGGTGCAGAAATCACCCGTGTAGAGCACCCTCTTATCCCCGCGCACGAGGAACATGTTCGAGCCCGGGATGTGCCCCGCATCGAGGAGCTCGACATCCTCCCTGCGGACGATGTCCACATCCTTGCCCTTCCTCGCCTTCACGAAGTCCTTGGTGATCTCAGAACATATGACCTTCGAGGACCTGAAGGACGACGGCAGGTGGTCGGA
>Ga0315297_10000809_pt1 | contig 18619 bp, 11 predicted proteins | sample YL17G15_0_MG_FD_203628 | JGI IMG/M metagenome (GOLD analysis project Ga0315297, IMG submission 203628) | Sediment microbial communities from Yellowstone Lake, YNP, Wyoming, USA - YL17G15_0 | ecosystem: Environmental > Aquatic > Freshwater > Lake > Sediment | place: USA: Wyoming | collected... | reverse complement strand
CCGTCCTTCGACGTTGCTCAGGACGCCCCTAGCAGGGTCGAGGGGCGGCGATCCCGGGCGTGTTCCGCTGACAAGCTGTCCGGTCTGCCTCGAGCCTGGGATCGCCACGCTCCAGCGTGGCTCTTTCCCTGGCCGGGCTCAGAAGCTCACGTTCGCCGACAGGTTGAACATCCGCACACCCTGCACGGCGGTCGGCTGCAGAAAGAACTGCGACGTCATGTTGCCGATGTAGCCGACGTAGTTGGCGTGATTGGTCAGGTTCTGGACCATCAGCATGATCGTGAGACGGTAACGCGGCATCGCGCCCATGGCGAACGTCGACATCTGCGTCGCGCCCCCCCCCATCGACACGATCGACACACCGGCGCCCCCCGGCACGGTCTTCTTGCCGAACCCGATCGTGTACGAGAAGTTCCCGGAGGAGCCCCACTGACCGCTCGCCCGCTGCGTATTGCGTCCCACGCCTGCCGGCCGGTCATTGAATATCAGGTCGCCGTTGTCGTCGTGACCGGTCGAGATGGTGTAGGGCGAGCCGGTCGATCCCTGGAAGTTCAGACTGACCGACAGGTTCTTCAGGGCGCCGCTGGAGAGCGAAACAAACCCACGGTGGCGCACGTCACTCCCGGACGGACCCCATTCGGTGTCGAGGCGCCCGGTCGCCGGCACGGTGAACGCCCCGTCGACGTTGTTGCGGGCACGTGCAAGCGTGTAGTTGCCGAAGATCATGAGGCCACGCCGCCAGCTGAAGCGGGGACCGGATGAATCCGTCCCGGGGATGGCCCTCCCTGGGGTCTTTCCCTGCGGCCCGAGGTTGAACATCAGGGTTGTCCCGAGCGATCGCGAACGCGACTCGCCGGCCGACACCGTCTGGATGAGGTTGGCGAACACCGGGTACGGCCGAACGCCATTGACCGGGGCGTTCAGGTTGTCGCCTACCAGCTGGCCGCTTGCCCGCGTATCGGCGTAGAGCGCGTTGACCCGCAGGACCTTCGTGATCTGCTGATCGATACCGAGACTCACCCTCGTGTTGCCGCCCATCCGCATGTCACCACCCAGTTCGTACCTGTTGGTGGGCGGAATCAGCCCGAGCGCCCCCGGGTCCGGATACGCCGGATTGACGATGTTCAGTTCCTGCTGGCGGAAGCCGTCGAAGCGCAGGGTCTGTTCGTAGGTGGCCGCGTTGAGCCAGTCGTAGAACCTGCCGATGCTCGCGCGCAGGGTGGTCTTGCCGCTCTTGAACGGCGCCCAGGTGATTCCGACGCGGGGGCCGATGTTGTTATGGTCCTCCAGGTGGGTTTGCAGTTCCACCCGGACGCCAGGGCTGAGCGTGAGGTTCTTGCTCACGCGGATATCGTCCTGCACATACCACGCGGCCTGCACGTTCTGGTAGTTGATGTTCGGATCGCCAATCCGCTGCGTGAACGTGCGTGGCAGACCGGCCTCGAAGGCCGCCAGGCTTGCGAACGTATACGTTCCCAGGTAGTTGGTCGCGTTATCCGACCGGTACTGGCCGCCGTCGAGCGAGATCCCCGTCCGCCACGAGTGGATGCCCCGGACGTAGTCGAGGTCGGACTGCAGCGAGAAGGTGCGCGTATGACCGCCGCCGGCGCGTTGTGCCCCGCCGCTGGTGAACGCGTCATTGACAATGATGGTGGGCGCTTCGAGCGAAGACAAGGCACTGGAGTCGTTCCAGTTCATCATGAGGCGGGTATTGATGAAGAACCGCCGGCCGATGGGGCCGGCCTCCTGCACTCGCAGAATCGTGGTCGCTGAGTCGTTTGAGTAAGCGCGCTCGACGAGGTTGTAGCCGCCGACACCCTGGTTTCTGAAGTGCCCCGTGCTGCGGCCAAATCCCACCCGCAGGGTCTGATCCGGTGTCAGCGCATAGTCGAACATCCCTGTCACCTGGACGTTGTCCTGCATCACGCGCACGTCAAGGTTCTCCGAGACCGTGCCTGTCGGCGTCGCCGCGTACAGGATTGGCGTGGTGTACCCGTGCCCGCTGTTCACCGACACGCTGAAGCTGCTCTTGTCCTTGACGATCGACCCGCTGGCGTTGGCCGAATAGTTCAGGGTCTGCGCGGGACCGATCTCCGGAACCAGCGGATTGCGTCCGTCCAGGGCGCTGTCGTAGAACCTGAAGTTCACGCCGCCACGCAGCGCGCCCATGCCCGGCTGCGTGATGATGTCGACAAACATCCCGCCGGCCGAGTGATTCTCCGCCGCGAACATATCGCGCGTGATGTGGATCGCCTTGATCTGCGCCTTGGGCGGCAGTTGTTGGCCTTCGAAGCTGTCGACGCGAATCGTCGCGCCCGGGCCCGTCATGTCCTGAATCTGCTTCGCCATCTCGTCTGGGTCATCCGACAGCGCATCGATCTGCTCCCGCGTGAGCGCCGATCCGAACGTCGAGCCGCGATCGGACGCGACCATCTGCCTGTCGCGGCCAACCGTGATCTCTTCCGTCACCCCGGCCAGCCGCAACAGTAAGACGTGCTTGTTGTCGCCAGCCTTGAGCCGAATCTCACCGAGCACGCCCAGGTCGAACCCGGGAAATTCGCCGTGCACCGAATACCGGCCGGGCGGCAATCCTTCAAATACCGCAAGACCCTTGTCGGCCGACTTGACCGGCGCGATCGTCGTTTTCTTCGTGGCTTCGTCCAGGCCGACGACCGTGACCGTGGCGCCAGGGATGACCGCCCGGCTTGGATCGACAACGGTGATGATCAGCTTGGCGGACGACGCTGGCTGCGCCGCGGAAATAGCGGGCAGCGCGCCGAGGGCACACAGAAGCACGAACGTGATGACAACGCGACGGGTCATGACAACCTCACTGGTCCCGGGCTACTTGAGGGCGACGAATCGCTTCGGGTCGATCCGGCGGTTGATGGTGAACTGATCGAACGTGGTTTCCTCGATGGTGTCGGCACCAACGGCGCGGCGGAGGCGGAACGGGAAGCGGAGGCCGTTACCGATGTCCCGGTAGTCGGCGTAGTAGAGCCGGTGTTCGACGAGTTTGCCGGCCAGGGCCTGGCGTCTGAGCACCAGCATGTCCTGGGCGTACTTGGTCTGCTCTTCTCTGGGCGCAGTTGCCGGGGGCGGCGCTGGGGCTGGTACGATGATCGATCCGGGCGGCAGGTTCTCGGGCGCGGGCTGGCCAGCCACATGGAGCGCGGCGCTGGTGGCCGGGACGGTCCAGCTCACCATGACAGGCAGATGCGTCTGACTGTTGATGAAGAACTTGAGGACGAATGTGCCGCTGCCTTTCACCTCGAGGATGTCGGCCTTGCCCTGCGGTGCCTCAGCCTGCCCGATGTATGCAAAGGTGACCGGGTAGCTGCTGAACGAGGCCCCGAACATGCCGAGAGTCAGCTTGACGAAGTCCTGCTTGATCGTCGTCACGCGCGCCTTGCGCGGATCGGGTGGTGGGCCGGCCGGGGCAGCGGCTGGTGCCGGCGCGCCAGCCGGTCTGCCGGCGGCGGGTGGCGGTGTCGGAGTTGCGGGTCCAGGGGCGCCGGGCCTGGCCCCCACCTGTGGCATCTGGGGCGGCGGCGGGAGCTGAAGGAGACTGTCGCCATTGAAGCCGCTGGAGGTCGGATCGGACTCCTGCGCCGGAATCTCGTCCTTGCGAACGTACTTGTCCGGCAGTTCGCACCACATCTCGAACACGATCGGCACCAGGTTGTTGCCGCGCAGTTGACGCGTCCGGCCCGTGGCGGAAAATGACGTAACCGCCGCGAGTTTCTGGTCCCCGCCGAGCGCCTCGCGGGCCGCGGCCAGGATGCTGGCCGCGTCGGCAGCCGGATCGACATGTTCCGCAAGGACGCCAGCCATCAGACCGAGCGCCACGACCACCGAGAGAATCACGCGCATCGAATGCCTCGCTGCATGCTCACATTAGACGAGAAGTCAGAGCGAAAGGTTGGGCCGGTCGACGCCTTATTTCCGTCCACAGCTTCCCAGCCACGCCGCTCAGGCCACCAGACGTCTTTGATGGGCGCCGTCGCTCGGAGTGAAGCGAATATGTCGTCGCTCCCGCGGAAGCCTGGAGCCAGGAGTGGGGCGGCCGCCACTCCCGCTGTCGGATGCGCATCTACTAATTACTTAGTATACGCTAAGCTGTTTGTCAAGCCGCTGGCCGTGTCTTCACGACTTCTGCACGCGGACGGTGAAGCGGGTGGCCAGGACGACAAACAGGCCGACGATAAACAGGATGGCGCCGGGCGCGGCGTCCGAGACGCGGCTCTCAGCGCCGAGGATCCGCGCGGTCCAACTGGCGGCGCCGGCCACGCCGTTCAAGAACAACAGCACACCGCCGACCAGGCACGCCAGCCCCAACACCAGCCCGCACAGCGAGTACACAAGTTGGTACAGCGAGAGGAGCCGGTACGTCCTGGCATCCTGCAGCGTCGGCGGGAGATCGAGTCTGAAGTGCATCATGGCCCTCACGAATCATCGGGCGGCGGCACGTCACGCCTTTGTCTTACCTCTTCCGAGAAGGCCGTGCAGGACGCAACCCACCCTGGGTCGAAGGGTAGCACCGCCGCGACCCCGATTCCTGCCCGGCCGCCGTGCACCCGAGAGAAACTGTGCAATGTCTGGTGGCGGGTCGCCGGCGCCCTGTCGAGCCGAAGATCGTCGTTGCCGGACAAGACGCTTCTCCGCACCGGGCTATCCGCGTATCATGCGCCGAGAGGTCGCCCCGGCGTTCGGGGTGCACGCTGGTGTGTCCACTCGCCGAGGGTCCTGTCATGCGTCGAATCCTGTTCGTCTTGCTCTTTGTCTGTGCCGCCGGAAGTCTGTTCGTTCGCGCGCAACAGCCTCCATCCACACCACCGGTCGCCAGTCAGCCTCCGGCAAAAGCCCCGGTTGCCGCGGCACCCGCCGCCAAAGCGGCGCCAGTCAAGCCTCCGGCGCCCTTCACGCTCTCGATCGACAGCATCATGCGCGGCCCGAAACTGGTGGGCAATGCGCCGTCGGCGGTCCGATGGGCGCAGGATTCCTCGAAGATCTACTTCTCGTGGCAGAAGCCCAACGAGGATCGCGCCAACACGTACGTGGTCAATCGCGACGGGAGCGACCTGAAGCAGCTCAGCGCGGATGAGGCCCGACAAATCACCACCGCGATCACCGGCCGTGCGGACCAGGCGCGCAAGCGGCTGCTCGCCGCCGAGGGCGGCAACATCGTCATCTACGAGATCGCCACCGCCGCGCGCCGGTTCCTGATCAAGACCGCCGCCGCCGAATCGAGCCCTCGTTGGGCGCGCGGCGACAACGCCGTCACGTTTATGCGCGACGGCAACCTGTTCCTGATGACGCTCGATGGCGGGGGCAATGCGCCTGTGGAGGTGCAGTTGACCGACGTCGTGGCCGCGACGGATGCCGCATCGACAGCGGCTGCCGGCCGGGGCGCGGCTGGAGGATTGGGCGCGACCGGCGGCCGTGGCGCTGCCGCGGGCGGGGCAGGGCAGGGCGGTCGAGGAGGCGGCGATCAGACGCTCACGGATTCACAGCGCGTCATGCGCGACGAAGAGCTGAAGCTGATCGAGTACCTGAAGCGGCAGGCCGAGCTGCGTCAGCAGGGCGGTCGCGGCGGTGGCGTCGGCGTGGGTGGCGGACGAGGCGGTCGCGGCGGTCCGGGTGGACCCGGCGGCGGGCCGGCCGAGACCATCGCGCGATTCCAGCCGACCTCCCGCCAGAGCGTCACAGATATGGTCTTGTCGGCCGACGAAAACTACGTGTTCATCGGTGTGACCGAGCGGCCGGAAGTCGTGGCTCGTAACCAGGACGTGCCGAACTACGTGACCGAGTCGGCCTATCCCGAGATGATCAACGGCCGGTCCAATGTCGGCGATTCGCAGTCGCGCCGCCTGCTCGCCATCCTCGACCTGAAACAGAACAAGGTGACGTGGGCCGACGGGAGCGCGTTTGCCGGCAACGAGCGGACGACCAGGCCGGCCGACGCCGCGAAACCGGCCGAGGCGGCCAAGCCCGTCCTCACGCCGAAGCCCGCAGACACGGCCAAGCCGGCGGAAGCGGCGAAGGCGGGGGCTACCGCGCCGAAGCCCACAGACACGGCCAAGCCGACCGAAGCGGCGAAGGCGAGGGCTACCGCGCCGAAGCCCACAGACACGGCCAAGCCGACCGAAGCGGCGAAGGCGGGGGCTACCGCGCCGAAGCCCACAGACACGGCCAAGCCGGCGGAAGCCGTGAAGCTGGATGCCGCGGCGAAGGCGGGGGCTACCGCGCCGAAGCCCGCAGACACGGCCAAGCCGGCGGAAGCGGCGAAGGCGGGCGAGGCAGCCAGACCGGGCGACACGGCCGTGCCGCGCATTCTCGATTGGGGCGTCCCCGACTGTTCCGACGACGGGAGCCGATGCGTGACATCGGTGCGATCGCAGGACAACAAGGACCGGTGGTTGGTCACGATTGACCCGGCCACGGGCAAGGCGACCGCGATCGACAATCTGCACGACAACGCCTGGATTCGCGAGGGCTCAGTCTCCAGCGGCACCGGCGGCGGGGGTGGCGGCTTCGGCGGCGGTGGCGGCGCCGGCATCGCGTGGCTGCCCGACAACAAGCGTGTCATCTTCATGGCCGAGAAGGACGGCTGGATGCACCTCTACTCGCTCGACGTGACGGCGGCGCCGCCGGCGGCAACGCGCTTGACCTCTGGCAAGTGGGAAGTGTCCAGCGCGCGCCTGTCGAGCGATCGCACGAAGATTGTCTTCGCATCGAGCGAGGTGCACCCGGGCGAGCGCCACTTCTATACGATGCCGGTAGAGGGCGGGCCATCCACGCGGATCACGACGGCGACCGGTGGACACGACGTCACTGTGTCGCCAGACGAGAAGTCGCTGACCGTCATCTATTCGTACAGCACGAAGCCGCCCGAGCTGTTCGTGATGCCGTTCGCGGCCGCTGCGCAGCCGAAGCAGGTCACGACGTCGCCGGCACCAGACTTCCTCTCGTTCAAGTGGATCGATCCGAAGGTCGTCACCTACAAGGCTCGCGACGGCGCGCTGGTGTACGCGCGGCTCTACACGCCGGAGATGATTGGCGCAAAGCGCGACCCGAGGCATCCGGCCGTCGTGTTCGTGCACGGCGCGGGGTACTTGCAGTTTGTGACCAAGGCGTGGCCATCGAGTTACTACCGCGAGCATCTGTTCCACAACCTGCTGGCATCGCGCGGCTACGTCGTGATTTGCCCCGACTACCGGGCGAGCGCGGGTTATGGCGGCGAGTGGCGCACGGGCATCTACGAGCACATGGGCGGCAAAGACCTGGAGGATTCAGTCGACGCCGCGAAATTCATCGTGGCGACTGAGAAGGTCGACCCGAAGCGGATTGGCATTTACGGCGGCAGCTACGGCGGCTTCCTGACGCTGATGGCGATGTTCACCACGCCTGACGTGTTTGCCGCCGGTGCCGCGCTGCGGCCGGTCACCGACTGGGCCCACTACAATCACAGCTACACCGCGCCAATTCTGAACCTGCCGCAGAGCAACCTCGAGGCCTACAAGCGCAGCTCGCCCATCTACTTTGCCGACGGGCTGACGGGGCAATTGCTGATCTGTCACGGCATGGTGGATACCAACGTGTTCTTCCAGGACTCCGTGCGGTTGATGCAGCGGCTGATCGAATTGCGGAAGACCACCTGGTCGGTGGCGCCGTATCCGGTGGAGAACCACAGCTTCACCGAAGAGACGAGCTGGGCCGACGAATACAAGCGGATCTTCAAGCTGTTCGAGGATTACCTCCGGCGGTAGATTCGCCAGCGCAGGCCTAAACCCGGATACCGCTCGGGTTGATGGCGGCCGTCTCGTGTCCGCCGGGTCTGGTGTGTCCGCCGGGTCTGAAGTGCCGAGGAAAATGTTCGCACGGCTCCAGCCAGGCCCAGATCCTATTTGCCCCGCTTCGCCATCACCGTGTGCGTGCCGATCGCCTTCCCGTCATCCGTCGTCAGCGTGACCACGAGACGGTCAGGTGACACGTCGACGCGAGTGAGCGTGTTCGTGCCAGGCTGCGACCCGCCTCCCACCGAGATGGGGAACCTGTTCGCTCCGGGTGCGGGCTCAACCCAGTCGGTCCGGTGCGTGTGACCCGCGATGTGCAGGTCCAGCCCGGCCTCATTGAGAATCGCGCCGAAATGCTCGAGGCAACTGGCGGGGCCGTAGCCCGGCGCGCGCGCGCCCTGTCTGCTGTAGAACGGCATGTGCGCCACGAGTACGCGGAATGTCGCATTCCGAAACGCCGGCGTCTGCACGTCCTTCTTGAGCCATTCGGCTTCGGCAGTTCGGTACGCCTCGAAGTCGGTCAACCCGCTGTACGCCCAGTGCCCGTCTTCCTTGTCTTCCCCGGTGTCCAGCACGATGAAGTGCACCGGCCCGTGGTCGAACGAGCCGTAGTACCGCCCGCCGGGCAGCGCGAGGTAGTTCTTCAACTGGCGGGCGAACGCCCCGCGGGTTTCGTGATTGCCCCGGACAAAGACAAACGGCACGGTGCGGCCAAACAACTCGGAGGCGGGCGCGAGGTTGCGCTCGAGGATCTGGGCTTCGCTCTCGAGGTGACTCAACGAGTCGCCGTTGAAGAACACCAGGTCGAACCGCTTCTCGGATGCTCTCCGCATGTGCGCGCGAAGCAATTCGACATTCTCGTGCAGGTCGTTCATCACGAGAAACGAGTACGCCTGCTTCGCCGGGGCGAGCGTCCGGAACTGCTGAACCTCGCCGCGGGCCGTGTCCCCGTACTCAACCTTGTAGGGACCGTAGCTGAAGATAGGCCTCGAGACGATGCGGTACGAGTAGGCGGTGTCCGGTCGCAGGCCGTCGATCCTGACTGTGTGCGTACGCCCGCCGGCATCGATTAGTCCGTCTTCGACCGGGATCACCCTGCTCGTCGTCGCTCCGCCCGGGCCGTACTCCACCCAACCGGCCGCCGGACCATCGGTGACCCACATCACCGTCATCGATGACGGTCCGGGATTCTGCAGGTATGGTCCGGCGAGGATCGTTGACTCGCGAGGCGAGTTCGCCGGCCGCGTCTTTGCCGGGCCCGCCTGAAAGCCGACATCGGCGACGGTTGCCGTTCCACTGCCGCGCGTGATGGCCACGCGTTGTCGGACCATGTCGGCGCCGGGCAGCAGTTCGGCCTGCCACGTCAACTGGAGGGTGCTGTCCGCACATTCGAACATGGCCGCCAGCCGTCGTCCGGGATCGAGCGCCGGCGCAGCGGGCGTGACGTCTTCCATCGTCGCCGTCCCCCGCAGTGTGCACTCGGTGCCCTTGACCACGCGTCCGTCTGGCAACGCAATCGTGAACGCCTCGCCGGATTTCGTTCCGGTTCTGCCCCCGAGCCTGTCGTAGACCGACGAGACACGGATGCCGGCGGATATCTCCCAGGTGACCGTCAGGGAATCGTTGGCGAGCCACCAGGATGATCCGGACACGTACGCGTTGACCGGGCCCTGCCTGAACAGGATGGCGCGCGGGTCCTGGCGGGCGTTCACACCGGCGGTCACGAGGGCAGCGGCGCCCAGCAGGAGAAAGACTGTCTGACGCGTGACGGAAGTGGGCAGCATGGATGAGTCCTTTCTGTCGGCGAGTGCGGCGCAGACTATACCGCAGGTCCCACGAAGGGGCCAGAGTGTTTCCACCGTCGCGGGGTCGGGTGGGTCAGCCGGTGACGGCAAGAAGTGACGGCGTTCGCGCATTCGTGTCCACGGGTCTCGCCGCTCTGGCGTGCGCCTGCAGCGCTCGTCGGCTCGGTTGTAAAAATCCGACCATTATGATATGATTTATTATTGGCTCCGCGAAGGAGCCCACTCAAGGAGTTCAGAATGAAGACACGGTCCATCGGCCACCTCCACATGCCCTCGCTCACAGGTATCGCGACGGCGGCGCTCGGCTTCGTGCTGGTCGGTTTCGCAGCCACCGCCAGTGCGCAGTCCCTCGGGAAGGCGAACATCGACTTTCCCTTCGTCGCAGGCAAGACGCAGTGCGCGTCCGGGTCGTACGCTATCGAGGCGGGCGGCGGCAAGGTCGTGCTGCGGTCGCAAGATCCTAAAGGCGGAACGATCGCGATGCTCGTCATTACGCGCCTCGGACGCCACGACACGGACAATGCAACTGAGCTCGTCTTCGACAAGGTGGGCGGCAAGTTCACACTGTCCGAGGTCTGGCTGGGGACCGGGGACGGATATCTGGTGGCCAGCACGCCCGGGGACCACGAGCACCGCGTCCTCGGCGGGTCGAAGCCCAGCAGGTAGGATCTGCAACGGGAAGGAGCCACGAACTCCGCGGCCCCTTCCCGCTGCCTCTGGTCGCCTTGCTGCCTTCGAGTGGTTCACGCTGACGGTCGCCTGAGGGTTCGTCCAGGCTTGCCGTCTCGTGACGGCGCGTCGGAGTGAATCGGCGATGAGCGCCGCGCCGCCCCCCGCCGCGCAGGCGCGGACAGGAGAGGCCCAATGTCCACACGCCCCGTCAACGGCGCGACAAGCCAGGCCGGACCCACAGCGGGCTTCATGGCCGACCTGCTCGACAGCATCACCGACGGCGTCATCGTGGCCGACCTCGACGGCCGTTTCCTGATCTTCAACGCGGCCGCACGCCGCATCCTCGGCGAGGGCCCGCTGGACGTGCCGATCTCCGAGTGGAGCGCCTCGTACGGCTGCTTTCTCGATGACATGGTCACTCCCTATCCCCCCGAGCAACTCCCGCTGGCCCGGGCCCTGCGCGGCGAATCGGTCGCGGACTGCCCCGTGTTCATCAAGAGCGGGGACGGAGCCGCCGGCGTCTGGCTCAGCATCAACGCGAGCCCGTTGCTGGCCGATGGCGGCGGCGTGACCGGCGGTGTCGTGATCTTCCGGGACGTCACGGCGGCACGACGCGAACTCGCTCACGTGCGGCTCCTGTCGACCGTGGTCGAGCAGACAGCCGACGCGGTGATGGTGACCAATCCTCACGGTGTCGTCGAGTACGTGAATCCCGCGGTCGAACGCATTACCGGGTTCTCGCCTTCCGACATGATCGGCAAGACGCCGCGGGTGCTGAACTCGGGGCTCCACACCGACCAGTTCTACTCCGACATGTGGGCAACGCTGCTCCGGGGCGAGGTGTTTCGCGAGACGCTCATCAACCGCAAGAAGGCCAGCCGGGAGGTCTACTACTCCGAACAGACGATCACGCCCATCCTCGATGCGGCCGGACGCATCGAACACTTCGTGTCTGTCGGCAAGGACCTCACGGAGATGCGCAGATCGCTCGAGCGGGATCACAAGTTGCGACTCGCGCGGGCGGTCCAGCAGCGGATGCACCCCGCCGCGCCGCCCCGTGGCTGCGGATTCGACGTGGCGGGCTCGGCGTTTATGGCCGACGAGACGGGTGGCGACTACTACGACTTCCTGTCGCTGCCCGACGGCTGCCTGGGGCTGGTCGTGGGCGATGTCTGCGGCCACGGGTTCGACACCGCACTCGTCATGGTTCAGACGCGCGCGGCGCTCCGGACCATCTCCGGTTTACAGACCGATCCAGGCGCGATCCTGGCCCAGATGAACGCGAGCCTGTTGAGCGAGGTCGCCGAGGCGCAGTATATTACCCTCGTGTTGGCATGTCTCAGCATTGAAACCCGGACGATGCACTACGCCAGCGCGGGGCACGCGACCGGGTATCTGCTGTCCGCCAACGGCGACGTCAAGCGCGAGATCACCAGCACTGGCATGCCCCTTGGCCTGTTTCCGGAGCAGCGCTACGAGTCGGTGAGCATGCCGAACCTCCAGAGCGGGGACGTGCTGGCGCTCATCACGGATGGGATCAGCGAGAGCTCCACCCGCGACGATGTGGAGTTCGGGTCGCACGGGGCGCTGAAGGTCATCCGGCGTCACATCCACGAACCGGCCGCCAGGATCGTCAGCCATGTATATCGCGCCGCCCGCGAGTACTGCGGCGGCCCCCAGGTGGACGACATGACGGCGGTGGTGTGCAGGGTGGGCGAGTGCGGCCCGCGGCCGCTCTAGCGCGTCTTTCGCGCATTGAAGGCGGAAGCCGGCACACTGCTCGGCTCGTGAGCGCGAATCCGGGATCGCTGGAACTTCGGCCACTCAGGACATCGCATGAGTCACGATTCACTCTCCCGAGAGCAACTCCAGGCGCGCCTGGTCACCGCCGAGGCGGAACTGGGACGCCTCCCACAGTGCGCGCACGCAGCGGTCCAGTGGCCGGCCGCGCTCGACGCCATCAACGAGGGGCTGCTGATCCTCGACCGCGACTGGCGCGTGACCTTCGTGAATCCGGCTGCCGAACGGCTCGTCCAGACGTCGCGCGCCGAGCTTCTGGGAAGGATCCTGTGGGAGTTGTTTCCCGAGGCCGCCAGCCGCCGCTTCGGCCGCGAGTACCTTCGCGCGGTTGCCGAGAACGTCCCGGTCGGCTTCGAGGAGTTCTATCCCGAGCCGCTGAACGCGTGGTACCAAGTCCGTGCGTATCCGTCGGCGGAGGGGCTGTCGATCCTCTTCAGCGACGCTACCGAGCGCAAGCAGGCGGAAGCCTACAGAGAAATGGGCCGCGAAATCCTCCACCTGCTCAACGAGCCGGGAGATGTGCAGAATGCCATTCAGCGCGTCCTCGCCGCACTGAAGGCGCGGACCGGGTTCGATGCCGTGGGCATTCGCCTGCAAGACGGCGATGACTTCCCGTATTACGTCCAGGAGGGCTTTGCCGCGGATTTTCTGCTGACGGAAAACACGCTGATCGAGTGCGGCGCGGATGGCGCGGTGTGCCGGGACACAGGCGGCAACCTCTGTCTGGACTGTACCTGCGGCCTGGTCATTTCGGGCAAGACCGACCCGGCCAATCCGATGTTCACGCGGGGGGGCAGCGCCTGGTTGAACGATTCGCGGCTGCTGCTGGACCTGCCGCCCAGTGAAGATCCCCGGCGTCGCCCACGCAATCGCTGCATTCATGACGGCTATGCCTCCGTCGCCCTGGTGCCCATTCGGAACGAAGACAGGGTGATTGGTCTGATCCAGCTCAACGACCGGCGCAGCGGACGCTTCACCCTCGAGAGAGTTGAACTCCTGGAAGGAATCGGCTCGAATATCGGCACGGGGCTGATGCGCAAACGGACCGAGGAAGCGCTGCGCGAGCGGGTCAAGGAGCGCGACTGCCTCTATGCCATTGCAGACCTGATTGCCAGTGGAGTTGAAGGGAGCCTGGAAGCGGTACTGAAGGGAACCGTCGAACGCATGCCGGCCGGCTGGTTCCATGTCGAAGCCGCCTGCGCGCGAATCACTCTGAACGATCAGGAATTCACGACGGGGAATTTCCGTCACACCGCATGGAGACAAGCGGCCGACATCATCCTGCTTGGCAGGCCGGTTGGCACGGTTGAGGTGTGTTACCTGGAAGAGCAGCCCCGCCGGGATGAGGGGCCATTCCTTCGGGACGAAAGGAGCCTGATCAACGCAATCGCCGAGCGGCTGGGAACTGAAGCCGAGCGGAGGTGGACGAAGGCAGAGATGCAGGCGAGAGACCAACGGCACCAGGCCACGGTCCGGGCCGCCGAGGAGCAGCTGCGCCGGTCGCACGACGACCTGGATCGCCGTGTCACGATGCGAACAGCGGAGCTCGTCGAGGCGAATGCGGCCTTGCGCGCCGAAGTCGACCATCGCGTCCGTGCCGAAGACACGCTTCGAAAACTCTCCCGAGCCATCGAGCAGACGAGCGATTGCGTGTTTATGACCGACCGCAGGGGCGTCATCGAGTATGTGAACCCCGCCTTCGAGCGGTTAACGGGATTCTCCAGAGAGGAAGCCATCGGCGCGACCCCCAGACTGATCAAGTCAGACCAGCACGACCGGCGGTTCTACGAGAGACTCTGGACGACGATCCTTTCGGGGGAGGTGTTTCACGCCGTCTTCACGAACAGGTCGAAGGACGGGCGGGTGTACTATCAAGATACGACCATCACGCCGCTGCGCGGCAGTGAGGGGACGATCACCGACTTCGTGTCGACGGGCCGCGACATCACGAAGAGCACGCGCACCGCGGAGGCGCTGCGCCGCCTGAACGACCGGCTCGAGCAAGAGGCCGGACGGATCGCCAGCGCCCTTCACGACGAGGCAGGCCAGTTCCTCACCGCGGCGCACATCACGCTGGCCGACGTCGCGCACGGGCTGCCGCCGTCAGCGCGCGATCGGCTCCAGGACGTCAGGCGGAACCTCGATGATGTCGAGCAGCAGCTTCGCCGGCTGGCTCATGAGCTTCGCCCCCGGATTCTGGAGGACATGGGGCTCGCCGACGCCCTGAAGTTCCTCGCCGATGGCGTCGCCAGACGAACCGGGGTTTCGATCAGCGTCGAGGCGTCGCTCCAGACACGGTGCAAGCCCCTCGTGGAAACGGCGATGTACCGGCTCGTGCAGGAAGGGCTGACCAACATGAGCAAGCACGCGGGGGCGACGCGGGCGAGGATCTTGCTCGCACAGGACGACGGGAACGTCTGGTGCTCGATCGCCGACGACGGCGTCGGCTTCGATCTGGCCGCCGTGCAAGCGCGGCGGGACGAGTTCGGCCTCGGGCTGCTCGGGATCCAGGATCGCCTCGAAGCGGTTGACGGGACGCTCGAGATCATTTCTGCGCCGGGCATGGGAACGGAACTGCGAGCCATCATCCCCCTGGAGACCTGAGATGTCCATGCGAGTGCTATTGGCCGATGACCACCAGATTGTGCGCCAGGGAATCAGGGCCATCCTCGAGCGGGAAGGATTCGAGGTGGTGGGAGAGGGCACGAACGGCAGGGAGGCCGTCACGCTCGCGTCGAAGCTGAATCCCGACGTCGTCGTCCTGGATCTGATGATGCCGCTCCTCAACGGCATGGAGGCTGCGCGTGAGATCCTGCAGCACCGGCCCGGCGCTCGCGTTGTGCTGTTGACGATGCACACCGAGGAGCACCAGATCGTGGCGGCTCTCCGGGCGGGGATCCGAGGCTACGTCGTCAAGACCCAGGCCGCCGAAGACCTGGTCTACGCGATTCGCGAGGTGGCCCGCGGCGAGTTCTACCTGAGCCCGGGGGTATCGCGCGTCTTTGTCGAGGGCTACCTGACCCAGGCCGCGCCGTCGTCCGATCCGCTGGCTCCCCGCGAACGTCAAGTCCTGCAATTGGTCGCCGAGGGCAAGACGTCCAAGGAAATCGCCTCCGCGCTGGATCTCACAGTCAAGACGGCCGAATCCTATCGCACGCGGATCATGGAGAAACTTGATATCCACGACACCGCGGGCCTGGTTCGCTATGCGATCCGCCGCGGCATAATCGAACCCTGACCGCCGGCCGCCCGGATTTCCCTCCCTCCACCTCCGGGATTTTCTGCAACGCTGCCCGGTCATCACCGACTGGCCGCATCTTTGTCGACAGCATACCTTCAATACCAGACGTTTCAGGACCAGCCCAGCCTGCATGGGTCGTCCTGTGGCGCCGGTTCAGGAAGGGATGTCGAGCGTGCCGATCACGATTCTGCTGGGCGAGGGCAAACCGGAGGGGCTCCAGCACGTGCGAGCCTTCCTCGGACGTGAAGGGTTCGACGTCGTGGGAGCTGCCAGCGACAGTGACGAGCTTGTGGATCTGGCGGTCAGTCTCCGGCCCGCGGTGGTCATCCTCGACGACGTCATGCCCCGGGAAAGCGCGCTCACGGCCGCCCGTGAGATTCTCAGCCTCTGCCGTGAGACCCAGGTGATTCTCCTGACTCCGCACGGCGCCGGGGCGCAGATCCTCACGGCGTTTCGGGCCGGGATCCGGGGCTACGTCCTTGAGGCCGACACCACGCCGGATCTCGCCCGGGCGATTCGAGAGGTGTCCCGCGGGCGGCTCTTCCTGAGCCCCGGCGCCGGCCGGAGGCTCACGGCCGAGTATCTGCCCCAGGCGGCGGCTCCGGCTCCGGTGCTCCCATGACGTGGCAGACGTCTTCGCCAGCGCCGGGGCGCGATGACGCACCCCCTGAATTTCCGGGCTCGACCCGCGTGGTTTTCCCCGGTGCCAGCCCGGGATTCACCGACTTTTCGCGGCTGCCACTGGCGCGTATCTTCGTACAAGACGGCGCCGACTCTGTTGACGGCGTCGGAAACGGGAACGAGGGATTACAGATGGCGAGCAAGCTCAGCAGGGCCGACCGGTTCGATGCGGCACGAGATGCAGGTCGCCAGACCTCCGGCAGCGGGGGAGTCCGCACCGAAGGGCACTAACAGGCCGCTGACAGGGTCCGGTATTCGGCAACCTGTCAGGAGGTCTGGCACGCAGAGGCAACAGTTCGTTTCAGATGGGTTCGACGTTTCGCGTCGGGCCAGAGACAGTCAAGGAGAGCGTCATGAGAAGTATGAGAATCAGGTTGGCGGTGGTCGTGGCAGTGCTGGTGGGGGTGGGCCTTTCGTATGTCTCCGGCGCCCTTCACGCGCAGTTGCCGATGCCTGCGAGTACGCAGTTCGATATGACCGGCTTCCTCCAGGAGGCCACGCTGGGCGGACCCGGCACCGGCGCCGGCGCCGGCGCACTCCAGGGGGGGACGCTGAAGGTCAACGGTCACACGGTGATCGTGCCTTCGAACACGATCGTGATCCTCCCCGCCAGTGCGTACAGCTGGCAGGAACTCTTCGCGCTCTCCCCGGCCCCCTACACGGGTTCCGCCACGGGCCTGGCCCTGGCCGACATTCCGACGCCCCTCACGACCTGGGAGGTGCATATCCAGGGCAACCGCGTGCTCGGCGGCGCTGGTGGTCCCGACCTATACATCGCCGGGTTGATGGACATCCATCAGGCCAGCCTGAGCTCAGGTTCGGGGTTCATCAACTTCATGGACTACGCGACCGGCGAGATGCGGGTCGGCGGCATCATTGGTAATGCGGCGACCGGCGCCCGGGTCCGACTCAGCGACCCGGTGGGCCGCTTTGGCCGGCCCATGTTTGCCGACGCGCGGTTCGCCGTTGACGACGCCAACCCGACGATGACCGCCGGAACCGGCTTCCCGATGTGCTTCCCGCGCGTCGACCCCACCTCGGCCATTCCCGACGCGCAATGCCCCCAGGCCAACCGGCCGCCAGCCGCTGTTGGCTTCGCCTCGAGCGTCCGGATGACCAATCCGGCCCTCATTCCGTTGGGGGGAGCGTTGGATCCCAGGCTGCAGGCGCCCTTCGAGGTCGGCGACTACGTGACCTTCGCCGGGACGCTGGTCAAGGACGGGGCTCAGCCCACGGCAGGTCCGTGGCCGGGCATCGCCAACACCTACGTCTCCGCCCACACCATCGGCGACAACGTCGCTATCTACACGTTCCCCGGGACCAATCCGGCCTACGTGTCGATCGAGGTGGGTCTGATCGGCACCGGAGGCCTGACGGTCATCGGCGCCGGCGAGGCGGCGATCCGCACCAAGTTCGAGGGGATGGCGACCGACACGAGCCGGAACATCCACCTCTACGGCGTGGATATGGACCCCTTGACAGGTGCCACGACCGACCGGGACTTCGGCACGATCGGCGTCGATCCGGGCCCGAACGGCGGCGGCGCGGTAGAGGGGCGCTGGCGCTTCCGTCCGCCCTGCACGGCGCCCGTCGGTGGCCCCGTGACCGACAGGCAATGCAGCCCGCCGCCGGCCGGCACCTTCCTGCCGCCTCCCCGCGAAGTGAGGGCTGTGATCGAAGGGCAGCAGACGCAGATTCCGGGCTTGGCCGGAGCGCTGACTGCTGCCAACGGGATCTTCTACGGCCAGTACCACGCGCCGATTGGCGAGTACATCTTCCCCGAGAACGTCCCGGGCAGCCCGATCGTCGAGAATAACTTCAACACGCTCGACTTCCTGGCCAAGGGGGGGTACACGTCCTCCACGGGCGTCATCGCGGGGGTGCTCGACCCCTGGCCGAGCAACATCGTCCCGGTGCCGTCCTGTACTCCGCCAGCCGCCTTCGACGGCGGGCCCTACACGGCCGCCGCCGGCGGGAGCATCCAACTCAACGGCAGCGCCACCGGGACGGGACCCTTCACGTATGCCTGGACCGCAGATGTGGGGACCCTCTCCAGTGCGACGGTCGCCAACCCGTTCTACACGGCACCCGTGGCAGGAGCGTTGGCGAACCTGACGTTCACGGTGACCGGTGCCTGCGGGACCTCCACTACACCCGGCACGACGGTCACAATCAATTCGCTGCTCGCGCCCACTGTCGGTCACGTGAATCCCATTGCGGTCTTCTCGGGCGCGAACGGCAGCTTCATCGTCACCGGCACCGATCCGAATGCGGTACCGGCGGTTCCGCTCACCTTCACGGTGACGCAGGCCGGCGTGCCCGCTCTGACGGGTCTCACCGTGACGCAGCTCGGCGCGAGTGAACTTCACCGCTCCGGTCCTTCCCGTGGGCCAGGTGACATCCTCCGTTGTCACTCTGACCATTACGGCGAGAAACACCGCGTTGCTGGTCTCGGCGCCGGAATTCACGACGGTCACCGTCACACCGATCCCGGACAGCGTGACGATCACGAACGCCGAGTATCGGACAGGGAAGGTGAGGCTGGTCATGACCGCGTCGTCGTCGGTCAACAGCCCGAACGTGGTTCTGAAGCTGAACCCCTACGCCTGCGCCGTGCCGAACGT
>Ga0315297_10000807_pt1 | contig 18639 bp, 16 predicted proteins | sample YL17G15_0_MG_FD_203628 | JGI IMG/M metagenome (GOLD analysis project Ga0315297, IMG submission 203628) | Sediment microbial communities from Yellowstone Lake, YNP, Wyoming, USA - YL17G15_0 | ecosystem: Environmental > Aquatic > Freshwater > Lake > Sediment | place: USA: Wyoming | collected... | reverse complement strand
CACCAAAAAAAGATTATTCAATTATGTAAATGAATACTTACTTAAATATAACCTTAAACAAGGGCAAAACACCTTCCCGTCTTTCCTTTATCTTTTTATTTCCCCACCTTTAACTTGCTAATCGCCAGTTTTACACTCTATTCTGAAAACCGATTTAAAGAAATCCCAAAAAATGCGAGGAGGTCTGGAGGAAGGGCGGGGTATTTTTTGGGATGGGACCCAAACGCAAGCGTTAACTGAAGAAGGAGACTCTGTAAGAGACTCATTCACAAGTTGGAGCTTGCGTTTGGGTGGTCGGGGAGACAGGACTCGAACCTGCGACATCACGCTCCCAAAGCGTGCACTCTAGCCAACTGAGCTACTCCCCGAAATGAAAATCCAATTTTCTGTAAACGGGTGTATCTAGCCTCAGCCAGAGGCTGATCCGCCTTTGGCGGAAACTGAGCTACACCCCAGTGAGAAGCGAGTCCGATGTTACATCGGACCCTTCTCGATATAAATTTCTAATTTTCTGCTTACCTGCGACAAATAATATTGCTTATATTTTTTTAAAAAGCAAGTTTTAATAAATATCGAAATTGCGATAATCAGAATTCAGAATAGAGAGAAAGATATATATTTATAAAGGTGGCTTAAAAAGACTCCGCAGAATGCGAGGAGGTCTGGAGGAAGGGTGAGGTATTTTTAAGGCAGGGACCCAAAAGCAAGCGGATGCTGAAGAAAGGGGTTCTGTAAAGAAACCAATTCGAAAGCAGGAGTTTGCTTTTGGGTGGAGCCACCTGTCGGATTCGAACCGACGACCTACCGCTTACAAGGCGGTTGCTCTACCAGCTGAGCTAAGGTGGCAGAATCATTTAGCATTTTGCATTTCTGATTTCTGAATTGCAATGGAATAAATAAAATGCAAATTGTAAATTGAGCACGTCAGAAAATAATTTATCATAATTTCAGTGTCAATGAATTCTAATTTTTAAGCTGGACTGTTTGAATTAATAGTGTTATATATTATTAGCTTCGAAATAGCGAGAAACATGTTCCGAACGAAGTAAGGCCCTGAACTAAGTGATGAGCCGTAACGGAGTGAGGATGAATCATGCAGAAAAGTTTATTGCTATAGCAAAAAACTTTTCAATTGATTCAAATGTTTCCCTATTGATTGATTCTTTTAAACCGTTGTAGCCGCCGTGAGCCAGACCGCAAGGGATTGGTTCATGGAGGAAAGTCCGAGCATTATAGGGCAGGGTGACTGCTAACGGCAGCCGATCTGGTAGTAATATCCGATAAGGGAAAGTGCCACAGAAACTATACCACTCCGCAGTAAAATGCGGAGTAAGGATGAAAAGTCCGTGTTAACTTACACGGTCTCCGCAGAAGTAATTTTGCGGAGTGGTAAACCCCACCTGATGCAAAGTTGTATTGGAAGAATGGATTAAGGTTTCTGCTCGAAACCCCATACTTACAACCGCTAGACCATGAACCAGACCGCAAGGGATCGGTTCACGGCAAGATAGATGGCTACTCCTGCACCAGAGCGCAAGCGATTGGTACAGAACAGAACTCGGCTTATGAGTTTAAATTAATCAATAAGTATATTGATCACTTATGATGAGCATCCCTGTGCTGCTACAATAGGGAAACACTTAAATCTTTAAGAATCTTCTGCGCAGATTCTTAAAGATTTATCCTCATTACACTGCCCATGAACCAGGCGCTTCGCTTCGGTTCATGGTTGCTTCGTTCGGAACGTGTTTCTCACTACTTACTATGAAAAAATCTGAAATAATTTTTGGGGCATTTCGTTTGCCGGTCGATTACATTGCTACTGTTTCAGCTTTTCTTTTGGCATATTATATAAGGCCTATAACCGACCTTATACCTGGAGTCCAGTTTAATTTTGGACCATCCTTACTGCCGCCAATAAATGAATACCTTTGGCTTGCATCTTTGGCATCCCTTTTTCTTGTGGTTATGTTTGCTTTTAGCCATCTGTATTCATTAAGAGTAACTCATAAAGTCATCAAAAGCTTATTAAAAATCACGTTTCTAGTGACCGCATGGATGATGTTCATCATTTCATATTATTTCCTGATAGTTCATCAGCTTTTTTTCTCAAGAATCGCCTTGATGCATATATGGGGTTTCACAATTGTATTTGTCGCAATGGGAAGGATTTTGATTAAGACCATTCAGAATTTCTTGTTGAGATTTGATATAGGAAAAAGACGCGTTTTATTTATTGGTGTAAACTCTGTGGCAGATCGGTTTTATAATTCAATTAAAAGTAATAAATCATATACGGTCATCGGAGCATTGGATGATAAAGTTATTTCCAGAAAAATCGAGCAGTTAAAAATAATAGGAACTTTTGACCAGTTGGATCAGATTGTAAAAAAATTCGGAGTCGAGGAAATAATTCAGGCTGAACCGCAGTTAAAGGATAAAGATACTAGTGATTTACATACCTATTGCCGGAATAATCAGATCAAATACCATTTCATCCCCGATCTTATCCGCCTTCAGCGTACCAACGTGGATGTTGAAATGGTCGATAATATCCCTTTGGTTACCCTTAAGGAAACATCGCTGGACGGGTGGGGTAGGGTATTTAAGCGGTTATTCGATATAATTGTAAGTTTCATTTTAATTATTCTTCTTATCCCTGTATGGATAATCATTGGGATTCTGATAAAACTTGATTCAAAAGGCCCTATTTTTTATAAAAGCAAACGCAAATACCGGAATAAAATTTTTAATGTCTATAAGTTCCGTTCAATGGTGGTCGGCGCCGATGATCTTAAAAAAGACCTGATACAGTTAAATGAACGAAACGGCCCGATGTTTAAAATTAGTGATGACCCTCGAGTCACTAGAATTGGCAAGTTTTTAAGGAAAACTAGTTTAGATGAACTACCACAGCTATTTAATGTCTTAATCGGTAATATGAGCCTTGTTGGCCCACGTCCGCATTTACCTGAAGAAATAGATATGTATGAAAGCCATCATTATCAGGTTTTTGCACTAAAACCCGGAATAACTGGCTTAGCCCAAATAAGCGGCCGCAGTAACTTGGACTTTGAAGATGAGGTTAAGCTTGATGTCTATTACATCGAGAACTGGTCGCTTTGGCTTGATATTAAGATCATGTTAAAAAGCGCAATGGTGCCATTCCGTGCAGACGGAGCGTGATTGATTTGTGATTTTTCATTTCTGATTTGTGATTGTCATTTTCTAAATTTTACATTCCACAATTTGATTCTCAAATCAGAAATCACAAATTAGAAATGTTCTAGGAACTATGTTTAATCTCGCTCCCGCTTGCATGCATCGTATGCTTCCTGCATTTCGGGCAGTATTTTTTATGCTCAAGTTTACTGGTCACCTTTTTATTAATGCGTGTTTTATAATTCTGCATTTTGCATTCTTTGCAGGATAGATAAACATTGGTATTTTTTCCTCGTGGCATATTATTAAATTAAGGAGTACAGATTTCTTATGTCGAATTTTTGCTAACATAGACTATATAAAAAGGCTGACTTTGTCAAAATATTCAATTTTATTGATGAAATTATTATATAAAATTAAAAATATTTTATTGAATAAATTTTAGGTTCAATGTAATACTTGCTTAGCAGTGTCAAGCCATCTTTGTTGATTATTGAGTAATTTTTTGGTTCAATGAAATCAGAAAATCAAACACCTGCCGTGGCGGGTGTGAAATCACGTCGCTCTCGAGCGACTGTGATAAAACAAAAACAAAAGACTCGAATGTGTTCGCTTAGTTCTATATTCTGAATCGGTCATAATAATTATGGGATTTATGGGTTTCACGTCCGCCGTACGGCGGACCGGCCCTTCCCACCTTTAAATACGGAGCTCAGCATATACTACAAATGACACATTGGTGACTTTTGTTCAACCCCAAATTGTGCTCCAACCTACAAATGAGCTTCTTTCAGAATCTCCTTTTTCAGTTTCTGCACAATTTGGGGCCCCTGCCCCGCAGAATACTGCTCCCCTTCGACTCGCTACACTCGCTCAGGGTGCGCTCGCATTCTGCGGGGACCCCATTTTTAAAAGTCACTAAGTTAAATTGACTCTCATTTCTTAAATCTTTTTCTTGACATTAAATACTGCAGTCATTAATTTGATTTGTGCTACATTTCTGAGAAGAATCAGAAATCACAAATCTCAAATCACAAATTAATAAGCCGTTATAGCTCAGACGGTAGAGCGCATCCATGGTAAGGATGAGGTCCCCGGTTCAATTCCGGGTAACGGCTCCATCCACCTTCGCAAAAGCTTCGGTGGATTTTCGCAGAAATGTAACTTCAAGTCCCCGGCAGAGTTCATCGGAACTTCAGTGAAGATGAATTCAATCCCGGGTAACGGCTCCACAAAATTACGAGAAACGCGTTCCGAACGAAATTTAGAGGCGAATCATGATTCGCCTCCTAATGGAGTGAGGGGTCATCAGGTTGCCAAAAAAATCAGAATGGTGATGTATTCATACCCATACTGAAGAAACGTGGCAAGTATTGAAAATCCAGTCGCGCCTTCCACAAGGCGGTCCAAAATAATCAAAACTATTAAAAACACAGGGCCTTTTGATAGAAATCTTTGGTACCATTCTTCTTTTGATCTCGGAACTATTAAACCTATTAGTTTTGAGCCATCCAAAGGAGCAATTGGAATCAGGTTAAATAGAAATAGGATAATGCTTAAATTAAAAATAGCCCTCAGGGCTTCAATTAAAAATACAGGTATTTGAGGGATATATTTTATTGCTATTGCTATTATAAACGCCGTTAATAAATTGCTGATCGGGCCAGCTATAGAGATCAATGCGGCATCTCTTCTGGGATGTTTTAAATTATAATAATTAAACGGCACAGGTTTTCCCCAGCCGAAATGGGCGATAAAAATCATAATGGTACCCAGCGGGTCTAAATGGCGTAGGGGATTGAGAGACACTCGACCTTCCATTTTTGCTGTAGGATCACCAAGTTTATAGGCAACCCACGCATGAGCGGATTCATGCACAGAAATGCATACTGCTAAAGCCAATATTAAATAAAGAAGATCGGTTAAATTATTCATTATGCAATATTTGATTTAATATTTAGTTTGACAATATTTCCTCGTAATGATAGTTTATGTTGGCTATTTTTAAAAGAGAAATTATGTCACAAGTTTGCGAAAACTGCGGGAAACATCCCCAAACCGGCTATAACGTCAGCCATTCCATGCGCCATACAAAAAGACGATTCTTGCCTAATCTGGTAACTAAGAAAATAATCGACTTTAAAACCGGAAAATCAAAGAGGATGAAAGTCTGCGTTAAATGCCTCCATACTCTTACAAATCCTGTTTAGTGGCTATTAACATCACTTAGTTAAACTGAAATAACGTAGTCACTTTAAAAGTTATTTCGTTATTTCGTTACATCGTTATTTCGTAGCTTACGGAGAGATCGCATAGTGGCTTAGTGCGCTCGCTTGGAGAGCGGGTATGCCTGCAAGGGCATCGAGGGTTCGAATCCCTCTCTCTCCGCCATTCAGGCGGCCGATTGGACGATTGTTTTTTTGTAATTTACCGGATTAGGGATGAGAACCCTGAACCGAAGCATAGCCTGGTTCAGGGTTCGTCTAAGTAAAGGAGCGCCTGCCGAAAGGCAGAAAAGCGACTATTACGAAGCTCGACCGCGCAGGCGACGAAGGAGACGAGCACGTGAGAATCTCTCTCTTTCTCCGCCACCCCAAATTGTGCTTCAGCTTTCCCCTCGCAGCCACTTCTTCAGTTTACAAGGTTCAGCTTTTGCACAATTTGGGGCCCCACCCCAGAAAATACTGCTCGTCCCGCATTGCGGGACTGCGCTCGCCTTGTCGTTCGCGAACGACAAGGCTCGCATTTTCTAGGGACTATAATAATTGGCATATGATATAATCAAATCAATCATATAATTTTGCCCCCCATGTTAAAACCACAGCTTTCCAAGCATTTTCAGGATAGGGTTCCTTCCCCTATAAGATTATCCCAAATAGAATTTTCTAAAAGAAACGACAAGGTATATGCTATAAATTCCGCGATAGGTGATGTTTCTCTTCCAATGCATCCCGCTATGACAAAAAGGATGCTTAATCTTGGCGCGGAAGAAAGTCCTTTTAAAAATGGAATTGTAAGATATACGGAAACCACCGGAACAGAAGAAGCCAGAGAGGCTTTTAAAAATTTTATAAAGGCAAGTGGATACAATACAGATGGTCTATTTGTACAAGTAACAGAAGGCGGTTCCCAGGCTATGGAATTAGTGATAATCGGATGTTGCGGTGAAGCCGGTAAAGATGAGAAACCCCTGCTAGTTTTAGATGCTTCATATACTAATTACACATCTCTTGCAAAGCGGGTGGGTAGAAAAATTGTTTCAGTATCACGGACTCTTAATGAAAATGAAAAATTCTCATTGCCGGATCTGGATGAAATAAGGAAAAAAATCGATGAATGCGATGTAAGCGCTCTTGTGGTCATTCCGTATGACAATCCAACCGGTCATTATTGTGATCATGAGACAATGGTAAAACTTGCGCAGATTTGCGTGGAGAAGAATATATGGATGATTAGCGATGAAGCTTATCGGGAATTATATTATTGCGATGAAAAGCCTTCAAGTATATGGGGCATTACAGAAAAAGAAGTGCCTGGAATAACAGGAAGGCGCATAAGCATCGAATCTTCCTCAAAAGTATGGAATGCATGCGGTCTAAGGATCGGAGCGCTTGTTACTGATAATGAAAAATTCTACGAACAATCAGTTGCGGAAAATACAGCAAATCTATGTCCGAATGCTATTGGCCAATATATTTTTGGAGCTTTAGCCCATTTATCAATAAAAGAAATACAAGAATGGTTTGAAAAACAGAGAAACTACTATAAACATATAATGTTTGATACTACTAAAAATTTACGCAAACTGCTTCCTGGGGTCATCGTCTCAAGCCCTGAAGCCTCGATATATTCTGTCATTGATGTCCGGAAAATCGCAAAACCTGGATTTGATTCAAAAGATTTTGTGCTTTATTGCGCCAGAAAAGGATCAGTGGATATGAATGGCAAAAAAATGACTTTATTCACTGCTCCGATGGCGGGCTTTTACAATTCCAAAGATAACAACCCTGGCCGTAACCAAGTCAGAATTGCATATGTTTGTCCGCCTGACGAAATGAAATTCGTACCTGAGCTTTTTGAAAAACTATTTAGGGATTTTGAATCAAAACGACAATAATTGAAACGGCTTATTTGTATTTATAAAAATGATAAAATAATCTATATTAATTACACTTAAGGTTTTTAAATATGAAAATAGGCGTTTACGGTTCAGCAACAGGAGATTTTTCAGACGAAATTAAGGAAAAGGCTAGAGAAATTGGAAAACAGATAGCCAAAAAAGGTCATATTCTGATTACAGGCGGTTGTCTTGGTTTGCCTTATGAAGCTGTATTAGGGGCTTATGAAATCAGAGGGAAATGCATTGGCTTTTCACCCGCATTAACAAAAAAAGAGCATGTTGGTTTGTACAATTTACCGACAAAAGGATTTTCGGAGCTGATTTTTGTACCTGAAGATTATGTATATGCCAAAAGTCCGATGGCGTGCAAAAAATATAGGAATATTTCATCGGTTCTTGAAATCGATTCCGCAATTTTTATTGCAGGCGAAACAGGCACAATGAATGAATTTACAAACGCTTATGACTTTGGCAAGAAAATCGGAGTATTGGAAGGGAGCGGCGGAATATCAGATAACGCGATTAAGGAATTACTAAAAGTACTGACCAAAAAAACTGGTGCCAAAATAATCTTCGATTCGAATCCAGTTTCACTAGTTAATAAAATAACATTATTATAAAGTTATTTCGTTACGTCGTTACTTCGTTATTTCGTAATTAAAGGAGAGATGGCTGAGTGGCTGCCTGCCTCGCCGAAGCTTCCAGCGCAGGCGGGAAGGCGCCGCTCAAAATAATTTATACGGAGAGATGGCCGAGTGGTTGAAGGCGCCGCTCTCGAAAAGCGGTAGGGGATTTATCCCCTCGCGAGTTCGAATCTCGCTCTCTCCGCCACGCCAATAACAGGTGTCTTGTCCGGATGTGCTCAAAAAAGATTTATTAAGTAAATTTATGAAAAAATCCGTTTATACCAAACTGTTGGTGATATTGGTTATCATGATATCAGTCGGGATAGGATTTTTTTTAACACCTTACATTATGAAAAAACAAATATTGCCGGAAAATAAATATGAAACGATTGCATTGCCTGCACCCAGCTATGAAAGCAGCACATCAGTAGAGGAAGCTCTGCTTAAAAGAAGATCTGTGCGGGAATTCGATGATGAACCTTTGGCATTGAGTCAGGTATCTCAATTATTGTGGGCCGCGCAGGGCACCACAGACCCAAGCGGGAAAAGAACAGCGCCATCCGCTGGAGCTTTATATCCATTAGAAATTTATGTTGTTGTAGGAAATGTTTCAGGACTTTCATCTGGAATTTATAAATATAAACCCGCAAAGCATGAACTTTTAAAAATATCAGATGGTGATATAAGAAAACAACTATCATCTGCTTCGCTTGGCCAGGCATCGATTAAAGATGGCGCAATAACCATTGTGATGGCAGGTGTTTATGAACGCACAACTTCCAAATATGGTGACAGAGGCATAAGGTATGTCCATATGGAGGCAGGCCACGCAGCGCAAAATATATATCTGCAAGCAGAGTCATTGGGGCTTGGCACTGTTGTTACGGGTGCGTTTGATGATGCTCATGTTGAAAGACTTTTAAATCTGCAAAAAGATGAAGAACCTTTGTACCTTATCCCTGTTGGTAAAAAATAATTTCTAAAACAATGAGCATATTTAATAACAATTTATATTTAGTCCGTCACGGTGAAACCGAATTAAACAAAAAACATATAATCCAGGGGCAGATAGATTCTCCGTTGACTGAACTCGGCATTAAACAGGCGCATGAAACCTCAGAAAAAGTAAAAAATCTGAATATAGATATTCTGATAACCAGCAACCTCGGCAGGGCCATGCATACAGCCGAAATCATCAGTAAAGATACTGGAATTCAACTAAAAAGAATTGACCCTGTTTTCCGTGAGCGGAATTTTGGCATAATCGAAGGCGTATCAACTGCTGATTTAAAAAAAACTTACCCGCAATATGTTACGAATAAAGGCATACTTATACTTGAGCATGATTTTCTGGCATCGGAGCCGATTAAGGATTTTTATAATAGGATAATTAACGGTATAAAAGCGTTAATGAAAGAATTTGATGGTAAAAAAGTACTTCTTGTTAGTCATAAAGGTATTTTAAATATGGTTTATGCTTATGCTAATGACGTTCCATTGGATAAAATAAGGACTGTTTACGACCCTGTTAATTGTGTTATTGAGAATTACTGATCAAGACTTTAATCTATAATCAAAAAAATGAAATTAATCCATAAGAACAAAAAGGCATACTTTGACTACGAGATTCTTGATGAATTTACAGCCGGCATCATGCTTACTGGCCCGGAAATAAAATCTGTGCGTAAGGGAAGCGTTAATCTTAAAAGCAGTTACATAAGCATAATAAAAGGGGAGGCATTCCTAAAAAATGCGAATATCAGTAAATACCCTTACGACCAGAATAAGGATTACGACCCTTTTAGGGTGCGTAAATTGCTTTTAAAAAAAAATGAGATAGCTAAGATTGACCGGCAACTAAATACACAAGGCGTTACAGTTATTCCTCTTGCGGTAGGTCTTGAGGGTAAATACGCCAAACTTCAGATTGCGCTAGTAAGAGGCAGAAAAAAGTACGACAAAAGACAGGTAATCAAAAAACGTGAGGACAAACGCAAAATGGATCGGATTATAAAATCTTATAGATAAACTTTATCTGAAGTTTTCTGATGAAATAACTTATATGATACTTATTTTTTGCGTCTGAATTTAATAGTTTTATGTTTTGAATCGAACATTTAAACAATTTATTACATTGCCTCTGGTAACTCTAAGTCCTTCAGATCTAATCCTAGGACTACGATATTTAGATGTGGAATCTGAATCAGGTTTTTCTTTACTCATAATTAAAGTAGCGTTGTTTGCTGTAAATCAATACTTTTCGATAGCCCAGGTTTTTTAATAATAACAGCTGGTGTGTTAATAAACATTTCCGCGAAAGCCCATGCCATTTTGAATATATCTCGTTGTGTATGCGCGATTTCCTGGCTTTCGATTATTATTCCGATTAATTCATTGCCGAATGATGTGATCGCGACTTTATTGTCGTAAATATTAATTTCATTCGTGAACTGAAAATCTTTAGAGGGAAGTAGCCTGGTTTCACGTAGACAGCGCCTGTCGTCTTTTTTTACACGCTGACCGTATTCGTCATCAGGAGCGATACCTTTAAGAAAGATGCTTTTTCTGACTCTCTGTTTAACATATTCTTCATCATATTCTGGCCAGTATGCGCGTATGGATTTTGAATTGGCATAATTAAGGATCTCGGTAGTTGAGGTAAGAGTATCTTCATAAACGCGTTTAATTCCATCTGCGCCTTCAAAATATCGTACCCTCGGTCGTGAATGCTTATGAAATAAACCTTTAAGTTCAGGTAGGGCCAATTCGAAATCGCGCAGGCTGTCTTGGTATCGTTTTTTAAGAACTTCAGGATCAACCGATGTGAATATCATATGCTTATCCTTGTGTATTTTGCTTACATAACCTTTCTCTAACATTTCCTCAAGGATGTCATAAGTCGACCCGCGGGTTATTCCGGACTTACGGCTTAATTCAACAACAGTTCCTGTGCCAAGCTCAAGACAGGCAAGATATAATTTTGATTCCTTATCGGAAAAACCTATTTGCCTTAAAACATTATGCGATACCATATTGTTAGGGTTAAGCAATTGAAAATATGTTGTCGGAATTTTCGACAAAATCAAATTTAACATTGCATTCAATAAATTGCAAGCGCGCCGATTTTTTGGACAAGGTTCTTAAGTTTTTTAAAAAGTCTTGCTAATAAAATTAAAAAAACTAAACATAAAATTAGTTAAATTTTTAAAAAATAAATATGGAAACAACTTTGTCCTCACAAAAAAATAAGAAAAATATCCATATGGATATCAATCTGGCGCAAACCTCACGCCTAAAAGATAGTTTAAATTTTCTTGAATTAAGTTATTTGGAATTAGAAGAGCGTAATCTTGAAATTAAAAGAGAACGGGGTTCCGGGAAACCAAATGACTATTTCCAGAAAAAATTTATAGAAGCACTCAAAAATGAAAAAGCCATCAAGGCGCTAACTGTCTGTTTCTCGGATTTAGAGGGCAAATTCCATATGCTTGATTACAATAAAATGTACCTTTTGGATGCTTTTGATAATCTGACATTCGACGGGTCATCTATTAAGGGTTTTACGCCTCAGCAAAGTTCGGATTTAAGGCTTGAAATCGACTGGTCTTCATTTAAATGGTTGCCAGCGGATATATTCGGACATGGAAAAGTAATTGTATTTGCGAATGTGACCGATAAAGACAAAATGCCGTTCATAGGCGATTACCGTTCAAATCTGATGCATCTTGCTGAAGAATTAAAATCCAAACATGGCTTAACAGTAAATGTAGCGCCTGAAATTGAAGGATTTATACTTGAAGGGGAAAACGCGGAACAGAATTTCGATGAAAAAGTCGGATTTGAACTTGCGTCCAAAGGCGGATATTTCAATGTACTTCCTCAGGATAAATTAAGGCAGTTCATCGACCGCCTTGCTGAAGCTACAAGGTCGCTCGCATTTGAGAATGAAAAGGACCATCCGGAAGTGGCGCCTTCACAGTTTGAGATGAATTATAAATACGCGGATATCATCCAGGCGGCTGATCAAGTACAGCTTTATAAGGTAATCGCAAGACAAATAGCAAAGAACTTCGGATTAACAGCTTCATTCCTCCCGAAACCGATTATGAAGATCAACGGTAGTGGTATGCATACCAACATTTCGTTAAATAAAAATGGAATTAATATATTTTATGACACAAACGGCAAAAGCAGTTTATCTGCTGACGCACATAATTTCATTACGGGCATCTTGTATTACGCTAACGACATCTGCCTTACGCTTAACCCCAGTGTCAACGCATACAGAAGGCTTGATCCTGCATTTGAAGCCCCGAATGAGATAAAAGTCTCCGCCGCGGACAGGGGTTCTATGATACGGATACCCATAGGTAACAGCAAATCGGCACGTATTGAGGTTCGTATAGTAGCGCCTGACGCAAACCCGTATCTTGCATTCTTCCTGATACTGAAGGCTGGTTTAAAGGGAATGTATGCTCCAAAAGATGAAATTGCGAAAATGAGTAAATTATACGCCAAACCCGTTAAAAAACTCCCGAGCGATATTTATGAAGCGATCCGTCTGTTCAGAAAAAGCGATTTCGCAAAAGAGATTATGAGTGAGGTAAATCATGAAAAATTTGCTCTTTTGAAAGAAAAATCCGCCAACCGTTGCCCGAGGGAACTGGGAACCCGTGTAAAACAAGGGGAGGTGTGGTATCACCACGAGGTGACGAATCAGGTGCTTTGGAATAAATTTTAAATTAAAATTTATTAAACTCTAAGCTCTAAACTCTAATTTCTAAATAAATTCTAATAATCTAAATTCAAATTTAAAAACTTGTTATTAATAATTTTAATTTATCCATTTTGAATTTTGAGTTTTGAATTTTGGCTTTGTTTAGAGTTTAGAAATTAGAGTTTAGAGCTTTAAATTCTAGTAATTTTGTAATACAATGAAATCCAAATAATTAATAATAAGATGGGCTTTATCCCTAAAAACATCGAAAAGACAATCGAAGAATTCAGCAAACTGCCTGGTATCGGGCAGAAATCCGCGCAACGGTTAACGTTTTATTTGCTTCGCAAGAAAAAGGAGGATGTGGAGAGGCTTGGCGAAACGGTGCGGAACCTTAAAAATGGACTTAAATATTGCGAAAACTGCCAGAATATGTGTACGGATAAGCTCTGCGGAATATGTCAGAATGACAGGCGTGACCCATCTATCGTCTGTATTGTCGAGGAAATGCTGGATCTGGTCGCAATCGAAAACGCGAATGAGTATAAAGGGCATTATCATGTGCTTCATGGCGTCATTTCGCCTGTCGACGGAATCGGACCTGACGATATTAAGATAGCTGAACTAGTTGAGCGCGTAAAAAAAGGCGGAATTAAAGAAATAATCCTTGCCCTTAATCCTTCATTAGAAGGGGAGGCGACTGCGGCTTACATTATGCGTTATATAAAACCTTACAACATCAAAGTCACCCGCATCGCCCGCGGCATCCCAGTCGGCGGTGATTTGGAATACGCTGACAGCCAGACTCTAAAGCGTGCTTTTGAAGGAAGGATGGAATATTGATTAGACTATAGTGTTATATTCTATATTTTTTAATACCTAATTAATAACCCATGCCAAAAAAAATTAACAAATTTATATATTGGACACCAAGAATTTTATCAATAATATTGATTTTATTCTTAACGATATTTTCATTTGATGTCTTTGAAGAGGGACTGAATTTCTGGCAAACTGCCCTGGCATTGTTTATGCATAATATCCCCGTACTTATTTTGCTAATTGTCCTGTTGATATCCTGGAATTACGAAATAGTCGGAGGGATTGTTTTTATTCTGGCAGGCATATCACAAATGATACTTTCCGTTGCGAGGGAAGCCCCTGATCCATGGTATATAGCTCTCTCTTGGTCTCTGATACTTGTAGTACCAGCATTTATAATAGGAATTTTATTTCTAATGGGTTGGTTTAAAAAGAAAAAATAAGACGAATCATCCATTATCAAAAAAGCCTTATATTAATTTTGCATTTCGAAATTTGCATTTCGCATTTAACATTTAATATTGTTAAATTTTAAATAAAAGTCAGTTGTAAAAAAATGTATTTTGTGTTATAATATTAAAGTAGAATAACCATAATACTATGTCACCGGAACAAAAAGGAGAAGCGGAAAGTAACGCTATCGCACAAGCATTAAAAGCGCTTGAGGGGTTGGGGCGTGTGGGTTTTCCATCAAAGTATAGAGCCTTATTAAAGGCCGACCTGCTACAGACTCAGGCCAGTGGTAATGTCAGTAAAGATGCGTTACCAGGAATGAGTGTTGGTGAGGCCGGTAAGGAATCAATTAGTGAATCAAAGATTGTCGAAGTACACGCACGCCTAACGCAACAGGTGCGGGAACTTTTTCCTGAACGTTATGATTTATACGAAAAAGGAGTACCAAAATTTATCGAATTGATGAAAGCCGAATTACCCGTACGCAACGTTATTGATGACTCTTATATGGTAATAGGCGAAACCGGCTCGGAACATTGGTTCGTAGTACCTGTTCCAAATGCAGTGCCCCCCTTTAATGCTCAGTTTCAGCATTTTTTTGCAGGAAGAGAAGATGATGAAAGACGCAGATATACATTACAGAGACCATGTAAAATGCCACGGAAAATGATAGAAGATGCAATGCAAAGAGGACAAACATTCGAAAAAGCTGTGTCTAATATGGAGTCCCATCTCTTTGAGCGTGGAGAAATAAGTCCTTATTAATTCGTTTCCAATTTAAAAAATCCCTTCCGAAGTGTTCCACTCCCGTTAGATGAAATAGCCTCCGTTGTGGACGAAGGCTAGTTCCGAGAGGCCTGATTCATCGCCGGGATGGCGGATCAGGGCCTCAGATTGGAGATTGTGCTACTTGCGGACCACAGCGAAGAAAATCTTCGGTCCCCTGATGAACAGCTTGTTGCAGTTGTTGAAGGCGTAGGAGGAGCGGCCACTCTCATCCTTGCGGATGGCGGGACACTTGACCTCGTTGTCGGATTCTGAAACGAGGCCAAGGCTGATGATTGCCTTGCCTTCCTGCAGGACGTCGGGGTGCTGGGCATCCAGCGCGGCCAGTTCGTTCTCCGAAGTGGGGCGGTAGCCCTTGCGGGACAACAGGCGCACGATGTCGGTGGTGGCGAGCGTGGCGAGCTCATCCACCATGTGGAACAGCTGGATTCCGACCTGACGCCCATCCACGCTCACGGTGTACACCTGATCCAGCGGAACGAGATCAAGCTGGATGACCAACGTTCTGCATGCTTTGGACTGCTCGGCAGGCACGCTGGCGGGAGTTTCCGCCTGGGGCTGAGCTGCAGTACTCATGCAGCCGATTGAAGCCAGGACCAGCAACACGACGCACATTTTCTTCGTCATTTTCTGCCTCCGTTTGATCAGCAAAAAACTTTCCTCATGCCACGGAATTGCGGCATTCGGAATTTGTCGATCAGGGATTTATTTCTAATTCGCAAGTAGTGTTAAATAGCAGGTCAGCTACCACAGTTAACTGAGCAGTTGACAGGCTTGTCAGTTTATCTTAAAAACTATAAATAAGTCAATAATTTAACGCTCATCTGATAATTTTGCTTAATTCAGCTTCGCTAAGAGTTTGATTAGGATTTGTACCGCCGATCAAAGTATAAAGCGGTCTGGCTTCATAATTGCTGTAAATGTGATACAGGACATCTTTTTTGCTGCTATCATCATAAGATATACGGCGATACCAGCTTGCTTTAAAGCCTACATGAGCGCCGCCAAGAATTTGTTTTGTTCCGAGCAGTATTTTATCGGTATATTCTGTTCGGGGCGGGGGAATCGGCTTATAGTCGTAATAATACGGACCTATGAGATCTATGTGGCGAGCCACAGGAGAGCCGTAAATGTCTGAATAGGCTTTATCCCCAACAGTCGTTGTCTGTATAAGAATAAAATTTGGTGTATCGTTAACAAACTTCAAATCAGGATGAGGCGGGTAAATAGTGGCGTCCAAGCCCTGCGGATCATAATAGCTAACGGCGTATGAGTGGTTTACCCTTTCGGTGATAGGCAGGCCAGCAAAAAGAACGCCTCTAAATATAGTCGTTGACACCTGACATAAACCCCCGCCATATTCAGGTATTGTCTTATCACCTTTAATTACAAGTTCCTGCAAATATCCGGTCGTACCGTCTACACGGCCTAATATTTCACCGGCGCCTGTTTCAGCCCCCGGCGGAACAAGGCGCCCGCTAAAACTAGCCAGCCCTACTCGTATGTTATTTCGACGGTTTGCAGGTGATCCAGAAAAATCTGTCTCTCCGGTGGCAAGTAAGGAAACAATGCCTTTTTGACGTAATTCGTCGCTTTCAACAGTTACATTTGGCTGGATGGTTTTGATAGGCAGGCGCACATCTTCCTGGTTCGACTCAAAAGCTTTTTTAATCAGATAAAAAGATTTCTCAATGTCGATATCCTGCCCGCTAATTGCAAAACCGTCAAAAACAACTTTTCCTTTTTCATTGAGTTTGATAGTCACATCTTGTTTTTCCCGTTTTATATCCGGCGCTACCACTTTTTCCATATATTCCTGGACCTTGGCGTAATCAATCCCTTTTGCTGATGAAGCATTTAAATAAGTCGATGTTCTTTCCGATAATGTTTTATCGATGTAATATGGTAATTTTATATCAATTCCGTTCCAGGATAATTTTGGATATTCGTTTATCCAGCCTGATTTTTTTAAATCAACTTTCCATAAGTTAAAATCAGTCTTTAGACGAATATTCACTAATTCATCATCGGCAAAGGTTGTTTTGCCAAAAAACAGTATTGAAATAAATGCCAGAATTAGGAAGATTATTTTTTTCACGCTGATTAAACTATTTCTTACGTGTTAATATCTTTATAAGCAAACGTTTGAAAAAACCGATATTCTCATTTTTGTTTAAAGCTTCTTTGCTTTTCAGAAAGACTTCCATTGATTTGTCTTTAAGGTATTTGCGCGTGTCTTCTCCCTTTTTCGGCGCGAACGTTAAACCTAAAATTGATCCAATGGCTGAACCAATTACTACGCCAGTTAATATACGAAATATTTTCTTACCTACTTTAGGGTTTTGCATATTTTTATTATATTTATATTTTTAATTTTGTCATCCTGAGTGAAGCGAAGCGGAATCGAAGGATGAACAAATTTATTATACAGAAATAATTTAAAATGTAAACCTTGATTTGCATGATTTTATCACGGATGTGCAGGATTAGACTGTTTGTCTGGGTTATGATATTCAGGATTGTTAATCATTTGTTTTTATAAATTTTTGAATATTAACTTTAAACAGACTCTCTTTATCCAGATCAATCATGGCAATCAGGCAAATCCTTTAATCATGGTCCCATTTGATTTCGGGATATGTTTTAAGGTGACCGAGTATGATGGTCTTAATATGCTCAAGCTCTTCTTTGGATTTAGCCTCCATAGTTATTGAAATCCTGGGGCTTGTATTGCTAGCGCGTATTCCGGCCCAGCCTCCATTGCCGAAATCAAGCCTTATCCCGTCCATCATATTTGCTGGATACTTGTTTTTAAAAAATTCAGTTATTCTCTGGATAATATCAAATTTCACGAAATCACCGCATTCAGGCCTCATTTCAGGAATTGAATATGTTTTTGGGAACTTATCAAAAATCGCAGAAGCTGATTCGTTTGAATTATCAAGTATTTTAAGGATCCTGCAAGCAGTGACTAAAGCATCATCATAAGAAAAATAATTTTCAGGCAAAAAATAATGACCTGATTGTTCACCGCCGACAATCGCGTTGTTAGTATGCATTGCATCTTCAACATAAGAATGACCCACTTTACACATAACAGGATTACCGCCCCATTCTTTGATAAGGTCGAATAAAACCTGTGAATTTGAGACAGTGAATACGACCGCGCGGTTTGGGTTTCTGGTCAAAGCGTCGACGGCAAGTAGCATCAAAGTTTTATCGGCATTGATAAATTCACCTTTTTCAGTGACCAAAGAAAGCCTGTCGCCGTCGCCATCAAAAGCTATTCCGATATCAGCCTTTGTTTCAAGGGCTTTCTTTTTAAGGGCGACAAGATTTGTTTCTACAATAGGGTCAGGTTCATGGTTTGGAAAATTTCCATCCAGCTCAGAAAAAAGCCCAATGACTTCATGTCCGAGTTTTTTGATCATAGGAGGATAAAATGCTCCTGTAACGCCATTGCCAGTGTCAATAACTACCTTAAGCGGCTTTGAATAAGAAAATATGCTTTTAAGTTTTTTAAAATACTCATCAGTAAAATCTTTTTTCTGTAACTTGCCTTTGCCTGAAATAAGGTTTTCGTTTAATAAAATCTGATAGATTTTTTGTAGTTCATTCCCAAATACAGCATGCGCGTCTTTCAGCATTAATTTAAATCCATTGTATTCTTTAGGGTTATGGCTGGCGGTTATGTTGCAGGCGCCGTCAAATTTGCCATAAGTGTCTACAAAATAAAGATAAGGGGACGCGGCAAGTCCGATGTCCGTAACATTGCATCCGGAAGACACTAAGCCTTCTATAAAAGCTTTCTGCAATTCTTCGCTATGGATTCTGCAATCCCTTCCCACGACTACATTCGGTTTCGCATTTTTAGTTTTTTTATAAATATATGTAGCAAAACCCTTGCCTATCAGGTTAGCGGTTTCAGCATTAAGCTCATCGGGGTATATACC
>Ga0315297_10000806_pt1 | contig 18644 bp, 19 predicted proteins | sample YL17G15_0_MG_FD_203628 | JGI IMG/M metagenome (GOLD analysis project Ga0315297, IMG submission 203628) | Sediment microbial communities from Yellowstone Lake, YNP, Wyoming, USA - YL17G15_0 | ecosystem: Environmental > Aquatic > Freshwater > Lake > Sediment | place: USA: Wyoming | collected... | reverse complement strand
CAACAGGAAAAAATATAATTGCAATCAACAAATCAGATTTATTATCAGAAGAAGAACTAAGAAAACTAAATGAAAGAATAAAGAGCAAAAGATTGGATGCAATAATTATCTCATCGCAAACAGGATACAATTTAGAAGCGCTTAAGGAAAGAATATTTAACTATATGGATTCCATAAGAGTTTATACAAAAGAACCAGGAAAACCTCCAAGCCCTGACCCAGTAACTCTCCCAAAAAATTCCACAGTAAGAGATGTTGCAGAATCAATTCTCAAAGGTTTCTCGCAAAAAGTCAAAGAAGCAAGAGTAACAGGCCCAAGCAGCAAGTTCCCTAACCAGAGAGTCGGCTTAGACCACACCCTCAAGGACAAAGATATTGTTGAATTCAAGACGAAATAGAAATTTTATTTATAATTCTTCCTTATCGGAGCAATAATCTTTTCTAAGTATTCAACAACTGCTTTCTTCAAATCAAGCGGATGCAATTTTCCAGAAGAATAAGTTGTCTCAAGCTCTTCATAATTCTTGAATTTTTTATTACCGCCAAATTTCTTGTCTCTCTTTACATCAATAGCATCAAACCTTGGAAATATTATTAATTTAGCAATCTGCAAAATAGGATTATCTTCAGCAATTTTCTCAGGGCAATAAGCATTTTTTATTGACTTTTCTATTTCTTCATAACTATCGGTTACTGAAATTCCGCTTCCAGAAATAGATTTTGACATTTTTTGCCCAGGCCCTTTTAATGAAGTTATCAAAGGAGTATGCAAGGCAACAAAATCATAATTAAGAACATTCTTCATGTCTTTTCCAATCATATGAACCTTTCGCTGTTCCATTCCGCCAAGTGCAACATCAACTTTGAGATGTTTTATGTCAGCAACCTGCATAAGCGGATACCATAATTGGGAAATTGTCGCATTTTCAACATCTCTCGCAATTTCCTGCATGCTTCTCAAGCCCCTTTGTATGGTGGAATTCTGCGCAAGATTCATTACATCCAGTTGATAATCTGATTTGAACTGAAAATCACTTCCTAAAACAACCTCTGCCTTCAAACCAATCGCCTTTATTGTCTTTCTCCAATTTTCAACCTCTTTCTTTATCTCATCAGCAGAACCTTTTCTGTTTAACATTGCATGCACATCAGCCAGCAAAACCTTTACCTTAAAGCCAGATTCCTGCAAATCCATAAGTTTGGTTACAGTAACAAAATGCCCCAAATGCATTGGCCCAGAAGGCTCGTATCCGCAATAGACAACAGGATTTTTCTTGCTCTTAAGCAAAGCATCAAACTCCTCTTTGCTGACAAGCTCTGCAATGTTTCTCATCAAAATTTCTTGGCCCTTCTTCCCCATAACTTCATCACCACAAACCTTAATTTAAACCTTTCTCATCTAATTAACATGCTGAAAAAAATAACCTTGATAATAACTATATTAGGCATCTTCACCCTCCTAATCCTGCTTAACTTCTCTAAGCCCGCTATAATTGATAATTACAGCTCTCTTAAAAAACTAACAGACAACACAAAAATCCAAACAACAGGCAAAGTCGTCTCAGAAAGAATTCTTTACGAAAGCACAAAGCTCATCAAATTAAACAACAGCATAGAAATAATCTGCAACTCCTGCCCAAATTATCTCAATCAGACAATAAATGTAATAGGAACAACAGAAACTTACGGAAATAAAACCCAGGTTAATGCATTAAAAATAAAAAAATAAAAAGAAAAATAAAAAGAGGTTTTATCTCTTAGCCAAGCTGAATACGTTCTTTACAGCAACTACTACTGTAGCTGGGATAAATATTGCGAGAAGAGCAGTCAAAATGCCACTAACATACGGGACATTTGATAACAATGCAGCTCCTGCGCTACTTATCAGAACCAATACTAAGCCAGAAAATAGGAATTGAGTAACTTCCTTATCGCCAACATTAAGGAAACCTACTATTAAACCTGCAACAACTAGAGCAGTCATTACAGCAGGAGTCTCAACAGCAGGGAACAATCCCGCAACTATGGCTAGGAGAACTCCAATCAAGAAAGCCCATCCTCCTACAACATCACCTAAACTTGCTTTTGCCATCTTTCACCTCCTTCTAAAAATACATATCTGTTGGTATTTATAAAATTATTCAATTTGTCATTCCTAGCCATCAATACCCATACAAAACTTAATATATCTTAATATCCTCGATAAATCATAAAAAGAAGGGGTTATAGCTTGAAACTATCAAAAAATGCAGAAATTGTGCTCTCAAGATATCTCTCAAGAGACAAAGAAGGAAAAACAATAGAAACACCAGAGCAATTGCTAAAGAGAGTTGCAAAAAACATAGCAAAAGAGGACTTCAGATATGGTGCAGGCAAAAAAGAAATAGTAAGAGCAGAAAAAGAGTTTTATAATGTCATGGACAAGCTTGAATTCCTGCCAAATCTCCCAACACTTGCCAACGCAGGACGCAAGTTACAGCAATTAGCAGCTTGTTTTGTTATTCCGGTTCCAGATAACACAGAAGGAATCTTTCAGGCAATAAAAGAGCTCGCTCTGGTTCAAAGAACAGGAGGCGGAACAGGATTCTCATTCTCAAGATTGCGTCCAGAAGGCTCGTACGTCTCAGAAACAGGAGGCATTGCATCAGGTCCAGTAAGTTTCATGAAAGTTTTTGACGCAGCAACAGGTGCAATCAAGGAAGGCGGCATAAGAAGAGGTGCAAACATGGGCATTCTCCGCATCGACCACCCGGACATAGAAAAATTCATAATAGCAAAGGAACGAGGTGAGTTGCCTAATTTTAACATCTCAGTAGCTTTGACAGACAAATTCATGCAAGCAGTTGAAAAAGATAAGGACTTTGATTTAATCTTTGACGGAAAAACCTACAAGACAACAAAAGCAAAAGAACTTTTCAATTCAATCTGCAAACACGCATGGCAAAATGGCGACCCCGGAGTTCTATTCATAGACAGGATAAATAAATTCAATCCAACTCCAAAGCTCGGAGAAATAGAATCAACAAATCCCTGTGGAGAGCAGCCCCTGTTACCATATGAATCTTGTATTCTTGGAAGCATTAATGTCTCAAGATTCATAAAAAACAAAAAATTAAATAAAAAATCTCTCTCAAGGACAATCAAAACAGCAGTGCACTTCTTGGACAATTCCATTGACGCTTCAAGTTACCCAATAACAGAAATAGAAACAGTCGTCAAAGGCAACAGAAAAATTGGTTTAGGTGTTATGGGATTTGCAGATGCTTTAATTGAAGCAGAATTGCAATATGATTCAAAAGAAGCAGAAAAATTTGCATCAGATTTGATGAAATTCATAGAAATAGAAGCAGCAAAAGCAAGCTTGGAACTCGCAAAAACAAGAGGCCCATTCCCAAACATAAGAGCAAGCATCTACAAGAACAAAATGCTAAGAAATGCAACACTGACAACAATCGCGCCAACAGGAACAATAGCAATAATTGCAAATTGCTCAGAAGGCATTGAACCTTTGTTCAGCCCGATTCTTCACAGGCACTCAACTTATGGTGTCTTGACAGAAACAGACATTCTCTTTGAGCACCTGATCAAAAAATTAAAGATAGAGCAAGATACTTTAGAGCAAATAGAATCCCAGGGTACATTAAAACATACGCTCTTGCCAGAAAAAATAAAAAAACTCTTTAGAACAGCTCATGATGTCTCGCCTGTCTGGCACATCCGCATCCAGGCAGCTTTCCAAAAATACACAGAAAATGCAGTAAGCAAGACAGTTAACCTTCCAAATAGTGCAACACCAGAAGACATAGAAAAAGTTTTCCTTCTTGCCCACCAATTGGGTTGCAAAGGCCTTACAGTTTACAGGTATTCCAGCAGGAAGCAACAAGTCCTTGAATTCTGCAAAAAATGTGATGTTAAGAAATAAAAGCTGTAAATTTATCCAATTTACTCACCTATTCTTGTATTATCCCATTTCCCCGCATCTCTCTCCTCAATCAGCCGAGCGCAGACAACATCAAGTTCCTCGCCATTAATCTCTAATCTCTTTCCAAGCATCTCTTTAACTTCTTCATCATTGCCATCTTTCAGCCATCTTCTTAAAGAATCATATCCTACCCTCATCCCACTATCCTCACATATCAGCCCATCAGGCCCTCCAAAAACATAATACCTGCTCTCTGCTCCAGAAGGCAATTTCTGCGCCCATCTTACATATGCCATTGAATCACCATAAAACCAATAAACAAAAAACCTTAATAAAAACTATTGTTATTGATTTAATATATTAAACAACATATGTAAAAATAAAGGCGATAGGATTAAAAACAATAAAGGGTTAAGATAAAAATGAAAGCGCCAAACTTCAGAAAAATGCTAAAGGAAGGAGAAGCTTGGAAAGTTTCTGCAAGAATAGAGAAGAAAGGTAATCGCAAAATTTGGATGAAAAAATCTGTAAGAAGCCAGCACTCCATTCCGAATGATAAAAACCTATTAGCAAAAGTTGGATTGAATAAAAAAGATAAAATATTAACAATCGCAGGTTATTATGGAGATTGGACAAATGCCCTTGCAAAAGCAGGATGCAAAACCACTTATAGCGAAATCTCGCAACCCCTTACAAATTGGGCAAGAAAAAAGTTTAGTAAAAATAAGAACATAAAAAAATTTGTTTGTGCAAATTATATTACTCTCCCAAAAAATAAAAATGAATTTGATTGGACTATAACTTTTGAGCCAGTTGGCGGAGAAATGGGACTTTCCATTGCAATAATTAAAAGCCTTTTGAATAAAAAAGGATTCAAAGTCATTCATTATCCAAGAGAAAATAAACCTTTAGAAAGTTATGCAAGGTATAAACTTCTAGCCAATGTCTATAATTGCAATTTTAACAGAAAATCTGTTTTTATTAAAGGAATAAATTACAAATTTCAAAGTTTAGACAAAAAGCATATTATAACAACAATAAAAACAAATGAAAAAGCGAGAAAAAAAGCAATGGAGGACATAAATTCATTAGAAAAAAATAAATTCACAAAAGAAAGTTTAAAAAGATTAAATCAAATTTCCAAACTAATAGATAAAAGATACTTAAAGAAAATAAACTAAACCTCAAATCCCCTTAGCCTTACTTTTAGGATACTAATTCTCTTAAAGCCAGAAAATAAATCATAAGAAACAAGGTTTTACCGACGATAAAGATATAAAGCAAGGTTCCATAAAAAGCATATGATACTGGAGATTTTATTGGCACTTTTGCTTGGTGTGACCGCCGGGACTATTACAGGCCTCTCCCCAGGCATTCACATAAATCTCGTCGCCTCAATTCTTGTCGCATCCCTTGGCTCTTTGGCAAATATTCCGCTAATTGCACTGGTTGTTTTCATAGTTGCAATGTCAATCACCCATACTTTTCTTGATTTTATTCCAAGCATTTTCTTGGGTGCCCCAGAAGAGGACTCTTTCCTCTCAATCCTTCCAGGACATAGAATGCTCCAGGAAGGCAGAGGTTATGAAGCATTTGTCATAACAATTTATGGCTCTCTGACAGCATTAATCATAATCCTCATTTTCACCCCACTTTATTTGCTCTTTTTGCCGAGCATTTTTGAGTTTGCAAAATCATCAATCCCTTATATCTTAATCCTAATCTCACTATACTTAATTTTCAGGGAAAAAGATTTTGTTCTCTCATTAATTGTTTTTCTTCTTGCAGGCATTTTAGGATTTGCAACATTTAATCTTCCAATAAAAGAACCCTTAATGCCCCTCTTGTCAGGAATGTTCGGACTCTCGTCACTTATAATAAGCTTGAAAACAAAATCAAAAATTCCAAAACAAAAAATTCAGGAAATAAGAAGCATAAAATTAGGAAAAAAAGAATTTTTCAAGTCGTTGGCAGCAGTTTTAATCTCCTCGCCCTTCTGCGCTTTCCTGCCAGGCATAGGTTCTGGCCATGCCGCAACAATTGGCTCAGAGATAATTCAGCAGGATACAAAGGGCTTTCTCTTTCTTGTAGGCGCGACAAACACAATTATCATGGGCTTAAGCTTCATCACAATTTTTGCAATCAATAAAGCCCGCTCAGGCTCAGCAGCAGCCATCAATGAAATCCTGCAAACAATATCCTCGCAGAATTTAATCATAATCCTCGGAACAATAATAATCTCAGGCATCTTGGCAGCAGTTTTAGGAATAAAAATATCAAAATTCTGCGCAAACAACATCAACAAGCTAAATTACACATACATAACCCTGTTCACAATATCAATCTTGATAATCTTCAACATAATCTTCTCATTCTCAAGCGGATTAGGGTTATTAATTCTTATCACATCAACTTCATTAGGAATTTTTGCAATTTCCAGCGAATCAAGAAGAATAAATCTTATGGGTGCTCTGATTATCCCAACAATAATCTATTATCTTATTTAGTTGATTGTAACCTAACATTCTCATCCTGTGCAGCCACTTTTGCAGCAATAACGGGTTTTGCCTCGTCAAAGAAAGGTTGTGCAAACTCCCTTGTCCAAGTTCTATCTTCAAAACTTCTCTCTCTTAACAATTTTAAAAATCCTTCTTCAAAATGATTCAATCTGCTTCCATATATGTGATATGAATCAGAGCTGTCAACATATCTTCCGACCTTGACTTCTTTTCCCATCCTCTCGCTAAGCGTAGAAACCAATTCCTTTTGCAGCTCAATAAACCCAAAACAATTCATGAAAGCAGCATCATAAGCATCTCTGCTTCTGAATCTCACATTCATATTTAACCTATAAACCCCCTCTTCATCTTCCATCATTCTCATCCAAATGCTCTGCAGGCAAGGCGGATCAAAACAAGTCAAATCATTCGAAGGCTGCCATGTTATTGCTTGTGCCTGCCTGGTATATGGCTGCGCAGCAAGTTTCTGAAGAGCATATTCCATCTGATCTACGACAAGAACTTCCTGCTTTCCCGATGCTCCTGAAATAAATTCTCCTGTTGCATCCTTGAACCATTTCTTAACTTCTCGTTCTTCAACACGCGCAAAATTCTTGTCAATCAAAAATTCAAGCGGCTTTAATCCATTTTTCTTTCTCTCCTGATTTATCTCATCCCGCTTTTCTTTAGGCATTTCACTCAAAAATTTATTAACGCCATCGAGGGGCACATTATAATCGAACAATCTCCCATGATAAGTATACTCCCATCTATTATCTCTCAAATCAGTTGGATCCCTGACCCAATGATCTTTAATTCCATATATTACTTCCTGCCTATACTCCTCAAGGACATCCAAACCTCCTGGAAAAGCCATGTGAATCAATGGCTCTGACGACGGATCCTCAACCACAATAGTTAAACTTGAATCTCTGCTCGGAGGATCAATAAAACTTCCATTGGAATCTTTTTTATCATATTGGGTTCTTATCTCCCCGCCGTGTGCGTACAAGGCAATCATTGAATTCTCCCATGCCTCCGCTAATCCAACTCCAGAAGCCATTAAGACAGGAATATTTCCATGTTTCGCAGGCGTTACAACATGAATCTTTCCCGCCTTCTCTTTTTCATTAGCAACAGCCCTGAAAGCCACTAAGTCAAACTCCTCTCCAGTCTTGGTTCCTTCACCCATTATCAATCTATAATTAACAGCTATTTAAATAAAATGAACATTCAACATATCTTTTGAAAAACATACCTAATCAGAACCACTTCGCCAAAGCTTCCTGTTTTTCCTTCTCTTTCCCAAAGATGCTTTGAATATAACTTTCAGTCAGCTCCAAACTCTCAAGCAAATAAGGCGAAGCATTGTAATTTCTCGCTAATTCTAAGGCAGGCAGCATGTATTTTATTATGCTCCCTTCGTGAATTGTAAAAATAATCTTTCCGCCACAGCTTGTGCACTTCCCAACCAAAGGAGGTCTTCGGAATTTGTGATTGCACTTGACGCACCTAAACTCTTGTTGCGAAAACTTCCTAAGATTACCCCTTATATCTCTGATAAAATGCCTCTCAATAATCAGTCTTGAAACATCCTTGACATCCACAGCCCTTATCTTGCTGCATAATCTCATCTGCGATGCAACCTTGTCGTGCATTGTAGGCAGTGACTTGTACGAAGAGCTCAAAGACGTCTTGTTTATATCAAAACAGCCGTGGCTGAACAAGATATTTGAGAAAGGATCTGTTCCATCCTTTAATCTTTTCTTTACATTATCAACCTTAACTTCGCTCGAGTGTTTGCCAAGCTCCGCAAACTCATAAAGCTCAAGAGGATATTGCCCGCAAAGCTCGAAATCAAGAATCTGGTCATCAACTTCTCCAGCCCTAATACAAGTATTTAAAACAAGAGGTGCGTCCTGTGTCCCTCCACGATGCGAAGGCAAAAACTTTCTTGAAAAGTTAAGCAATAAATCCATAAGCAGCATTACAGCAGCCTCGTCGCCATCACAATCTCTTCTCATTGCTGCATGCATGTAAGGTGAAGCCAACAATGTCTGCGTTTTTGAAAATCCAATTATTCTTCCCACGCTTGCAGTGCAGATATGGGGTGCAATGCAAACAACGAGTTGTCCGAGTAAATCGTCTTTTTTCTGCGCATTGTGCATTTTTGGCAGTTCATAAATTTTTTCAAGCTCTTCATCAATAAATTTACTTATTCTGATAAAAACATCGTCAGCTCTCTCATCTGCGCTTTCAGGGCAAGAGGGCAGAATAATGTCGTGAGGGAACAAAATTAATATTTGCTCGTCACTCTCAAGCTCTTTCCCAAACATATCTTTGTCATAACCTAATTTTTTCAAAATTAGAATAGAAGTTCCAATTTCTTTTGGCTTGAAATGACTGATAGGCATCTCAGTCATATCATATCTTATTGTGCCATCCTTGTTTACATTCAAGCCGTGCTTTGCCCTGATTATTCCTTTAGCTAAATTTTCACAGCTATGATCCTTGCTGCTCGTCCCTCGGATTCCTTTCAAAACCGAGCCAATTTCAGAAAGCCTGCAACCTGCCTTTTTCTCAGCCAAATCCAGATAATGCTTGACATCGAGTCTTTTTTCCTTGAAATCAAATACACTTGGATGCTCCTCGCACTTTCCAGCATAATTGTAATCGCATTCAGGGCAATAATTCATTTTAATGCATCTGTTATTGCAATTTTCGCACGAAGGATATATTGTCTCTTTCTTGCAACTCTCGCAATAATAAACAGGAAAATCCGCAACGATACTCCCTACCTCACAAGCTTCCTGGAAACTTCTTAAGCGCCCTCCCTCTCGCCCGACAGGGAACAACACATGAGGGCTTCCCTTGAGCTTTCTTAATTTTGATTTCTCAGGCCTCCCCATTCTCGCGCCGATAAATGTCCCTGATTTGTCCTTTATCTTGAACTTGGACAGGAAAGAAACATTTTCAAGGACTGGCTTCTCGGAGATAATTTTTGCAATATAATCTATCTCTTTCCCAAGATTAAGAATACTAATATCCATCCCAAGATTCAACAGCAAAGCTCTTGAGTTTAAATCGTCAATAACAACATTTTCTATTGTTACCTTATGCTCACATCCTATCAATTCAAGCGCTCTCTTGCCTTTTGCAAATCTTTCCTTGTCGCTTATCGAGTATGGCAAAACAATTTTCTTCTCAGCAATATTTCCATGAGCAAGCCAGTCCAGCAATCCAAGAAAATGCTCGTAGTTTATTTCTCTCCAATAATAAATATAACTCGGATGTAGAGGTATTCCATATTTCTTTGAAAGTTCAACAGCTCTCTCAAGACCAACTTTTCTCTTATCAAGTTCAATAGGGCTTTCCCCAAGGATAGAAACAGCCTTTTTCAATTCAAGCTCCCACCACTCTTCAACATAACCTGGCTTCAAAAGCTCGTAATTCCTGTTTGCAACATCGCCAAATGAAAATAAAATGTCTCCAAGATAAATAATTTCTTCAACATCAGGATAAATTTTCTTTGACTCTTCATAGTCGTATAGTTTTTTGACGCTTCCATTTCTCAATTTCACAATTGGCCCATCCATTTCATCACAAACACCAATCGCGCATCCCTTTGTTGGCTTTTCTATTTTCAACTGGGTCCCAACAGCAAGAAAGCAGTCAGAAATTGCCATTGTGGCAGGATGTATTGCTGTTGCAGAAAATCCGCTTGTTCTTGTTCTTCCATACCTGAACCTGAATCCGCCGCTCCTTGAAGGGTGGCTGAAAACAGGTCTCCCTGCAACAAGATCCTTGATATAAGTAGGCGAGGCATCTGCACTTCCTTTCTCTCTCTTTTTATGTATCTTGATATACTCGTCTAAAAACTCCCAGCCGGTTGCCTTAAACCCCTTTTCCTGCACTCCTCTCCAGAGTCTCAAGCCTTTCTGTGCCTTTTGCGCAAGCCCTTCTGAGAAAATCAGGCACATCCCACCCCTGATGCAATTAGTTTCAATCCTGGGCAAGTCCTTGTAATTAGAAACTTCCTTGTCCTCAGATGGCTCCCCCGTAATTTCAATTGGAATATTCTTTGCAAGAAAAGTTATCTCTTCTTCTGTCGGCAAATACTGAAGATTGGTTACTCTCTCATGATAATCATAATTTTCAGTCACATATCTTTTTACCTCCTCTTCAGATGGATCATATTTCACAAAGCCGAAAGTTTCTCTAAGATAATCAATCAGCATCAAAGCAACGCACGAAGCAGTTGTTCCGGCGCTTCTTATTGGCCCTGAAAAATATGCCCTGAAATAATCTTCCCCGTTCTTTGTTTTCCCCAATTTCAATCCAGTAAATCCTTCAAGAGGGGATGAAACAACTCCGAGAGTTATATAAGCAAATCCAACTCTTATGCCTGCATCAATTGCTTCCAGCAAGCTTGAAAACTTGCAATACTTTTCTCTCGCAAGCTCTTCTGCAATCTTAAAAGCAACAGAAACACTAAGAGACCCGAATTCTTTTTCCAACTCAAGAATCCTGTCAATAATCTTCCTGTCATTTAACTGCGGATAAATTGTAGATACCAAGCCCACTGATTTCTCAGCAAGTGAGGTTGCAATAGGCGTCTCAACTTTGCTTTCAGGATCAAGCCCTTTTGCTCTTGCTTCTCCAGCTATCTTAAAGCATTTGTCAACTTCCTTCCCAATATGTGCGAAATATTCTTTAGTATCCATTATTTTTACCTTTTATCATAACTCAGCTAAAATCAAATATTTTCAGCTCCCTTGTCTTTAAATTAAATATAGGCACCTTGCAAGGGTCAGGTACATTCCCAACCTTTTCCTCAAAGGGTGTTTGTGACTGCCAGCAGCTTCCAGTAATTATCATTGTTCCATTATAATTTTCAATATCCAATCTGTGCACCTCTCCTGTTGCTAATATGTCCGGAACTTCCGTGATTACGAGAGGATCTCTCTCAGCATTTGGAATATAAGTCACAGCAGAATGCATCGGAGCAAGATGCCTTCTTTTCAACATGTGCTTGACCGCTTTCGCAGGGGTTTTGTGCGCTTTCATCTCCCTAAGTTCTGGAATTCCATTTATGAAAGAGTGTATGCTTGCCCCATGATACATTAAAACTTGGAATTCTTTCTCCCTTTCAAAAATTTTAACAGTCGCAGGATTCGTAACAAGAATAAGATTATTTATATCATGCAAAGCACCGGCATAATTTTTGTCAATAATCGGCTGCGGCTCGGCAACTCGCGAAGCGTCGTGCTGCCCAGGGCACATGAACATTGTTATTCTCTTCGGAATCCTGTTAAGATAAGATGCAAGCAAACCATACTGCTCTTTCATTGACTTTAGCTGCAAACTTTCCTCCTGCCCTGGAAAAATTCCAACACCATCAACATTATCCCCAACAAAAAACACATATTTTATTTTCTTGGCAGTTTCATCATCTCCATTTATCCATTCAATGAATTTTTCAACATTGCTCTGTAGATGCATCTTGCTTCCCGTGTGCATGTCAGAAAGAAAAGCAATGCAAACCTCTTCATCAAATCTTGTTCTCTGTGGAAGAAGCGCATCAGGATAGAAAATATCATAAATAAACAGCAAATCTCTGTTTCCAGAGGCTCTTATTCCCACAACATCATCCAGCTGCAATTCTTCTCCTTTTTTGAAAATCTCTTCATTGTCAAATTTCACAAGCCCGCTTATTTCCCCAGTCAAATCCTCAAATTTTATAATTATATTTTTGTTTTTTGTGATTCTCTTTTCAATCACTATTCCTATGATAGCAAGACTCTGTCTGTTGTTTGAAATTTTGTTAATAGAAACCAGATTTTGTTGCAATTCAGGACGATTCATCAAGATTCTTTGAATCTGCTGATATCTTGCCCTGAAACTTCCAATAAAATCAGAAACCTCAAGTTTTTTTGTAACAGTAGTGTCAAAGCAAGAGACTTGAAATGATGTGCTGCTTTTCATTTCATTGATATTTTTTCCCGCAATCTCTTTTTCTTTTCTGATTTCAAGGCTTAAGCCAAGTTTCACAAAAATACTTTCAATTAAGCTTTTATTTTCTCCAGGAAGCTTGTTCACAATGCTCTGCACATACTCAAAATTCTTGTTAAGTGTCGACCTCGTTATGATTTTCTGTCCGGAAAATCTTTCCAAGCCCTCAAGAAAGTTCTTTGCTAATATAATATCATTAAAACTATCCAGCAAATCAAATATATCTTTCTCTAATAAAAGCCCTCGCTCTCTTACAGTTTTTAAAATTTCTAAGTTCATATTTCAAGAGATTTCTCCAGCATCTCCTTTACCTTTCCCAAGATATTGGCTGGAAGCATTAATCTTATTTCTCTTGTTCGCCCGTATCTGCCTTTGCTTATTATTTCCCTCGCATTTATTATCCCAAGCATGTCAAACTCTCCCAATATATCAGAAACTCTTCTCTGGGTTAACTTTTCAGTTTTCAAGTTCCTGCAAATATCCTCATATGCATTATAGACTTCGCCTGTGTACATGCACCCTTCTCCATTTTTTGCATTTTTTTTGTTCTCATCAAGACGCATTATTGAATACAAAACTGCTTGGAATTGTTTTGGTTCCCCTTCGATAATATCTAGCATTTTGTCTCTTTCAATTTTATCTTTTGCATCATCAATATGCTTAAATGAAATGTTCTTGCTGCTCTCTCGTTCGGCAATTTCTCCCGCAACACGCAGCAAATCCAATGCTCGTCTGGCATCTCCATTCTCTCTAGCAACATAGGCTGCGCATTTTGCAACCACTCCTTCCTCAAGAACACCATCCCTGAACGCCTCATCGGCTCTTTTCTTTAGAATATCCTGCAATTGCAAGGCATTGTACGGATGGAATACAACTTCTTCTTCCGCAAGCGAGCTTTTTATCCTAGGATCAACATTATCCATGAAAGTCAGATTGTTGCTAATCCCGATAAAGCTCAGTTGAGCGTTTCTTAGTTGTGCATTTAGTCTCGTTAAACTATAAATAAAATTACTCATTTTGTCAATTGCCTGGTCAATCTCATCAAGAACAACTAAGATAATTTGTTTCTTGTTATCAATTAGTTCAACGAATCTTGAATAAACATCGCTTGTTGGTAACCCTGTCGAAGGCACATTTCCGCCCAGCTCTTTTATCAACGTTGCAAGAATTCTATACTCTGTCTCTGCGGTTTTCCCTAATTTGCAATTTACATAGACAAATTTCAAGCCCTCTTCCCCAGTTTCCCTGCTCTTATTAAGAAGTTTTTCGCCAAGATGCATTATTGAAAGAGTCTTTCCAGTTCCGGTATTGCCGTATAAAAACAAATTACTCACTCTCTCTCCCCTCAGGGCGGGCGCGAGAATTGAAGCTATGCTTGTAATTTGATCTTCTCTGTGTAAAATATCATTAGGAGTATATTTTGACTGTAAAACCCCTTTGTTTTTGAACAAACTCTTGCTAATAACGCTCTCGAATATCTTGTCTACGTTGTCCATTTCATCACCTTTTTTATATCAAATCCTTAAATTGAATCTTATTATAAATTTATCTATACTCTAACCTCTATTTCCTCTGGAAACGACGACAAACTCAATAAAAATAGAAGAAAAAAATAAGTACAACTTAAAAATTACAAAACCCTCTCAGACCCCCATTTCGTATGGAAACAAAAAGATAACAGCTAAAAAGTTAGCAATAACATTCGAACCAATAACAACCCAACCAAAACCCAAAATATCAACATTAAACCGAACTAAAATATATAATCTATAATATATATTTTTTGATAACAATCAATAAAAATATTAAACCGAATTAACATATATATTACATTATTATATATCATAATATATATAATATATAATATAAATATTTATAATATAAAATTAAAGAAAACAAATCACAAAATCAGTTTATAAACCCTGCCACAATTCTCCAGACGAAATCAGAGGGTCAGGGAGTCATATTAAAACCATCACTCAATTAATATGTTAATATATTTCTATATTTAATAATTAAACGAACTTATTAATGAAATTAGTTATAGAATTAATAATATCATCCCATAATCCTGCCCCAACTAATAATTTATAGGTCAGCCAACCCAAAACAACAACAGTAGCAACCCAAAACAAGAACCTTAACAAGTCAGAAACAAAACCTCCAAACGCACTAAATCTTCCTTTTTTTGCTTCGTATAGCCCCGGCACCCTGAATAACTTAACAGCGTGACCAATCCCTTTGAGTTTTTTAGCTCCGATATAAACATAAGGTATCTCGTTTTTGTTCATTGCAAGAAAAACAGGTTGTGTAAAATATATACGCCCCGGTTTTGTGATTTTCTCAACTCTTGAAACTACATTTACAGCCTCGCCATAAATATCATTGTTCCTGATTATGACTTCCCCAGTGTTTAAAGCAACCTTTATCTCCAAAGGTACGCCTGCTCTGCTCTCGCTATACTCCCAGAACTTATTTTGCAGTTCCATTGCGCAATGCAAGGAGTCAGTCGCCGACTCAAAAACCACAAGAAACGAGTCACCAACCTTTTTAATCACCCTTCCAGCATATTTTTCAAACAGCGGCAAAGAAATTCTGTCAAAGTTTTCATTAACCTCGTCGAATTTCTCCCTTCCGAGCGTGCTGCTTAAGTGAGTATAGCCGACAATATCCACAACCATTATTGTTAAAACCTTTGACCTCGAGCTGTAAACCATGCCTTGAAAAAACAAATTCAATATATAAAATCTCTTATTTTATAAAAAACAGTCTGAGAAATACTACCCATTATATCAGAGAAAAGTTTAAATACAAACCCTATCTAAAATAAGCATGGCACTTGATAAAAAGCCGCTGAAAGAAATAATCAGCAAGCTTGTTGTTACAAAAGAGGGCAAAAGACTCGGCATGGTGAAGGACATTACTTTTGAAACCAGAACAGGAGAACTATTACAGATAGTTCTAAAAGACCCAACCCACTATGTTAAGGGGCTTAATCTTGATGTAAATGGCAAGGACACCCTTGTTCCTTACAACAGTATAATTGCAATCGGCGACTTTGTAGTTGTCTCAGAAGAAGATTTAATGTAAAAATTTAATTTTTTATCTCTAGCACCCCACACAACAAACTTTAAAAATACTTATAGTCACTCAATAATATGAGATTAATTGGGTTTGATTTTACTAAAATATCAGGGGAAAAGTCAGGCAAGTACGAGCCCGAATTCGCTACAAATACAAATATAGATATAACCGAAATAATAGAAGAAAAAGCAGAATTTCTCCAAAACCTCGAAATCGTTAAGGTTTCTTTTAATTTTTCAATTACATATGCTAAAAAAGAAAAAGAGGAAGCCAAATTTGGAGATGTTGTTCTTGCAGGCCATCTTCTCTTCTCGTCACAAGAGGAAGAAGCAAAAGAGCTTCTAAAAAACTGGAAAAACAAGAACGAAAAAGCAATTCCTGCTAATTTTAGAATACCTCTTTTTAATTTGATTTTGAGAAAGTGCACTCCAAAGGCGCTGGACCTCGAAGATTCGCTTGGCCTACCCTTTCACATGCCTCTGCCATCTCTCGGAATAAAAAAAGAATCAAAAAAAGAAAACAAAAAATAATTCTTCAAGTCAATCCAAATTCTTCAGTTTTCCAAAGTCAAGGGCGTTTAATTCTCCAGGCCCGACAGGAACAATCTTAACATTAAAATTCTTAAAATTAACATCCCACGCAAGAATAACATCTCCTTCTCTTGGATCGCTTCCAGCATAATAATCAATAAATGAAGGAAGAATAATCATCTCTTTTCCCCTGAACTTTCCAATAAGAAAGCACTTGTATTTCTCAACCTTGCTCCCTCTCTTTTCCCGCAATTTCACAGCAGGATGCCCATGCCCGATGACAAGATACTTGATTTTTTTATCCCAAACCTCACGAAAATCCTTGTCCCCATGAAGGAAAGCAAACTCTCTCCAGATATAATAATTCCAAAGCCTCGTTTTTCTTTTCTTTAAAATTGGTTCAAGTATATTGTCATGATTCCCTTTTACAACAACCACTTCCCCAGCCATAGATTCAAAATAATCAAGGAGCGCATTCACGTCGCTCCACTCCTGCTTTAATATTCCTCCAAAATCATGCTTAACATCCCCAAGCAAGATAACTTTGTCAACTCTGCCAACCTCTCCAAACACATTATTCAAATCCGATATCATCTCATCAAACATCTGCCGAGAAACAAAAACCCCTGACTTGTTAAGCATCTCCTCAAATCCCAAATGCAAGTCCCCAACAACCAGAATCTTCTCCTTTCCACTGTCTAAAAGCAGGCACTTCCCAACATACTTTATTTTTGTCTCATCCATGCAAAAACCAAAAGAACTTTATTTATAATTCTCACTATTTATGCATACTAATATCTCTTGTGGGGATGAGGCTGTGGTCCGTCTCTTATAAAGGGATTTTGCCCAAATGGCCCATAATCTCCTTTCTTTACTTCTTGCGATCCTCTTATAGATAATTTTAGTCTTTCAACCCCTGTCGATTCAGCTTCAAGAAGGGCCATCTCTGATGTCGATAAGCCCAATGCCTTGTTGTGCTGCATTAATTAATATTTCTGGGTTAATTGAATCAAGTCCTGCCTCAAGACCGCTGCTGCCAGAGCCATTAATGTCGCGCAAGCTGCTAGAATTATTAAGTCTATGCAAATCTCCGCTTTCAAGAAAATATTTCTCATCGCCAATCTCTAAAACATATCCCCCAGTTTCTTGAGGATTAGTTCTTACTCTCATAACTCCTTTATCATAAAGGGGTTTTTCTTCTGCTATATTCTCATCCCCCAAATATACTTAATAAATATAATTATACTAAAAAATACTCATTTTTTGTTTCTTTCAGCTATTGTTTGCCTTGCCAAATCATCAATTGTCTTGTAAGCTGCCGCAAATTCTTCTGCCTGTTCCAAGCTCTTTAAATTTTGCAGATAAAGGATTCCAGCATCCAAGGAAGTGAAATGTCTCTTTGCAATGCCTGAAACAAGGGGGTGCTGGAATTTGTTCTCATTAACTAGAGTAATAAATCTCCTTTTCCCAAAAGCAACACCCGCCTCAATGCATGCGCCAGTATCCCGCGAGCCATCAGGAAAATAAAGAAAAGTCATATCTGTTCCTTCCACACCAGCTATCAAATCATCTCTTGTCACAGTCACGCATGCTGCCTGCTCATTATTTCTAGGGTCAACATAGCTGTGCATCGGAGCCTCTTCCATAACCCTATCTCTCCAATCAGGATTCGTAAATGGCCCTGCAAGATATATCCTTATCCCAGTCATAAGCTTTAAGTTTAAAATGAGAGTTAATAAGTATTATTGTGCTTCTTTTATCCCTCTCTTTTCTTTTCACTACTTTTACTATCGCGCAGAATATAAGCGCCCCCAGCAGCAACAGCTCCAATCATAATTATTCTTGACAATCTATCATAATCCCTTCTATACTCAATTTTCCCGTATTGTTTATTTAACTCTGAAATTCTCTGCGCCCTATGTGATTCATAAGCGCCATCAATAGTCGCCCCGACACCAGCACCACATGCTGCTGCCAAGACAGCTTCAATAAGTATTCTTCTGCCAGATTTCATATCTAATCCCCAAATCCTGCCCTTTTAACCCTTTGTCTTTAAGAACTAACGATTCCTGTCTACCCAAGTGTCTTCTAATATCCTTAATTCTTGCTCTGGCGTTACTCTTTCTCCATATATATCAACAGTACAATTGAATCCAAGTTCCCCATTATCTCTTGCTCGCAATCACCTTGTTGTGTAACTCATGCATCCTCTTCAAAAACGAGGCTCTATCTTCCATCTTTATCAAGTCGCTCCTTCCCTGCAAAATAAGATTAAGTCCAAATGGCGAGACAAGCGGAGAAACAATCTTCTTTATCTTAACCTCGCCAGATTCAACCCAATGAAGAACTTTCTCAGCGTCATCAACATTCATCAAATCTTCCATTACTTCTCTGCGCGCTTCCCTAAGAATAGGAAAATCATCATTTAATTTCTTCACAGCAACAAAAAGAAGCTCAGAGTGAACATGTTGCTTCCCTACAGATTTTTCCCTGCCCTTATAATTGCGGAGAATCATGAGCGAACGCCCAGCACAATGCCTAAATCGTCTTCTTAACACTTCTGTCTTTTCAATTGCCTCTTTCAAAATCAATCTCAAA
>Ga0315297_10000805_pt1 | contig 18651 bp, 16 predicted proteins | sample YL17G15_0_MG_FD_203628 | JGI IMG/M metagenome (GOLD analysis project Ga0315297, IMG submission 203628) | Sediment microbial communities from Yellowstone Lake, YNP, Wyoming, USA - YL17G15_0 | ecosystem: Environmental > Aquatic > Freshwater > Lake > Sediment | place: USA: Wyoming | collected... | reverse complement strand
CAAGGATCCAAACGGCGATTATATGATCGACCCCGAAGAGCCTCGGTTAATGAAGAAAGCCGATCCAAAGAAGGGCGAAAAAGGGGAATACGCTCTCACCTGGGAAGGCCGCGACCGTGACGGCGACGGATTCATCGGAGAGGACCCGCCGGGCGGCGTCAACATCAACCGCAACTTCATGCACGAGTATCCCTATTATAAGCCTGAAGCTGGACGCTCTATGGTCAGCGAGGTTGAAACGCGCTCCGTCATGGAGTGGATGGTGTCCCACCGCAACGTGGCCGCCATTTTGACCTTCGGCGAAAGCGATAACCTGATCGTCGCCCCGACGAGCACCGGCCGGTTGAGCACGGCTAAGCAGATCGACCTCGTGGAATTCGCCAACGCGAGCAACTCCGGAGCCAATAAAGTCGGTATCTTCGCGGCGGGAGCGATGAGAGGCTTCGGCCGGGGCGGTTTTGGCGGGGGCGAATTTATCATCACCGAAGAGATGATTCGGGAATTTACAGGAGGCGGCCGCGGCGGACAGACGACCGGAACCCAGGCGACCGGCGCCAGAGCCCAGATGCCGGCCAGGGCGGCCGCGACAACCGTCAACACATCCGATATCGATTATTTCCGGACGATCGCCGGCAAGTATATCGAGCTGACGGGCATCCGGCAGCAGCCTCTGGTGTTCAGGCCCGAGGGCGCGTTCTTCCAGTACGGCTATTTCCAGTTCGGCGTGCCGTCGTTTTCGACCCCGGGTTGGGGACTTCCTGACGCCCCAAGGGGCCAGGGCATGCCGGGCAGGTCCGAAATGCCAGGAGGACAGCAGCCTGCCGCCGGCGGACAAGCTCAAGCCACCCAGATGCAATCTCAGTTCGCGGCCATGATGGGTCAGCGGGGCGGGGGAGGCGGCCGCAGCGGCTTAACGGCTGGAGCCGGCGCGGGCGCTGCTGATACGGGCGGCGCAGAACAGGCGCAAGCGATCGACCGCCAGCTCCTCCAGTGGATGGACAAGGAAAAAGTCGACGGCTTTGTCGCTTGGACGAAATTCAAACACCCCGATCTCGGCGACGTCGAGATCGGCGGGTTCAAGGCCTATGCCGCCGTCAATCCTCCGGCGGCCAAGATCGCCGAACTGGGCAAGACGCACGCCGAGTTCGCCGTCTATCTGTCCTCGCTGTTTCCGAAGATCGGTATTGCCAAGCTCGAAGCCGTGAACCACGGCGGCGGCATCTTCCGGATCAAAGCCGAAGTCGAGAACGTCGGATTCCTTCCGACGAGCCTGGCCCATGCCGTCACGGCGCGGGCGGTCAAGCCGACCATGGTCCAGCTCCAGGTTCCGCCGGAATCCATCATCTCCGGCAATGCCAAGACGAACAGCATCCAGACATTGGCCGGCTCCGGCGATCGGACGAAGTTCGAATGGCTGATCAAGGCCAAGTCGGGCGATACGGTCGAGCTCAAGGTCGTCTCGCAAAAGGCCGGCACAGCCAACCGCTCGGTGACGCTGAAGTGAAGGAGGCCGAACCATGAACACGAGAAAAAATAACACGCCCATGAAAAAAATTGTCAAATTCGTCCAATATGTCCTCATCCTGTTCGCGGTCCTGGCCGTGATTCCCCAGGGCGGGCTGACCCAGAAAGCCTCCGATCCTCCGTTCAAGGTCAAGATCGATTTCAATCGCTGGCATGACGTCAACGAGATCTACGCAGACATGAGACGGATGCAGCAGGCCTGGCCGAAGTTCATCCGGATCGAGACGATCGGCAAGAGCCAAGACGGCCGCGACATCATGATCGTCACGATCAACAATCCCGATACCGGACCGGAAATGAGCAAGGCCGCCATGTATATCGAAGCCAATGTCCACGGCAACGAGATCCAGGGCGGGGAGATCTGTCTCTACACGGTCTGGTACCTTATGGAGAACTATGGCCGGATCGACCAGATCACCAATCTCGTCAACGAAAGGGTCTTTTATATCTGTCCGACGATCAATCCCGACGGACGGCAGTACTTTTTTGAAAGCCCCGGCGGGAGCGCCCGTTCCGGTCACGTTCCCGTGGATGACGACAGCGATTACCGCTTCGATGAGGACAGGCCGACCGACTTGAACGGCAACGGCGTCGTCGAGCAGATCCGAAAATATGTGCCCGGCCGGGGAAACTACCGTCCGAGCAGCATCGATCCCCGCATGATGGAGCCCGTTCCCTTCGGCGAGAAGGGCGATTACATCATGCTCGGCTCCGAGGGCATCGACAATGACTTAGACGGCCGGGTGAGCGAGGACGATCTCGGCGGCTACGATCCCAACCGGAATTATCCCTCGGACTGGCAGCCCAACTATATCCAGGGCGGCTCCCTGGACTATCCGACGCAGATCCCGGAAGCCCGGGCGTCCGTGGATTTTTTCCTGACCCATCCGAACATCGCCGGCGCCCAATCCTATCATAACAGCGGGGGGATGATCCTTCGCGGGCCCGGCGCGGAAGCGACTGGCGAGTATCCAACGGCCGACATCCGGGCTTATGACGAGCTCGGCCGGAACGGCGAGAGGGTCCTGCCCTTCTACCGGTATATCGTAATCTGGAGCGGCCTCTACACCGTCCATGGAGGCTTCGTCGATTTCACGAACGACGGCATGGGTGTGCTTTCTTTCTCCAACGAGCTCTGGAGCAGCGAGCAGTATTTCACGAGTCCCGAGCTCAAGGAGCAGCAGAAGGACCCGAACAGCCCCATCAGCGGACGGAAAGGCAATTATTTCTTCAACGACAAGCTCGAATTCGGCGGCCAGCTTATGGAATGGAAGAAGTTCAATCATCCCCAGTTTGGGGAGGTCGAGATCGGCGGCGTCTTCCGGAAATTCCAGGGACGCATACCTCCCCGTTTCATGAACGAAGAGCTCTGCCACCGGAATATGGCCTTCACCCTGTACCAGGCCGATGAGATGCCGATGATCAAGATCGGCGAGGCGGCGGCGGAAAAAGTGAGCGGCGATGTCTATCGCTTAATGGCCGACATCTCCAATCCTAAGGTGGCCCCGACGATCATGGACAAGGCCGCCCAGAACAACGTCGTCCGGCCCGACGTACTGACGCTCGAAGGGAAAAATGTCGAGGTCATTTCGGCGAGCTGGATCGACAACAAAGAGCTGTATAAGATCAAGCCGAGCGTAACCGGTCTCATCGACCAAAAGAACCTGAAGAGGCTCATGCTGAGAAACGGCCTGCCGGGCAAAACCGCCCGGACGATCATGTATATCGTCAAGGGTTCGGGTGAGGTCACGGTCAAGTACGACTCTCTCAAAGGCGGCACGGCCGGTAAAACGGTCAAGCTGCAGTAATTATTTGGGGACATGCATCCGAATCTCCTGATTCGGTGCGTGTCCCCAATTTTTCTTAAATCAAGCGGGCATAACTCAGTGCTCGAAAAGGGGAGGGGAGCCAACTCGATAAATATCAATGGCTTAACCTGTTAAATCTTTTGTTTTGTGAAATTTGCCTTTTCCCGTCAGTGCTTGTTATTGACCAGTATTTCTCGAAAAAACTCATTAGTTTGCATTGTTTTTGCAAACAACTTGGCACAATTTTGGCGCCGGCTCACCTGAATCTTGACTCGAAGATCTCTTTAATGAGCGGCCGGAGGAATCTGGACTCCTTCTCGAAAGGTGAATCATTCTCGGCCAGGAAGAGGAACTGTCGCCAACTCTTCCTTGACAAAAGCTTGACACACTCTTGACCTGATCTCGATTGAAAATTCGTCCCAATAGAGATAAAGTAAATACCGGTTGGGATGAAAATGACCTCGCTCCGATTCCGGGGGCATCCTTCTCGAAACACGGCGATTCTCTTCTTGTGCGTCGCGGGAATGTCGGTTGTCGCACTGATCTGGATGGGTGTGCGTCTCATGCAGCAGGATCGTGCCCTCGAAACGCAGCAGCTGGAAGAGCGGCGCCAGGCCGCGGCAGATCGCCTGATCGCTTCGTTGGAGCAAGTCCTCTCAGCGGAGGAAAGACGGCTGGCCGATCTCCCGAATACAGATCTCCCTCCGCCGGAAGCAGGCCTGATCCTGATAGTCGCAAGCTCCTCGGAAGTCCGGGTTTGGCCGGATAATGCGCTCCTGTTTTATCCCGTGGTTCCTCCCGGACGAGAAGCGGCAACCGGCCTGTATGCCGATGCCGAAAAATCGGAATTCCTCTATCATGAATACAGTCGTGCTGTCCTTGAGCTCCGCCCTTTCACCAAAGCCGGAGATCCGGCCGTAAAGGCCGGCGCGCAGCTCCGGCTGGCGCGGAACCTCAGAAAGGCGGGTGACCTCGACTCCGCCCTCAAAATCTATGATGAGCTGGCCAAGTCCTACGATTACGGAATTTTGATTTCAGGAGTGCCCGCCGACCTGGCGGCACGCCGCGCCCGATGCACCCTGCTGGAGGAACTCGGCCGCCGGGCGGAGCTACAACAAGAAGCCCAGAGTCTTCACGATGATTTGAGGGGCAGGCGCTGGCGTCTCGACCGCGCCTCATACGTCTATTACAGCGACCAGGCAGCGCGGTGGCTCGGCCGGGAACCCGAATCTGACGCAGAACAGCAAGCTCTGGCGGATGCTGTTGACTGGCTTTGGCAGAACCGTCAGGCCGTCGCCAATATCGACCGGGATTCCGCCGGCCGCAGGTCCTTTCGCTTTCACGGCACGCCTGTCACCGTCCTCTGGCGACAGTCGAATGATCGGTTGGCGGCTGTGGTGGCCGGCCGCGGCTACCAGCGGAGCCGATGGTTTGGTCCGCTCCTTGGAGGTCGCGATTCGAGCGGCGTCAGCGTCGGCATTCGCGATGCGGACAAGGCGCTCGTTTATGGAAACGAACCTGCGACCGGTGTCCCCTCCACAGTTCGTCCTGCTTCCGTCACCGGCTTACCCTGGGACATCGTCCTCTTCAACGCGGACCAGGAAGCGGACCTGATCCAGTTCGCCCAACGCCGGAGGCTGATGATGATGGGCTTGGGGTTGCTGGCCATCCTCGTCATTGCCGCCAGCTATTTCATCGGCCGTGCCGTCTCCAGAGAATTGGCGGCCGCGCGGCTCCAATCGGACTTCGTCTCCGCCGTCTCTCACGAGTTCCGGACACCCCTCACCTCGATGCGGCAGTTCACCGAATTGCTGGTTGAGAACGAAAACCTCCCGGCGGAGAAGCGCCGGGCATTTTACGGGGCCCAGGACCGTGCCACTCGCCGGCTCTCCAGACTGGTGGAATCTCTGCTTGATTTCGGTCGCATGGAGGCTGGAGCCCGGCCCTACCGGTTCGAACGATTGGATGCCGGCCGGCTGGTCAGGGCCACGGTGAGTGAATTCGAGCAGGAGAAAAATTCCGAAAAGCTGGTGCTGGAATGCGCAGTTCCGGACGAAGGTCCTATAGTGAATGGCGACCGCGAGGCGCTCGCCCAGGCCCTGTGGAATCTCCTGGACAATGCGGTCAAGTACTCCGGCGACAGCCCCCTCGTTCATGTCGAAGTGGAAGCCGGAAACCAGGTCGCTATTCGGGTCCGGGACCGGGGATTCGGGATTCCGCCCTCCGAGAAGGATCGGATATTCCGAAAATTCGTCCGTGGTTCCGGCGCCAAAGTGCATGGCGTCAAGGGCACGGGTATCGGGCTGGCCATGGTCAAGCACATCGTGGACGCCCACGGCGGAAAGATCCTCGTCGCCAGCGAACCCGGCAAGGGCAGCACCTTTACCATCCTGCTGCCCAAGGGAGATTGACCGATGCCGAAGATTCTGATTGTCGAAGATGACCGGGACATTGCTTTCGGTCTCGAGGAAGACCTTACCCGTCACGGTCACCAGGTCGAGACGGTCGGTGACGGCGAGCAGGCCGTACGCCGCGGCAGAGAACGAGGCTGGGATTTGATTATCCTCGACCTTATGCTGCCGCGAAAAGACGGCTTCGAGGTCTGCCAGGAACTGCGGCAGGCCGGCCTCAGGACGCCGATCATCATGCTGACGGCCAAGACTCACGAAGCCGAGAAGATTCTCGGCCTCGGACTGGGGGCCGACGACTACATCACCAAGCCGTTCAGCCCGAGAGAGCTGCGGGCGCGGATCCAGGCCGTGCTCCGCCGGACGACGGGCGAATCCCACGGGACTTATCGATTCGGAGACTGCGAGGTCGATTTCGAGCGCGGCGAGGTCCGCCGAAGCGGAACGCCCATAAACACGAGCGCTTTGGAATTTCGTCTATTGGCGGCCTTTGTCCGCCAGCGGGGCCGGGTGCTGAGCCGCGAGCAGCTGATCGATGCCGCGTGGGGGCCGCAAACCATCGTCACCGACAGGGTGGTGGACACGCACATTCTCAACCTGCGCAAAAAGATCGAGCCGGCGCCGGCGAACCCGCGCTATATCCGCAGCGTTCGCGGCATGGGCTACCGCTTCGAGGGCGATTAATCTTGACAGACTCTGGACACAACCTGGATACGATTTGGATATCGGACCGTTATTATGAGGGCAGGAGGTAAGGTCCGATGAAGAATACCACAATGAAATCGCTAGTCATCATATCTTTATGCGCTATCCTGGCCATTTTTGTATCTATAGCCGGAATCGCCCGGCAGGCTGAAGACCCCGGAGTATTACTCCGGGCAGCCATCGAAAAGGAAGAGGTCGACGGCGACCTCCAGGCCGCCATCGATCTGTATAAGAAGATCGTTGACAAGTATGGCAGCCAGCGCGCCGTCGCAGCCAAGGCACTCGTTCGCCTTGGCGGCTGTTACGAAAAACTGGGCGAGAAGCAGGCCAGCCTTGCCCAGAAAGCTTTCGAAAAGGTCATCGAAAATTATCCGGATCAAGCGGACGCGGTCAAGACGGCGAAAGAAAAGCTATCCGTGTTGCTTAGAGCCAGGGCTGCTATCGAAAAAGGCGGCAAGGAATTCAAGATCACCAAAATTCACACCGACTCAAGGCCCGGGTGGCTTTCTCCTGACGGGACGAAGCTGGCCCTCCTCGATCTCGAAAAAGACGTCTTGTGGCTGAGGGACCTGGGGAGCGGCAAGGAAACGTGTCTTCTTCCCAAGGCCGAAATGGCCACCGATTGCTTCTGGTCTCCGGACAGCCGACTGATCGTCTATTTTACAGGTACATCGAGCTGCTTTAGGATGGTGTCGGCGGAGGGCGGCCAACCGAAAACCCTTCTTGATATCGAACCGGAAATGAAAAAGACAGGACGGTATCCCTGGCCAACGGGCTGGACTTCGGACAGCCAAAAGCTCATCGTCCAGGTCTCGACTTTTAAAACATGTGAAGGGGTGTATGCACTCCCGGTCGCGGGAGGATCATTGGAGGAGCTCTATAAATTCCCGGATCCTCAGAGAGCGAAGGAGCGCGGCGAACAACTCACATTATCCCCGGATGGCCGGTTCTTCGCCTATTCATCGAGACAGAACGGCAACGTGGATATTTATGTCATGCCGGTCCGTGGCGGCGAGCCGGTGCGGATCACCGACGACCCCGCGGACGACAGCAGTCCCGCGTGGTCTTATGACGGTCAGTGGCTTGCCTTCCGCTCGACCAGGTCGGCCGACTCCGGGACGTGGGTGATCGGAGTCACGTCGGACGGAAGACCGTCAGGCCGGCCCATTCATGCAACCCAAGGAGGCGACGGCGGGGCCTGGACAAAGGACGGCCGGATCGCCTACTCCACGCAGACAAACAAGGTTCGTATCTTTATCGCCGGTACGGATGGGAGCCAGGAGACTTGCCTGACAAAGCTGAATGATCTCAATGCCTTGCCCCGGTGGTCACCGGATGGGAAGACCATCGCCTTCGTTTCAAGATACGGAGAGAACAGGGAGGCCGTCTGGACCGTGCCTGCGAGCGGAGGGGATGAGAAGCTCCTGGCGCACGGCAACTACCCCGCTTGGTCTCCCGACGGGAAGATGATCGCCTTCACCAACGAGAGAAGCCGGCCCGGCCGTCCCCTGCTCAAAACGACGATATCCCTCATTGCGGCCGAGGGTGGAGAGGCCAGGCAAATCATGAGTTACGACGGCGCCGTGAACTATGTCGATTGGTCGCCCGACGGACGCCACCTCGTTTTTTCCTATTCCCGGGACGCCCTGGCCTTAGACCCTGTGAAGGACGGAAAGAACATCATTCCGGATTCGCGAGAGAACGGGGAAGATGTCTTTATCATTCCCGCGACCGGAGGGACGCCGAAGAAGGTCGGTCCGGCGAGTGAGAGCCAGGGCTCCTGGCACAGCCCTCGCTGGTCTCCCGACGGCAAGAAGATCGCGTTCCTGCTGTTCGGCAAAGAGGGAGCCAAAGAGGCGGGAAACCTGCCCGGGGGCCTCTATACCGTGGATATCGAAGGGGGGACGCCCAAGCTCGTTACCGGCGAGAATCCCCGATATTGGTTCTGCTGGTCCCGTGACAGCAAGAACATCATTTATACCCAAGAGCCGGGCGACGGGAGCCTCTATAGTGTTTCAGCCGATGGCGGAAAGCCGGAAAAGCTGAACATCCTGGGCAAATCGCCCGATATCTCTCCGGACGGAAAGAAGATCGCTTTCTATAGGATCGCGAAGCAGCCGTTTGAATTCTGGCTGGTGGAAAATTTCCTGCCAGATGGTAAAAAGCAGAAATAATTCGACGCGGTACGTGAGAAACAAACCCGGCAGAGATCGCGGACCTCGAATAGCTTGGCGTTTATTTAGAGTGCAAAATGGTCAGTATTATACTCAAGTCCCAGCCCTATTGATTTTGCTTGCGGCTTCCAAGTCAAATTTCCGCTAGCTTCAGAACAATTTGACGTCCGAAGCCGCCCCGATTTTGTGTCCCCGAAGTAGAGGGCGGCGAGGCCGGGCCTGGGGATCGGTCGATTTTCGTCATGGCAGATTCAGGGCGAAGCGGATCGCCCCGTGGATTTCTTCTATTTTACGCTCCGACAGCCGTGTAATTCTCGATTCCAGATAAGCTTTCGGGATCGTCAGCATAGAATCGCAATTCACGGCGCATGGCTTAGGGAGTCCGTCCTCCAATCCGAGAGAAACCTCGACGGGGATTCTGCGGATTGTCGTCGTCACGGGCGCCACGGTAACCGCCGTCCTCAGGGGATAGGCCTCGTCCCGGCTGAGGAGGACGACCGGCCGGCGTCCGGCCGGCGGTTTCAGTCTGGCCCACCAAATCTCGCCTTTCTTCAAGTCCAGTCCTCGTCCGATAATACTTCGGCGGCCGCAGCGGCCAGCGCCTCGGCGAAGGAAGAGTCCTCGGGCTTTTGACGATACCCATTTTCGTAGGCTCTCACCAACCGCTCCTTATGGCGCGCTTCCTTCCAGGCGCGAAAAGTCGCTAAAAGAAAGCCACTGCGGCTTAAGCCGGCTTTTTTGCGAACGGCCTCCAATTCCTGATATTCCTCCCACGGTATACTGACGGCGAATTTAGCGGATTTTCTCATAGCGATAACCCTCCTTTCTTGGTATTACTAGTATAATACCGAAGTATTCCTTTTGTCAAGACGGAAATCGCGGGAAATTCTATTTCAGATTTTACCGAAAGCGATATCCGAGAATTGGAGCCGGAATCCAGGCACTGCCCTAAGACATCGTAAAAAGACGGCTTCTGAGACGATCACTCCCGTCCGGGCTCAGCACGTAGGTCCTATCGTGCTGCCGGATTCTTTTTTAAAGCGCGGCTCACAACCTGCCGCAGAAGCGGGAGTCATCCGAAAATATCAGTCCGGCATTGGGACATTTCATGGCGCGTATCCCTCTTTTTCGGCTTGACCAGATAATATGAATTCCGGAGGAGATTATCAATTCGCCGAGAAGTTGAAAGTCGCCTGACTTCAAAAATAAGATATGACGATGAGCGCTTGCAGATGCCACGAAGCGGATGCGCAGTTGAAAAGACAATAGATAAGCCGTAGAATAGAGGGCGCTGACTGAGGATAAATCGGCCGGCAACGAGCGGGCATAACTCAGCGGTAGAGTACTAGCTTCCCAAGCTGGGAGTCGCGGGTTCGAATCCCGTTGCCCGCTCTTTCTCCCTTTTATGAAGATAAGGGGCAGGTTTCTGATTTCGAACTGGGCCAAAATGCTTTTCACAAGTGATACGAAACTCCGTCCCCGCCTGGAGCGATCCAGAGGGGATTAAAAAGGATCTAATATCAACGTAATAATTAAAATGACATCCCCGTTCGGGCGGCGCTTAGGCCGCCCGCAGCCCCCGGGCCTCGGGGAACCAGTCCCGTCGGTTCCCCCCGTCGGAAAAGTCGATGGGGCCCCCCTCCGCTACGGGGGCTTGAGGGCGGCCTAAGCGCCGCCCATACATTGTCACTTTATTTATTGCGTTTGTATTAGCTGTTATCATCATTCTCGCTGAACGAAATGAAAGAATGGTTTTTGCTCATCGACCCCATCCCGCTCAAAGGCTCTCTCAACATGGCGGTCGATGAGCATCTGTTCCATTCTCTGCCGGATGAGCCCTGCACGTTTCTCCGCTTTTATCAATGGGCGCGGCCGACGGCCTCGCTGGGCTATTCGCAGAAGGCAGAGAACGTCCTAGATCGTGAGTTCTGCCGGGCCAAGGGGATCGATATCGTCAGAAGAATGACCGGCGGGAAGCTGGTCCTCCACCACCAGGAGATCACGTATTCGATCGCCTCGTCGGACCTGGAGTTGTTCACAACGACGCTGGGCGGCTCCTACAAGCGCATCTCCCAGGCTTTGATGAAGGGGCTGGAGAAAATGGGATTGCGGCCGTCGCCGGCGGACATGGCACCATCCTTCTATGCCCGAGGAAACTTTCCCTGTTTTTCGCATCCGGCCCAGGACGAGATCGAAGTCGCGGGGAAGAAAATCATAGGGAGCGCCCAAAAGAGGGCCGGAAAAAAGTTCCTCCAGCACGGTTCCATCCCGCTCCGGCACGACTCCGCCCTTCTCAAATCGGTGTCATTGTTGGGGACCAGCCCGGATGAGATTCGGATGACCTCCCTCAGCCTGGCCCTCGGCCGAGACGTGGATTTCCATTGGGCCGTGAACCATCTCGTCGCCGGCTTCCTGGATTTTTTCGGGGTCGGCTTAAAACCCCTGACATTCACAAGAGCCGACTGGGATAAAATCCACGGCCTCCAAAAAAATAAGTACGAAAGCAAAGCATGGATCTTTCCGGATAAGAACTAAGGCAGACAGGATTCCTCGTTGTCCCCAAAAAGGAAACATCTCCGAATATGTGATTTCAAAGAGGTGCCGGAATCGCCCCCGAGGCCCCCTAGTGGAGGGGGGCCCCGTCGGCTCTCGACGGGGGGAACCGACGGGACTGGTTCCCCAGGGGCCCGGGGGCGATTCCGGCACCGATAGAAAATCACACAAATGGAGATGCTTACGCCCAAAAACTTTAGGTTGATTTTTTCAAACCCCGGTGATAAGATTTTTCTGACGAGGGAATGAGAGTCAAATCATGAATGAAGTCGAAGAACTCCTCAAGATCGATCTCGAGGATCTTCCACCTTTGAAGCCGGTCGAGCTGGACGACCTCTATCAGAAGGTTCAGAAGAACCTGTACCTGGAGGTCGGAACCGGGGCCGTCCTTTTTCTTTTGTCGCCGTCCTATTCGGCGCTCAACCAGGCGCCCAGCGATACCATCAATGAACTCATTACCAAGAAGGAGCCTCTCCTCGACTACCTCAAAGAGGCGATCATCCAGAACCTGGCGGCGTATTCGGCCCTCCTGGATGTCAACAGCTATTTCATCGAACAAAACAATTTCCTGGTCCTGGCCCGCCTCAGGGAAAAGGATTCGGGAGGGCGGCGCTACGAGATCAAGTTTTACACCCACTCGCCTGTGGAGCTGATGACCCATTACGAGGACAAGATCTATATCGGCCGCGATTTCCTCGACCTGTTCAATTTCAAGCGGAAGTACTTCGGGATCCGGGAGTTTCTCGCCTCGCTGAAGGACCAGAGTGAGAAGCTGGTGGACAAGGTCGAAGAAAAGCTGAAAAAGCCGCTGGATTACAAATCATTCTTCCAGGAGATCAAGGAATCCGTCAGCGAGCTGAACACGGAGGCCCAAGCCATCCTGGAGTCATTGCCGCCCTATCTAGATTTCGGCAAGCTCAGCGAAAAAGACTTGATCGACATCAACGCCCAGTACCGGGCCATCAACCACTTCCTGATCGAGCTGCATGACGAAGTCGGCGAGTTCGAGAACCTTCTGCGCTTCAAGATGGAGATCGATTTTGTCCGCTACGTGACGAAGTACAAGAAGGATGTGACCAACCTGATCTCGTATTTCAACATCAAGATCAACGGCGGCTTGTCGCAGCGCATCTATCATTTCAAGGCCAAACACTCCTCTTGAGGGCGAAGGGGAAAGATAAAAGAAGAGGAAAGGCTCGAAGGAGCGTCCCCTCTTTTTTACGAGCTTAAATTGTTTTTAAGGCGCGCGTCGATTCTTCGACCCGGATATCGCCGTATGCCGTGGACAGCTTGACGGAAGGCTTTCCCGACTCTTCGAGAAACGCTTTGGTCACCGAGGTCCCGTTGGTCTTCTCCGTAGACGGCTTCTCGGCAAGCTCCCAGTGGATGTCCCCTGATCGGGCCTCTGCTTCAAAGGGACACCGGCCCCCTTTGGGCCAGGCCAGCCGGATATTCGAATAAGAGGCTTGGACGTCGATCGGCCCGGTGATTGAATCCGGCTCGAGCCCGATATCCCCATGGTTCAAGAGGACCGTGGCTTTCCCGGAAAATCCCAGAAGCTTGACATTTTCGTTTGATGAAGAGATCCAGATGTCTTCGGCGGTGACCGCCTCGGCGAAAATTTCGAGGCTGGGCCCGTCCACCTTGAGATTGCCCTGGACATTGACGATCCGGAGTCGGGCGTAATTGTCGGTGATATCGACAAGCCCCTTGGCTCCGTCGATCTCCACGTCGCAGTGATGGGCCCGGATCTTGGCCGGTCCGGCATCGATCAGGGTGATTGTCTCGTAGGAGTTCTGGATTTCCGCGCTTCCTTTCAGGCCCTTGCCTGAGACTTTGGAATGGGTGCCGTCGATGGTCACGTCTTTTTCGATGTTTTCCAGGTGGATTTCGCCGTAGGAATGATCGATGATCAGTTCGCCCTGGATGTTGGAGACCGTCAACGAGGAATGAGGACCGGTGATCCGGCAGCCGCCCTGGACTCCGCGCACTTCAATATCCTCGTAGCTGTTTTCGAGGATCAGCTCGCCGCCGACCTCAGAGGCATGGACGTTGCCGTGCGGGTTGGTGATGTCGGTTTTCCCGGTTTTTTCGGTTTTGACGAGCCCGTAGGAATTCCTGACCAGGACGTTCATCCCGGCCGGGACCAAGATCTTGAAATCCGTTTCGAACCGCTTCTGGCGGAATTCATCCCTGTTGGTGGAGAGGACGAGTTTTGGATCTTCCCTGTTCATGATCATTTTGAGCTGGGCGGCCACTTTTTTGGCTTCGGTCTCGTTCTTGCGCCAGATCCTTTTCTTGAAGGATACCATGACCTTGTCCCCGTCGGTGCCCTGGATTTCCACCTGGCCATGGGCGTTGATCACCTGAAGCTGCTGGGGGAGTGGGGCCTGGACCTCTAACGTCTCCTCGTAAGTGAATTCATCCCAGTTGGTGAAGAAGGGACCGACCTCGTTGTCGAATTCCCAGTCGAGCCTTCCCGACTGGGCGTAATAGATAAAAACTCCTACGGCGATGATCAGTATCGCGAGGATGATTTCTTTGGCTTTCATGGCGGCGGCCTATTTCATCGGCGACTTGGTGGTATCTTCCGGCTTCTCTTTCTGTTCCTTCAATCCATAGTAGAGCTTGTAGGCGCCCCAGATGATCAGGATGAGCGGCCAGAGCTTCCAGGTATAGTCCCAGATGTCGATGTCGAATCTCTCGAGTAGAAAGATCAGTCCGATGACGATCAGGATGATGCCCCAAATGAGAGGGTCTTTTCTTTTATAGTGGGCCATGGTGTCCTCCTTCAATTCCCGTTTTTTTTGGCGAAGTAATCCACGATGAGCTTCAGGCCGACGATGATCACTACGACCGGCCAGAAATCCCAAATCCGGTCATAGTTGATGATGTCGAAATTGCCCAGCAGAAAGATCCCGCCCAGGACGATCAGCCCAATGCCCCAGAAGATCGAGCCCGAGGGACCGATTTTCATGAGATCTTTCTCCAAAGACGGCACTTTCTCTGCCTCGCCCTCGAGCAGCGCCTGACGGTTGATGCTCTTGGCGGTTTGGACGGCCTCGATAATCGCAAAGAAGATGAAGCCGGCCAGCAGCAAGCCGGGGAAGGGCCCTCGGGCATGGTCCGACATGGAGATCAGGCCGGCAAAAATGAGAATGAACAGAAATCCTTTCGCGTATTGGCCATTGTAAATGGCGCCCAATCCGGGCAATCCTGAAAGGATTCCGGCGAGCGCAGGAGACTTGTAAGGGTTTTTCCCGATAATGATTTTTTCAGCCATATGATTCCTCCTGGAATATTAAATTTACTCCTCGTTTTTTCCCAAAGGGTTGATATTTTTGAGAGAAACGAGAAAGTTTTCGGCGGTGGCGCTCAGGCTGTCGGTGACCGACCCGGCCTTGGCGTACAGTCTCTCGATCTGGCTGTAGCCGCGGTGGATCTGGCGGTTGACGGACTTGTCGATGTCTTTCTTGTACGGCCCGAACATATAGAAAGAGAAAATAACCAGCAAAACCGTGGCCGCCGTCAAGACGGGCTGGAGGGAAGGCTTGACCAGGAAATCGAGGCTGAACCGGAATTTCTTCTTCCGGGCCGGAACGGCGTAAAGCTTGGCCGTCAAGTCCGGAGAAGGCTCGACATCAGGAAAGGCTGTCAGGGAATCGGTTGCCATCCTCAAAAGAGAGAGGAGTTCAGCGCATTCCCGGCAGGATGAGAGGTGGGCATCGACCTCGGCCTTGGCTTCCGGCGTCAATTCGCCGTCAAGATAAGGAGACAAGAGGTCCTGGATCTTTTCACAGACCATGGATTTTCCCCCTTTTGTCGTGAAGGATTTTGGCCAATTGCAGCCTGCCCCTGTTGATCCGCGATTTTACGGTCCCGACGGGCAGGCCCAAGATCTCGGCCACTTCTTCGTATTTCTTGCCCTGGATCTCCTTGAGGACGATCGCCATCCGGATGTCGGAAGACAGCTGGTTCAGACCTTGCCAAAGGATCTTTTTGTTTTCACCTTCTTGGAGGTCCGACTCCGGATTATCCGTGCTCGATACAGCATGGAGATGCTTGTCGAAGTCATCTCGCTGTCTCTTCTCCCACTTCGTCCTGCGGTACATGTCGATCAAATAGTTTTTGACCAGGGTCAGGAGCCAGGCCGTGAAGTTCTTTTCGAAATCATATTTGGCCAGCTGATGATAAAGCTTAAAGAAGATGTCCTGGGTCAGGTCTTCGGCTTCTTGGTAGCTTCCGGAGAACTGGTAGGCCATGTTGAAGACCTTTTTAGAGTACATGTCCACGAGCATATTCCAGGCTCCTTGTTTGCCTTCCAGGCACTCTCGGATGACTGTTTCCAAAGTCACTCACTTCACCTTGATAGACGAAATCGCTTGCCGGAAAGTTCCATAAAAATGGATTTTCGGGGACATGGCCAAGGCTATTGTAGCGGAGCAGGCTAACTGGTTCAATATCAATAAATTCTATCGAGTCCGCGGACCGAAGTGTAATTTCAAGGAGGCGTTGGCATCGCCCGTCGCCCGTTGGAGGGGGAACCTGTGAAAGGGTCCTCCTCCAAGAGTGCCCGGGGCCCCCCTCCGCTATGGGGGCTTCGGGGGCGATGCCAACGCCTCCTTGAAATTACACTGCCCTGGAATCTGAGGCGATTCCCGCAACGATAGCAAATCATACAATCCGGATGCTTACGACCCTAAAATATCTTGACTATAAAATGAAGATATGACAGGATAGTTTTTCTAGTTTTTGGGCAGGTGTTTCTGGCGTATTCATTGCTCAAAAGAATGCAGAAAAGGTCTTTATTCATCATTATCCGTCTGAAATTGCGAGCGGTTTCCTCTGGCTTTGCCCGAGGAGCCGCCCGGAGAGGGATCCAAGGGGGAAACGCAAATCGTGTTTCCCTTCCAAATTGAGTTCAGGGAGGATGCCTATGCATGGAATCGTCGGCTACGGGGCCTATATCCCCCGCAACAGGATCAAAGTCGAGGAGATCGCCAAGGTCTGGGGGGCCGATGCCCCGAGCTATAAAAAGGGCCTGATGCTCGAGGAGAAATCCGTCCCGTCGCCCGACCAGGACACGATCACGATGTCCGTTGAGGCCTCAAAAAATGCCCTGAGAAGGGCCAAGATCAACCCGGCCGATATCGGAGCCGTCTATGTCGGCTCGGAATCTCATCCGTACGCGGTTAAACCGAGCGGGACGGTGCTTGCCGAAGCGATTGGCGCGACGCCGGACGTCCACACGGCCGACCTGGAGTTTGCCTGCAAAGCCGGTACGGAAGGCTTGTTTTTAGTCCTCGGCCTGGTCAAGGCCGGCGAAATCAAATATGGCCTGGCCGTCGGCGCAGATACTTCTCAGGGAGCTCCCGGCGATGCCCTTGAATATTCCGCAGCGGCCGGCGCGGCGGCATTCATTGTGGGCAAGGAGAATGTTTTAGCCGAGACCATCGAGACTTATTCATACACGACCGATATGCCTGACTTCTGGCGGCGCGAATACCAGTACTATCCCCGCCATGGGGGCAGGTTCACCGGCGAACCCGCCTATTTCAAACACATCATCGGCGCGGCCAAGGGCCTGATGGCCAAAGCGAAAATAAAACCCATTGACCTCAACTATGTCATCTTCCACCAGCCGAACGGGAAATTCCCCCTGAGAGTCGGGGAGATCCTGGGTTTCAGGAAGGAGCAAATTCTTCCCGGCTGGCTGGTGTCCAAGCTCGGCAACACGTATTCCGGGTCTTCGCCGCTGGGATTGACGGCGACGTTGGATATTTCTAAGCCCGGAGACATGATCATGATCGTCTCCTACGGTTCGGGGGCCGGAAGCGACGGATTCATCTTCAAGGTCACCAGGCGGATCCAGGAAGCGAGAGACCTGGCGCCAAAAACCAGGGATTTTTTGGATAAGAACAAAAACTACCTGGAATACGGCGTCTATGCCAAATTCCGCGGGAAAATCAGGAAGGCGGAGTAGGAGAGTGCCATGAGAGAAGTCGCTGTCATCGGCGTTGGGATGACCAAGTGGGGAGAGCTGTGGGAAAAATCACTGCGGCAGATTTTTGTGGAGACGGCCCTTCTGGCCCTGGAAGACGCCGGAGTCGGCCGTATTGATTCCATGTATATCGGGTCCATGTCGCCGGGCCTTTTCATCGGCCAGGAACATATCGCTTCTCTTCTGGCGGATTACCTTGGCAAGACTCCAATCCCCGCCGTCAGAGTCGAATCCGCTTGCGCTTCGGGAGGGCTGGCCCTCAGACAGGGTTTTATCGAGGTCGCCTCAGGCTTGAGCGATATCGTCCTTGTCGGCGGTGTTGAAAAAATGACCGACGTCGACGGGAGCGAAGCCACCTACACCCTCGGCACGGCCGCCGACCAGGAATACGAAAGCTTTCATGGGATCACTTTTCCGGGGCTGTATGCACTCATCGCCCGGGCCCATATGGCCAGGTACGGCACCACCAGGGAACAGCTGGCCATGGTGGCCGTCAAGAATCACGATAACGGGTCGATGAACCCGCTGGCCCAGTATCCTTTTAAGATCACGGTGGACGCGGTCCTGAATTCCGTGCTCGTCGCCGATCCGCTCAGAGTCTTGGATTGTTCTCCGATTACGGACGGGGCGGCTGTGGTCATCCTCAGCTCCTTGAGCACGGCCAGAAAACTGAAGAAGCCGCTCATAAAGATCGCCGGAAGCGGCCATGCCACCGACACGATCGCGCTCAGCTCCCGGAAGGATATCACCTGGCTGGAATCCACCTTCCAGGCCGCCCAAAAGGCCTATAAAATGGCGGGAAAAAAGCCGAAGAATATCGATCTGGTCGAAGTCCACGACTGTTTCACGATCGCCGAAATCTGCGTCACGGAGGCGCTGGGCTTCTTTGACATCGGAAAAGGCGGTGAAGCCGTCCAAAAAGGGCTGACCTCGCTCAAAGGGAAAATTCCGGTGAATTCGAGCGGAGGGCTCAAGGCCAAAGGCCACCCGGTCGGCGCCACGGGTGTCGCCCAGGTCATAGAGATCGTCAAACAGCTCAGGGGCGAGGCCGGTCAGAGACAGGTGAAGAAAGCGAGAGTCGGGATGACGCAAAACATGGGCGGCTCGGGCGGGAGCGCCCTGGTCCATATTTTCGAGAGGATCTGAGAGGAGGAAGATCATGCCGACACCATCAAGAGCCTGGAGAGAGTTTCCTCAAAGATATCGGCTGGAGGCCGGCAAGTGTAAAAAATGCGGAGCGGTCAGCTTTCCGCCTCGGCTTGTCTGCCCCGTCTGCGGCTGGAGGGAATTTACCAAGACGAAACTCGCCGAAAACGGCAAGGTCCTGACCTACACCATCATCCGCGTCCCGCCTCACCAGTTTGCCGACCAGGCGCCCTACGCCGTGGCCATCGTCGAGCTCAGCGACGGGGTGAAGGTCACGGGGCAGGTCGTCGACTGCGATTTCGACAAGATCAAAATCGGGCTGAGAGTGAAGT
>Ga0315297_10000804_pt1 | contig 18653 bp, 14 predicted proteins | sample YL17G15_0_MG_FD_203628 | JGI IMG/M metagenome (GOLD analysis project Ga0315297, IMG submission 203628) | Sediment microbial communities from Yellowstone Lake, YNP, Wyoming, USA - YL17G15_0 | ecosystem: Environmental > Aquatic > Freshwater > Lake > Sediment | place: USA: Wyoming | collected... | reverse complement strand
CAGGACTTTCCATCGCATTCGAGTTGCTCTGCGCAACCGATTGGCAGAACTTTGTCATTCAGTTCCGAGTCTCGTCTCCCAATCCAGGAGAATATCAGCAAGTGAGCGATCGAGCGATATTTCCGGTTCCCAACCCACTGCGTTGGATATTTTTCTATTTGATCCGACGATGGCCCTGTTGTCGCTCGGACGAACGAGCTTTGCGTCAGTTGTTGTCGTGATCACGATCCCTGTTCGCTGTGACAATAATGAGATAATGTTTGCAAGAGTGACACCCTTACCGCTGCACACATTATAGACCTCACCTTTCCTTCCCTTTGTGAGAAGCAGATGATAGGCCCTGACTACATCACGGACGTCCGTAAAATCGCGGATGATGCTGAGGTCACCGGTTTTCATTACCATGGCAGTTATGCCGTTTTTCGAGGCCTCTGCTACCTGCTTGGTAAAGGATGAGACCACAAACACTTCGTTTTGGCCAGGTCCGAGATGATTGAACGAGCGTGTAATGACGACATCCATTCCAAAGCCATCGACATAGACGCGGGAAAGCATTTCCTGTGAAACGCGGGCCACGGCGTAGGGACTCACCGGTCTCAAAGGCTGCTCCTCCCGAAGGGGAAGCTCACTATCGCTTACGTTTCCATACTCTTCGGAGGAGCCAATAGAGAGGATGCGAGCGTCAAGATTGAGATGCCGCACGACCTCCAGCAAGTTCAGGAAGATGTTTGTGTTATTCTGAAAACTCCACGCAGGGTTCTTCCAGCTGTACATCACACTGCTATAGGACGCCAAATGGAGTATGTAGTTTGGTTGAAACCTGTAAATGACCTCCTGAGTCCGCCTATCGTCCATCAAGTCCAGGCTTTCGAATCCACACTTGATTCTGCGGAATCGGCGCGTGTCGAATTTCGGTTCGTGGATATCAATGCCAAGTATCGAGGCATGGGTTCCCCGTGATTCCAGGAACTCCAGGAAATGCCGGCTTACAAATCCGGAAAAGCCGGTGATCAGATATTTTTCCATCGCACCTTAAGTTTCGTTTGAAAGAGAAAGCATACAATTCGCGTTCGCATAGCCGTCCGAACACAGGAAGTCCTGACGGCGGAGCTCTAAGCGCGGCACGTCATTCTGAGGGAGCCCTTCGACTCTTGCCCGCCTCGTGGTTCCGATGGGGGAGGCACACATCGCTATCTTCAATGGATTTTCGCTGCGCCCCTCTGGCTGCGGGAATGACGATTGATGCCCGCCTGCGTACAAAGCACTTCGGCGGGTAAAATTGTTGATGGTTCGACCCCGACAGAAGTCGGGGCTCACCACAAGTCGGTGATTTGTGATGTTTGGTTGCAGGACACCAAACCCACTTCAAAAATCAAACCTCACCAATCGACAATGGACATTCCACGCGCCCCTCGAGCTCGAGTATTATCGCCCGCCTGACCGACGTCAGTCGGGCAGGCCCGCCTGACCGACCGTCAGTCGGGCAGGCCCGCCTGACCGACCGTCAGTCGGGCAGGATTGATGATTGATGCCCGCCTGCGTACAAAGCACTTCGGCGGGTAAAATTGTTGATCGGTGATTTCTGAAGTTGGGTTATCGTGTCTCGTCCAGCATCCGCAACAGGTACTGCCCGTACGCATTCTGGTTCATCGAGAGCGCGATGGACTCAACCCGCTCCCGAGAGATCCACTTTTTTCGGTAGGCGATTTCTTCCAGGCAGGCGATCTTGAGGCCCTGACGGTCTTCGATAGCTTGCACGAAGTTCGAGGCCTGCAGCAGCGATTCGTGCGTCCCGGTATCGAGCCAGGCCATGCCGCGACCCATGGTCCTGACCGTGAGCTTTCCTCGTTTCAGGTACTCCCTGTTGACGTCTGTAATCTCGAGTTCCCCGCGGCCCGAGGGCTTCAGTCCCCGTGCGATATCACAGACCGCGCTGTCATAGAAGTAGAGTCCTGTGACAGCGTAGTGCGATTTCGGCTTTGGCGGCTTCTCTTCAATGCTAAGTACTCGCCCTTCGCTGTCGAAATCCACGACCCCGTATCGCTCCGGGTCTTTCACAAAATAACCAAAGACCACGGCGCCCTCGTTCAGGTCCGCAGCGCCCGCCAGCAAACCGCTCATCCCATCGCCATAGAAAATGTTATCGCCAAGAACGAGTGCTACGCTCTCTTGTCCGACGAATTCGCGTCCGATGATGAACGCCTGCGCGATCCCTTCGGGTTTAGGCTGCTCGGCAAATTGGAATCGTACACCCCATTGCGAGCCGTCCTTGAGGAGATCGTGGAAGCGCGGCAAATCTCCCGGCGTTGAAATCACGAGTATATCGCGAATACCCGCAAGCATCAAAACCGAAAGCGGATAGTAGATCATTGGCTTGTCATAGATCGGCAGCAGCTGCTTGCAGAGAGCGAGTGTTGCCGGATATAAGCGCGTGCCTGCGCCACCTGCGAGTATGATGCCTTTCATTTCGATCGCCTTTATTTCTGCAGAGACTGAGGATTATCGATTACTAGATTCAATGTGCAAGTGCAACAGCTTTAGAGAAGATTTCTTTGGGTGTTTTGTAGTTTAGTGACTTTCTTGGTCTGTTGTTGAGCAGACGTTCGAGACGTTTGATTTTGGCTTTGTGGACCCAAGCGAAATCAGTTTTCTTGGGGAAGACACGACGGACGAGGCCGGCAGTATTTTCAACGGTCCCCTTTTCCCAACTGTGGTAGGGTTCACAGAAGTAGGATGTGGTACCGAGAACAGCGTTGACCTCGCGGTGTTCGATGTTTTCTTTGCCATTGTCGTAGGTAATTGATCGCCGCAGGGATTTGGGATAGTGCGCCAGAGTCCTGGTGATGGCACAACGAGTGTGGCGAGGCGTGTGTCCTGCCACCTTGGTGATCTTTGTAAGACGGCTCTTGCGTTCCACAAGGATGTTCAATGCCACAGCGCTACGGCGGGAGATGATGAGATCATTCTCCCAGTGACCCAGTTGCTTACGATTTGCGATGTGAGCAGGGCGCAGGCGGACTGAAACACGCTCTGGAATATGTGGATTGCGATGCGTGTGGCGATGTCCCTTCAGTTGGCGTTTCCAATGAGCGCGTGCTAGATACGGCACGAGGTTTTCTCGGCGTCGCATCATCGGGTGATAAACATATTGGTAAATGGCTTCATGGCTAATGCTCATTCCTGGTCGATCGTCTGGGAGTCGACCAGCGATCTGCTCTGGCGACCACCCAAGACGTAGCTTGGTGTACACATAGCTGCGAATGCCCGGTTTCTTCAGCAGCTCTCGTTGCGAGGCTACGTGTCGTCTTTGCCGCGACCGAAGATCGGCGCTGCCACCACCGTAGCTGTTATACACCGGTCCTTGATTACGCTCAAGCTCTCGTGAGACCGTGCTCTTGTTCCGTTTGAGTCGTCGGGCAATCTCATTGATCGATAGCCCTTGGGCTCGCATAACTGCTAAACGATCTCTTTCCGCAAGGGAAAGGTGATTGTATGTTCTAGGTGCCATACACCGAGGATACGTATTCTCATGATCTATTTCCTCAGGTGTTGCACTTCATTATTGAACTCGTGGTTCACGATTCACGAATGACGGATCACGGAGTGTTTGGACTGAGACTTGAGGGTGCCGGTGCTACTTGACCAGCATCAGGCGTTTGGTTTCGACGGATTTTTGAGTTTGGAGGCGATAGAAATAGGCGCCGCTCGGGAAAGCAGAGGCGTCCCAGGTAACGAGGTAGCGTCCGGAATAGTAGAATCCGTCCACCAAGCTCCGGACCTCGTTGCCGAGCGCATTGAAAACGGCCAGGCGCACGTATGAAGACGCTGGCAGCGAGAACTCGATGTTGGTCGATGGGTTGAAGGGGTTGGGATAGTTGTTGCTGAGAGAATATGTCGCCGGCACGTCGTTCGAGAGCCGTTCCACTCCGCTTGTCCCGGCTCCGTTGGAGGTCGTGAAGGATCCTTTGGTGGCCTCCCCCGAGCCACTCGTACTCGTAACCGTCGCTTCATAGAAGTACTTTGTACTGCTTTGCAGGCCGGAGAATGTGACCGGACGCGAAGCATCGGATGTGGCGCCTGTCTTCACCAGGCTCCCTCCGCTTTGTTTGTCATAGAGACTCACGTCGTACGAGGTTGCTCCAGGAACGGGTGCAAACGTAAAGGTCACAGACGAGGCTGTTGCAATGATCGATGAGAACCGCGGTGCGGCCGGAGGAGTCACTGCTTCCTCGTCAGTGGTGAACGAGCCTGCCGCTGACCCGCTGGTTTGTCCCCCTACAACAACCGTGGCATCGTAATAGTATTTTGTCTTTGGCTGGAGGCCGGAGATCGTGACCGGTCTGGCCGCATCGTTCGTGGATCCGCTTCCCACGAGATTTCCGTTGTTCTGCTTGTCGGAAACTTTGATATCGTATGACGACGCGCCCCCCGCAGCAGTGAACGTGAAAGTCACTGAATTCGTCGTCGTCGTGTACCTAACCTCAGGCGCCTTCGGATGCGACGAGGCGTCATCTGTTGTGAATGAATCCTGCTTGGGTTCGCTGGTCAGGCCTCCGACAGTGACTGTGGCTTCGTAGTAGTATTTGGTCTTAGGCTGCAGTCCGGAGATCGAGGCGGGTCTTGCTGCATCGGTCGTCGAGCCGCTTCCCACCAGGCTGCCGTTGTTCTGCTTGTCGAAAACCTTGACATTGTATGAAGATGCACCTGCGACTGCGACAAACGTGAAGGTTACTGTACTCGATGTCGTCGTGAGGCGAACCTCTGGCGGCTTCACTCCTGATGATTGATCGAGAGTCTCAAACGAGTCGCTGGTAGGATCGCTCTCCACTCTCCCAACTGTCACCGTCGCATCATAATAGTACTTCGTCTTGGCCTTGAGCCGCGAGATCATGACAGGCTTCGATGCGTCGGTCGTGGTACCGGAGTCGACTGGGACCACCCTTTTCTTGCCATGGGGCGCTTCGTCGTAAATCAACACTTTGTACAGCGTTGCATCCTTGGCTTCCTTGAACGTGAACGTCGCTGTGCTCGACGTCACTTTGACGCCCACTTCAGGACCGTTCCCAGCGCCTGATCCATCCTTCGTATCAAACGAGTCGCTTGTCGGATCGCTTTCCACTTTCCCGACTGTCACAGTCGCATCATAATAGTACTTCGTCTTGGCCTTGAGCCGCGAGATCACGACAGGCTTCGTCGCATCCTCAGTTGAGCCGCTGTCAATCGGAACTATCTTTTTGTTCCCTCGGGGCTTTTCGTCATAAATCACCACTTGGTACAGCTTTGCATCCTTGACTTCCTTGAACGTGAATGTCGCAGTGCTCGAGGTCGTTCTGACGCTCACTTCGGGAGGTGCAATACCTGAACCTGCAGCAGTCTCAAACGAGTCGCTGGTGGGATCGCTCTCACGTCCTCCAACGAACACCGTTGCGTCATAGTAGTACTTCGTCTTGCTCTTGAGCCGTGAAAACACCACGGGCTTCGTAGCATCCTCGGTCGAGCCGGTGTCTATCGGAACTACCCTTTTGTTCCCTTTGGGTTCTTCGTCATAAAGCACCACCTGGTACAGCTTCGCATCTCTGACTTCCTTGAACGTAAATGTCGCCGTGCTCGAGGTTGTTCGAACGGTGACTTCGGGCTTTGCTATTACCGATCCTGCGGACGTCTCAAACGAGCCGCTGGTGGGATCGCTCTCACGTCCTCCAACGAACACCGTCGCGTCGTAGTAGTACATCGTCTTGCTCTTGAGCCGCGAAAACACCACGGGCTTCGCAGTGTCATCGATCGAGCCGGTGTCTATCGCAACTACCTTCTTGTTCCCTTTGGGCTCTTCGTCATAAAGCACCACCTGGTACAGCTTCGCATCTCTGACTTCCTTGAACGTGAACGTCGCCGTGCTCGAGGTTGTTCGAACGGTGACCTCAGGAGGACTCACCCCCCCTGCACCATCTGTTGTTTCAAACGAGCCGCTGAATGGATCGCTTTCCTCTCTTCCAACAGTTACTGTCGCATCGTAATAGTACTTCGTTTTGGCTTTGAGACGGGAAATGACGACAGGCTTCGTCGCATCAGTCGTGGAACCGCTGTCAATTGGGACTACCCTTTTGTTGCCATGAGGCGCTTCGTCGTAAATCAACACTTTGTACAGTGTCGCCTCTCTGACTTCCTGGAACGTGAATGTCGCTGTGCTCGAGGTCGTTCTGACGCTGACTTCGGGCGGCCGCGGCACAACTGCCACTTCATCCGTCTTGAACGAACCTTTCGTCGGATCGCTCGTCTCCCGACCGACTGTAACGGTCGCTTCGTAGGTGTAATCAGTCTTGCTCTGCAGTTTGTCGATCGTCACAGGCTTCGAAGCATCCCTCGTCGTGCCCGTTCCCGCGCTATGGCTCTGCTTGTCGAAAACCTTGACATCATACGAATCGGCGCCCGTGACTGCCTTGAAAGTAAACGTGGCTGAATTCGTAGTCGTGGCCACGCTCACTTCAGGCGGCTTGGGTGCGGTTGATCCTCCGTCGGTCTTGAATGAGCCCTTTGTCGGATCGCTCGTTTCCCGACCGACAGTGACTGTCGCTTCGTAAGTGTAATCACTCTTGTTCTGCAGATTGCTGATCACGACCGGCTTGGAGGCATCCGTCGTGTAACCGCTACCCGTGGTATGATTTTGCTTGTCGAAAACGTCCACACTATACTTCGTTGCACCTGAGACGGCTTTGAATGTGAACGTGGCTGAATTCGAAGTCGGGACAACGCTCACGTCGGGTGGGTTGGGACGAGGGGGCGAAAGAGTAGTGAACTCTTCCTGGATCCAATTGCTTATTCCACCAATGTTCCGTGAACACACTTTCGCATAGTATTTCGTGTTACTCTTCAGGTCAGTGATAACGGCGGAAGTGCTCGCGACATTGAGGCTCTGGACAACGTTAAACAGAGGAAACTCGAGTATTTGCACATCATAAGAAGTCGCTCCGGCTCCTTCTCTCCAACTGAGCGAGATGCCTGAGGAGGTTGGCGAAGTAGCTTGCAGATGACTCGGATCTCCTGGGCGCGCAATAGGCGTGGTAAACACTCCGGTACTCTTCCAATCGCCACCCTTGTCCGCTGAATTGATTGTCCTGATTCGCCACTTGTACGTTGTGGCTGGCGACAAACCACTAACGGTCGCAGACGTAGCGGAGGTCTGGCCCGATCCTATGAGCTTTGAGAAATCATTATTATATACTTCGTACTCGTACGATTTTGCCCCGTCTACAATGCTCCAAGCCAGTACGACGCTAGAGTTTGAGGGCGCCGCGCTGATTGTTGAGGGAGGTGACAAAAGGGGTGGATCGGTCGTCTTGAAGATTCCAGAAGTCGCTTTGCTGGTATTGATTGAAACAGTGACTGTAGCCTCGTAGTAGTATGTCGTGCCGCCCGTCAACCCATTGATCGTAAGCGAGGTAGAGGTAGTCGATCCTGAGCCGACCACATTACGCATTTTGTCATCGGTAGCAACCTGGACCCTAAACGTTCCGTTCGTCACAGCATTGAAACGGAAAGTCACTGATTCTTCTGATGAAGTAGTCGAGACTGTCGGAGGATCGAGTTTCGCTTGCGCCAAGCCGATCATCGTCAGGCTACACCAAAACAGGAATATTTTTGCAGCCAGCTTCAAGATAGGGATGCGCTCAGGTGATAGAAAAAAATTGCCGTGATAGGTAGTTTCGCTATGGAACTGCCTCACAGCATCTGTGAAGAATCAGAGAACCAATCGTCGAGCTTCAAGAGGAAGATCTACATCGGACTCACACGAGGAATCGCCTGCGGCACGAAATTTCTCATCAATAAGATAGAACCGCCGCCATCCAAAATCAATGCGAAATCCCTTGAAAAAGGCCAATTGTGCCACCCATCACATCATGCACAGGGGGTGCCAAGGCCGCGGTATCTTCGTGCCTTCTGGCCTCTATAACGCCTCAAAATGGGACGGGAGTTCCAGGAGATCTGACAATCAGCAGTGGACGGTGCGTACTGAGCAAGGAAAGCTGGCGGGTGTGCAAGTCTGAATATTCGCTTCGCAGAAAAGCCCTGATTGTCCCCGGTTCTCGACTGTCCGCCTGCCTTGTACGGTTCGTGAAGGCAGGCTCACCTGGCGTGAGTGGGCTTCTGCTGCCGCAGCCAGCCGGAAGGCGTCTTGTAGCCGATCAGTTTGTTGCCAAGAAGGAGGACGATGGAATCCTGCCGGACCGATTGTATGCTGGCTTGTGCAAGTTCCCTGGCGTTCAGAAGCGTGTCGCTGAAGAGAGTGATCTGCAAGCCAGCAGGGTTTTGCCTGAAGAGCGTCTGGACCGCATCTGTGCGCCTTGCTCCTTTTTGCATCGAGGGAAGAGCAGAAATGGGACGTTGAGTAACAGTGAGTGTTGCCGAGTCGAGCAACGCGGACTGCGTCCTGGTTACCACCTCGACACCTTTTGCGTCAGCCGCGAGATTGGCGGCGCGATCCATCAGACGAGTGACGACTACAGAGGGTGCCAATGTCCCCTGCGCCCATAATTCCTCAGCATCAGAAGCAGCCTGCGCGGCCAACTGGTCTTTTTTCGCAAACGCTTGCTCTTCTTTCGCGAGCCCCAGCTTGGCAGGCTCTCCCCTTTTCCCCTTCTCCTCACGGATGGTCTTCTTCCCGTCCGCCTCCGGACCTTTCACTCGGGCACCTGCTCCCGCGAGCGACTCTGTTTCTTTTTGCGTAACAGTCGGTTTCATCGCGTCGATCGACGGACGCTCGACGGCAACCTGCGGCGCGGGAGCTTGCTCGGGTGGTCTTGAGACGCTGTCAATTTTCTGACTGCTTTCATCCCGCGGACTGTCGCGCCCTGTGAGCCATTGATACCGGATCGCCACCGTCACGAGGAGTACGACGGCTGCCGCGATGCCTGCAACGCGATACCAATTTATGTCACCCGACGCCCTCTGCCCAATGCGACGGGCGAGACGTCGCTTCAACTCTTCCCGGCCCGCTAACCTGACACCCGCGGCAATCCGGCGCTCTGCCAGCACTGCCTCTTTGCATCGCTCACACTCTTGCAGATGGTGCTCAAGGGGCAACGCCTCTCCGGCGTCAAGCTGCCCAAGCACAAACCGTGCGAGGAGATCCTCGTCGTCTGTCCAGTGTATCCTGGTCTTGTCAGGCATAGTTGTCGCTCATTTCGTTTGAATCGCACTCAGAGCTTTCTCGAGTGCTTTCTTGCATTGGTATTTTTTGGCTTTTGCGGTCTCGGCGTTTGCGAAGCCGAGCTGAGTAGCGATCTCCTCCATCGAGAGCTCCTCCCAGTAGAACAGGAGGAGCAGTTTCCGGCATTGTTCACCGATCCTTCCAAGCGCTACCCGGACCTGCATGGTTTCTTCTGTGGCTACAAGATTGTCGAGCACTGAGGGCGAATGATCCTGGTGCTCTTCTGGATCGATTTCTCGAGAAGTTTCGCGTGCCTTCTGCCGGAGTCGTCCGAACCAGAGATTGCGGGCTGTTCCGTAGAGAAACGTGCTGAGTTTGGCCGTCTGCTCAAACCGTCCAGACCGAACGCGCTCCCAGAGGACAATCAGGCTTTCCTGCAGAAGGTCCTCCGCGTCATCCCATGTGCCGCTATTTTTCGAGATGAGGCTCTGAATGGGCTTTCGGTTCGATTCGTACAGAATCACAAGCGCCTCCTCGTCCCCTTTTTGGATCAGGTCGAGAATCTTCGCATCGCCGGTCAGATAATAGAGTGGTGCTCTCATTTACCTTTCAGATGTATATGTCATAAACGGGTGAAAGGTGAGCAATGATTGGGTGAAAAGTGGACCCGGAAGCAAAGTACTCAGAACCTAAGCGTATTTCAATCAATCAAAAGGGGGCTCAAATGAACACTCTACGTCAAGCTTTGACAGCGCTTCTTCTGATCGCCGGAGGCGCATTGGCACAGGAAACCGGGCAGACGGTGGCCGGAGGCCGAAGCTCTGTCGATTTGACGATTTACAATCAGAATCTCTCACTCATTCGTGAAGAACGGCAGATCGAGTTAGTGAGAGGATTAAACCGGGTCGTCCTTCCGGAGATCCCCGCGACGATCGATGCGACGTCGCTCCATTTCATGAGCCTGACTGATCGTTCTGGCGTCAGGATTCTTGAACAGAACTATCAGTATGACCTGGTGCATCAAGCGAGGGTGCTTGAGAAGTACGTGGGAAAAGAGATCGAGTTTATTCGTCAGGACCTCGCGACGAAAAAAGAGTACACCGTGAAAGGAAAGCTGATTGCCACCGGATACACGGTTCAGCCCCAGTACGGCGGCGGGGCGCCAATCTACGGCGCGACCGGTGGGATGATTGCCGAGATCGACGGGAAGATCGAAATCAATCCTGCAGGAAGAGTCGTCCTTCCATCTCTCCCTGAAGGACTCATTCTCCGTCCTCAGCTCAACTGGCTTCTCACTTCAGGGCGCGAGGGAACGCACAAGGCGGAGATCAGCTATCTTGCCCGGCAGCTCAGCTGGAGTTGCGATTATGTCGCGATTCTGAATTCCAGCGACTCGAAGGTTGACGTCACCGGCTGGGTGACGCTCACGAACAGTTCCGGCACGAGTTTCAAGAACGCCCGGTTGAAGCTCGTTGCCGGCGATGTCAACGTTGTCAAACAAGGGATGGAATATGAGAGGAATGTCTCTGCGAAGATGAACATGATCACCGACGCGGCAGCACCGCAGTTCACGCAGAGTGAGCTGTTCGAGTACAAGATGTATTCGCTGCAGCGCCGGACGGATCTGGAGAACAACGAGACGAAACAGATTGAGTTGACGTCTGCGGCCAACGTGAACGCGAAGAAAGTGTTCATCTACGACGGCCTCGGTGACCAATGGAGAAGCTGGTACCGCAATTATTCGTACCGATCTCAGGAAAGTTTTGGCCAGCAGTCCAACTCGAAGGTCGGTGTCTACGTGACGTTCAGGAACGATAAGGAATCAGGGCTCGGAATCCCTCTTCCGAAAGGGAAGGTGCGTGTTTACAAGCGTGACGTTGATGGTAAGGAGCAGTTCGTCGGCGAGGACATGATCGACCATACGCCGAAAGATGAAGAAGTGCGGCTCTATCTTGGCAATGCATTTGACATCGTCGGGCAGAGGGCTCAGAAAGATTTCAGGTCATTCGTGGCTGGACATGTCATTGAGGAAACGGTAGAGATCAAGGTTCGCAATCACAAAGAAGAGTCCGTTGAAGTCCATGTGTATGAGCATCCCTGGCGCTGGAGCCAGTGGGAGATTTTGAAGAGCAGCGGAGAGTGGATGAAAGTCGATCAGACGACGCTGAAGTTTCCTGTGAAAATTGAGAAAGGCGCGGAGAGGGTGCTCAGTTACACGATTCGGTATACATGGTAGGGGCGACACCACCTCCCCCGTACCCCCTCCTAGTGAGGAGGGGGAGGCTTGGGGCTGGGGTGGGGCCACCACCCCTTCGAAAAAGGAGGAAGCCATGAAAACGAGACTCATGAACTTAGGGGCACTGATGGTGCTCGCGGCATTCACGGGAGTTGGCGCTGACAGAGGAATTCGAATTGAAGGGATGGTGAACTGTCCGGTCATTTCCCATCACGGCGGCAAGGTTTATCTCCAGATTGCGATCACAGCTCCCGTGCCGGAAGCCCGCCACCGGGAACCGATGAATCTGGCTGTGGTTTTGGACCGCAGCGGATCGATGGCTGATGAGGGGAAAATCGAGTTCGCAAAGAAAGCCGTAAGCGCCCTGATCGATCAGCTTCGGGAGGACGATCTGTTTTCGTTCGTCATCTATGATGATGTCATCACAGTCCTGAGGGAGGCGCGAAGGGTCGGCAACAAGAACGATCTGCGGCGCCTTCTCGAAGAAGTCACTCCGCGAGGGGCGACAAATCTCGGCGGCGGGTTGTTCGAAGGGCTCAGGCAGGTCGAACGGCACCGCGACAAAGAATACCGCAACCGGGTGATCCTTCTCTCCGACGGTCTGGCGAACCGGGGCACCACGGATCCAAACGAGCTACGACGCATCGCACAACGGTACCGGGCACGCTCCATCTCCATTACGACGATTGGTGTGGGGCTTCAGTTCAACGAGAATCTGATGCTGGGGCTCTCAGAAAGCGGAGGAGGAAACTACTATTTCATCGAGAGCCCGCGGACACTTGCTTCGATTTTCCAGAAGGAGCTGGACGGATTATCCTGTGTCGTTGCGCAGAATGCGTCCGTGGAATTGACGCTGGCCGACGGCGTTCGAATCCACGATGTCATTGGCTGCGAGCATCAACGGGAGTCGGGACGGGTTGTCATCCCCGTGGGGGATTTGTACGCAGGCGAGCGACGCGAGCTGACGGTCGAGCTCACGGTCCCTCCCGGCACCGGCCGCCTGAGGCTGGCGAAGGGTGTTCTTCACTATGACGGGAATTTAGGCTGGTTCGAGTCGTGGCCGTCGTTCAGCGCGTCGATTCGCTATACGAAGGACTTTGCGGAGATCGACAAGAGCCGCGACATCGAGACGCAAGCAAAGGTTGATGTCGCGCTTTCCACGAGAAATGTCGAACAGGCACTCCGGGCGCTTGATGAAGGCCGCCAGGGCGACGCCGTGAAGGAGATCCGGGCAGCTCGGGCGGCTTTGCAGAGTTCCTTGGCGTCGTTCCCATCCGGAGCTGGGTCGTCGATCCTGGTCGAACAAGAATCGCGATTGCAGGACTTTGACGCATTGCTCAAAGACAGCACGGACGCGAAGAAGGTGAAGAAGTCGATTCAGTACGAGAACTATCGAGTGCAGAAACGGAAATAGTATCCGTGTGTCGCGTTGGCTTGAGGAGATTCCCGAAATCGTGCTGAAAGGCAGATGAGGTTTCGGGAATCTTCGTTTTTGGCGATTTTGGTTAATTTTCGCCGATATTTTGTACCGATTTAACTTGACTTTCTGATATCGTTATGATATCATCATGCTATCAGTCTCACGAAAGGAGAACAGAATGAAAACCGTAACTGAAACGACTGCTCACAAAATGAGCGGGTATGTTGCTGTGCTGATCACCTTCATACTACTGGGTGCGAACGCCTATTTGATATACTACATGGCTGAGAACGAACTCCCGGTGTATCTCTGGATCGAGATACCTCTCTTCATTGTCACCTTGATCTTTCCGGCGGGGCTTTTTGTCGTTCAGCCGAATGAGGCGAGGGTTCTTGTTCTCTTCGGAAAGTATATCGGTTCGGTCCGGGAAGCGGGGTTCTGGTATGCGAATCCGTTTGCCGTGAAGAGACACGTCTCGCTGAGGATCAGGAATTTCAACAGCGAGAAGATCAAGGTGAACGATCTCAAGGGGAATCCGGTCGAGATTGCTGCGGTTGTCGTGTGGCAGGTTATCGATTCAGCCAGGGCGCTTTTTGACGTGGATCACTACGAGAACTTCGTTGCCATTCAGAGCGAGACAGCCATCCGTGCACTGGCATCGGAATATCCCTACGATGCGGAAGAGGATGTTCCCTCTCTGCGCGCCAGGCCGCAGGAGATTGCCGATCGCATGCAGCACCAGGTTCAGGCCCGCCTCGAGATCGCGGGCGTCGAGGTTCGGGACGCGCGCATCAGTCATCTGGCGTACTCTCCGGAGATTGCGCAGACGATGCTCCGGCGTCAACAGGCGGAGGCTGTCATATCGGCGCGCAGGAAGATCGTTGAAGGAGCTGTCGGTATGGTCGATCAGGCTCTTCGCATGCTGAGCGAAAAGAAGATCGTCGAGCTTGACCAGGAGAAGAAAGCAACGATGGTCAATAACCTGATGGTTGCGCTCGTATCCGAGTCGCAGGCACAGCCGGTCATCAACACGGGCACTTTGTACCAATGAGCGATAAGAAAAAATTCCTGCTCCGGCTCGACGAGAACATCTATGCCGCCCTCGAAAGATGGGCGGCACACGATCTGCGCAGCGTCAACGCACAGATAGAATTTCTTCTCACCGACGCCCTGAGGAAGACGGGCAGGTTGAAACAACAGGATGGTATCGATGATCGCAGAGAGAATCCAGACGCAGCACCTCCGGCTGCTTGATGTCACCGCGGCGCAGGTTCACCGCAGCCAGCCGGCGCGCTTCTCTTGCGAGCTCTCCTGTGTGAAAACAGGACTGTTCGACGGCCGATATGAGATGCGTTCCGGCGGGCGCTGTATGGCAACATTGCACGTCAACGGGATATTCCGCCCCACCGTGAGTGCGGAGAACGATGACGGCGCGTGGTTCTTTGAGCCCGAGGAACGTTCGATTGTTGTCCGGACACAAGACTCGTTGCGCGAGCTTGCGACCGTGGATCTGAGCCTCTCGGATCACGCCGCGATCCTGAGATTCCCTGATGGACGTGCTCTCGTCTTCACTTCCGACTTTTGGAAGGGACACGCCGAGTTTCAGACGCCGGCAGGCGATCCGGTTGTGAGCTTCCGGTTTCATGGATTGTTCAGGCCCTCTGCCGGGATTGAAGTCCTGGAGAGAGGCAGGCAACTTCCCGAACTCTCGTGGCTCCTGATGCTCGGCTGGAGCCTGGTTGTCGGATATTTCTAATGCCGCGCGGTAAGGTCGCGGCCCTTCGTCTCAAGGAAACCAAACTATGAAGTCTATTACAGCGCTTGTCGATCACACGCTCACATGGAGTCAACCGAAGGCGATGCGGTCAGTTCATGAGCTTCGGTTCGGCCCGGATCTCGTTGCCACCCTGCAATTTCCGAAAATGCTGAGCTCTGCTGCCGTAGCGGAGAGCGGTGATGGAAGATGGGCATTAGAACGGACGGGTGTCCTGAACACCAGGGTCATCGTCCGGAAGCCTGAATCCGATTTGCCTCTGGCGACCTATACACCGAGAGCGTTCAAGACTGGCGGCAAGGTGCAATTGGCGAGCGGCAAGGCCTTACTTCTTCGGCGATCGATCTGGGAGTCAAGAACGGAACTTGTCACAGAGGGCGGAGAACCGCTTGTGGAGATGCAAAGCCGGGGTTTCTTCAGGCATTTCGTGGATGTGAAGATAAACCGGAGGGCGCTGCAATACGAAGAGTTGCCGTGCCTTGTGATGCTGCTGTTTTACTCCATCCTACTCAGGCGCCGTGACGCAGCGACGCATTCTGCGGTGCACTAGCAGAGCGCTGAAGAAGAAAACCGCCAAGTCACAAAGAACGCCAAGGTGATATTGTAATTGTTTTTTCATTCCGAATTGAAGAATCTCTTTGTGTTCTTCCCTCCAGACCGCACGGCGGGCTGGGGCGCCTTGGCTGCCCCGAACGTCTTGGGTTCGGGGACGGTTCAATTCTTATTTGAGAATTGGTTCTTCAGCATCCTCCTAGAGGGGCGGTCGAGACCCGCCCTTCCTTTTCATCACCATCACGGGCGAGATTATTCTTTCAAGAGTGTCCGTTGCGCCGCTGCAACGCCAGCGCCTTTGTCAAACTTGTAGCCAGCCTTGGCCAATCCTGTCTCAATTGCCGCCACCGTGGCGACAATATCGTTGGCGGAGACAACACCCATATGTCCCACTCTGAAGTACTTCTCGCGCAGCGCGGGATGTAATCCGCCCGCCACGATGACTCCAGCTTCATCAATGAGCTTCACCAGACTCTTATCGACGCCATCGGGATAGTAGATAGCACTCAACGTCGAGGCATAGACGTCCGGCCTTACGGGCAGTTGCCGCAAACCGAGAGCTTGGATGCCGGCCTTGAATGCGACGCTCAATGCACGATGGCGGGCGAATCGGACGTCCATCCCTTCCGCGAGAATTTCCTTGAGGCTGACATTCAGCGCCCAGATCAGGTTAACCGCGGGTGTGGCAAAGTAGCTCGGTTTTCGGGCCTCGTATGCTTGCATAATCGGAAGCCATTCCGTCCAATCGACATACACGCTCCCGACCGGCCGAGTCCGTTTGCGGAACGCTTCAATGGCTCGGGGACCAGCCACGAGCAGTGCGAGTCCGGGCGGAACCCCGATCGCTTTCTGGGAAGCAGTAAGCGCCAGGTCAATTCCCCATTCATCCTGTCTCATCTCCTCCCCTGCCGTAGCACAGACCCCGTCAACGATCACGAGCGTGTGGTGCTTGCGCCCCAGGGCAGTTAATTCTTTGACATGGGCTGCAACCGCCGTCGATGTGTCGACGTGCGTAACCGTCATGACCTTCGGACGGATGGCGCCAAGAGCCGCATCCACCTCAGAAGCAGAGGGAGTATCACCGACTGCGCGCGCGTGGCAGTGTGTGACGGTCGCGCCTTGCCGTTCCAGTATCTTCGCGAACCGGTCACTGAAGTATCCGGTGTTCACAACGAGCGCCGCGTCGCCTGCCTCGACGATGTTCGCCGCGGCCATCTCCATTGCCAGTGTGCCAGTTCCCGGAACGACAAAGGGTTGTCCGGTCGGCGATAGAAACACTTTGCGCACGTGTTCAAGCGCCTGGCCATAGATCTCGATGAAATTGGCAGCGACGTGGCTTGTCGTGGGCATTCCCATCGCACGCATAACTTCGGGCGAGAATTCCACGGGACCGGGGATCATGAGGAGCTTTCGATTCTTCATATGGTCTTCCTCTGAGGTGATAGCATGACCTGGGGAAAAGTACGTACTGTTTGGATAAGCGTCAACAAGAGACGTCAGATCGGATATGTTCTTGTGCGGGAGGTGAAGGAAGGAACCGGTGCAATGCAAATGCCAGGGCACAAAAGACAAGCGCCAGGAGAACCTGGCGCTCGCTGGACGACGGTGTCGCCGTTAGTTTACAGGGGTCAGAAGGTCTTTGTCGATTGCCTCTTTCATGGCGTCTTTAGGGAGAGCGCCGACAGCCATCTTCGGCTGTCCTGTAACCGGGACGAAGAGAAGCGAAGGAATGCTCCTGATACCGAATGCTCCGGCCAGCTCCTGCTCTTCGTCTGTATTGATCTTATAGAAGTTTACTTTGCCTTTGTACTCATTCGAGAGCTCATCGATCACGGGGCCTACCATACGGCATGGTCCACACCACGGCGCCCAAAAATCGATAACACAAGGAAGCTCTCCTTCAAACTTCCACTCTTTGTTCTGTTCGTAGTTAAACACCTTCTCAAAGAAGGCCTGTTTTGTTAGGTTTTCTGCCATTTTGTACTCCACTTCTCTGGTGGTTTGATGTTTACGTTTCAAGCTTGTGGCCTGGGCTGAGAATTGCGCCTTAGGCAGGTATCACTATTCTGCCGGTCGCAAAAATGAGATGCAGTGATCCCCGGAAGGATTCGCGAAGCTTCGGACGGGCAGTCTATTACTAGTTGTGGGGGTTGCCGGTGAGGGCGATCTCAGGCCGTGGCGGTCTGGTCCGGCTATTGTTCCGCCAAGCATTTGATCGAAGCGAGAAGTTCGGTCCGGGGATCGAAAACTACTCGCTCAGGTCTTGCGGTCAGAGCGAGAGGGACGTTCAAGGTCACTTTTCTCTGGGCGGGAATCTGCAAGGTGGCAAAAGAGCTCTTTCCCTCAGAAGAAACTACTTCAATGGTCAGAGGAAACGCGTAAGCCTGGCCGCTTTCGTTCTGAATCACATCAACGTTCAGCGTATGGGTCTGGACATCAAAGTTCCAATTGAGATTTACATCCGGCACGCCAGGTCTCCGCAGCCACTGATCGAAGAACCAGCGTAATTCCTTGTGCGAGACATTCATGAGTGCCGAGCAAAGGTCATCGGAGGTTGCGGTTGAGTGGCGATGGCATCGATAATACTCGCTGACGCCTCCGAAGAACAAGCTGTCTCCGAGCATCGAGCGAAGCATGTGAAGCGTCCAGGCACCCTTCTGATAGCTGTTGGTATTGAGGAGCTGGATGAGATTTGTCTGCAGCGTATCGATCACAGGCCGGCTGCCGGTAACCTCCGAGTGAAGGATCTCCTCCCTTAGCCGCTTCATTCCAGTGCGAAACGCCTCGGTCCCTTCGCTGTTCTCCACCCAGAGCTGTTCAAAGTAGGAGGCGAATCCCTCCGACAGCCAGATATGCCCCCAGCTCTTCGACGTGACCGCATCGCCAAACCACTGGTGAGCAGTTTCGTGGGCAATAAGTCCCGTGCTGACCCTTCGCTGCATGAAGATCCCGTCTGCATAGAAGATTGCGCTCGCGTTCTCCATCCCACCGTAGCGGGTGTAACTCTGAACATGAGCCAGCTTCTCGTACGGGAACGGTGCAACGAGCATCGAGAAAAATGTAACTATGTCGCCGGCAGTTCTGAATGGCCCGGGGAGATAATCCGAAAGTTCGGGGAGAGCATAAACCGACTGTGGCACTCCGGGCGGGAATTCACTAAGGCCCGGAGCTGTCAGTCCCAGATCAACCTTTACCAGAGGTCCGGCCGCAATGACCATCAAGTATGAAGAGATGGGCCTTTCCGATTTCCATCGTGTGAGTGTGCGAGGAGTCGAGGGGTTCTGATTGTCGGAAGGAAAGGTCTTCTGCTCAACGAAGCGACCGTTGGCAACCACGGTACGCCCGGCTGGCGCAATCACATTCCAAGTGACGGTCGCTTTGGCATCCGGCCGATCGACCGTGGGAAGCCAGCGGCGCGCCCTGTCCGGCCAGTTGTCGCCGAAGGCAAACCATCTCCCCTGGCGATCGGTGTGAATAATCAATCCATCGTCGACATTGCCGCCATACCAGACTGTGACCAGCATGG
>Ga0315297_10000803_pt1 | contig 18659 bp, 13 predicted proteins | sample YL17G15_0_MG_FD_203628 | JGI IMG/M metagenome (GOLD analysis project Ga0315297, IMG submission 203628) | Sediment microbial communities from Yellowstone Lake, YNP, Wyoming, USA - YL17G15_0 | ecosystem: Environmental > Aquatic > Freshwater > Lake > Sediment | place: USA: Wyoming | collected... | reverse complement strand
TGTCGCCGTCATTCGCATACACGCTTTCGAAAGTATCGTCACCGCTTGGTACGGTCGAGTCATCAATGCGGATCCATGAAGTTCCGTTGCAGACGAAGGAATATCCGCTGACGGTATTTTGATACAACCTGCCGGCTGAACCTGAATCACATGTAGGTCCGCCTGACAGGTTTTCAATCCTTCCTTCCACGAGTTGGTTTAAATTAAGGTCAATATTGGAAGTCACGCTGGCGCCACCCGTTATCGAGATGTCGCTTCCGATATTAAATTTAGATGTGTCCCAAGTTAATGACTTTGTATTTGTGCCGCCAAATTCAAGAGTCATAGTGTCTGTCGAGGCATTTTTATCTCCTCCGATACGGAAAATCGTAGCATCATTCACAAATACATCGTTGGTGAAAACTAAATTTGCATAAGCGGGCGCCGCCGAGGACATCAGCAGCAGGAATGCCAGCAGTGCTGTTAGCCACTTTGTGATGATTGGTTTTGTTTTTGTAAACATTTTATTATGAGTTTGCGAACTTTTATAATAATTAGCTCATTTCCCTCCATAGCCTTTAGGCGACGGAGGGCCAGAGCCAATTAAGGTTTAGTTTGTGTAATCTAACTGCACCTTCCCAACATCAGATTCGCCTGTACTTTTCGCGTAATTTTTTATAATTACTTCAATGATGTCGCCCGCATTCAAAGCCGTACCGCCAGTGCAGCCGGTATTGATGCTCGCGGCACTCACAGTGACGGTAGCCCATGTATTGGCCACACTGCTCTTGTTGCCTGTTGAAATCGCGCAGGTCGCGGTATCAGTTTCATTATTGATAGTTAAATCAACAGCGTTGTCAGCAGCATTTGTAGTCAGTGTTTTAATCTGAAGAGTCAGATCTCCTGTCGCAGCAAAGTCGGCTGGCAGTTCGTAGCGGAAACGAAGGTCAATGTCATTAAGCGCAGTTTTAGTTGATGTCCAGCCATAATACTGGCGGGAGTTACCACTGTCGTAATCACTGACCAAAGTACCCTGATTGCTTGAACCGTCTTTATAAACGACTACATCAGGATATTCAGGATAGAACGTAAGTTCATCCACATTCGGCGCATTGGAGCCGATCTTGGCATCCAAGTCGTCCAAAACATCCTGCACGTTTGCACTGTTTGAATTGTCGAATTCATCATATGTGCCGACCAATGTGGCGCCGTTATCGCCTGCCGCGTTGGTCTCATTTAAGCACGTTGAACCAACACAGAAAGTTCCTCCGGAAGTCGTGACATTGCCTGAAGCGCCGATAGTGGTGAAGCCGGAAGCCGCGCCCGCTGTAGTAATATCCCAAGCAGATGAATCGATAGCAACTGTGTTACTGTTACCGCCGACTGATACAGCGCCTGTTGATGTGCCGGTATTGATGTTTGTGGCGAAGTTCGAGCTGGCGTTCACGTTGACCGCGCCTCCGGAAGTAGTGAATGTAGAATCATTCGTGATGCCGGAAATGCCTGTCATAACACCTGTAGAACTGATGTCCCAGTCGGATGAATCAATAGCAACTGTGTTCGCTCCGCCGCCGACGCTCACCGCGCCTGTGGAAGTGCCGGTGTTGATATTAGTTGCGAAATTTGAGCTGGCATTCACATTGACCGCGCCACCTGATGTACTGAAAGTGGAATCGTTTGTAATTCCGGAAATGCCTGTCATAACACCTGTAGAACTGATGTCCCAGTCGGATGAGTTGATTGCTACTGTGTCGCCGTTGTCGCCGATATTCGCAACGCCATTCACTGTTAATGTGGTGCCGTTGTCTAATGTCAGTGTGCCGGATGTGTAGTTATCACTTGCATCACTGCGCAGGAATGAAGCGGAATCAATTCCATCTAATGTACCTGCATCAGATCCTGTGCCGACCTTTTGCCAGGCATCAGTACCTGCGTTAGTGCAGGAATACAGAACCTGATCGACAGTATCCATAATCAATTCACCTACGGTTGTGCAAGCGGTACCCGGGTTTGTAATGCCCGCTACTTCCCTTAAACGAAACGCTCCGGCGCCTGAAAAGTTGATTGTTCCGGTTGAAGTTAAACCTGTAAATCCGGATCCAACGCCTGCTGTACTGATATCCCAAGAAGTTGAATCAACTGCCACGGTATTTGAACCGCCTCCGACAGAAACAGCGCCAGTGGAGGTGCCAGTGTTGATGTTTGTGGCGAAGTTCGAGCTGGCGTTCACGTTGACAGCAGCGCCGCTCATTGTCGCGCCGGCTGTTCCTGTTAAAAGGCCATCCATTGTAATAGCGCCGATGCCTGTCATAGCGCCAGTTGTGGTGATGTCCCAATCGGACGAATCAATAGCAACTGTGTTTGATCCGCCGCCGATGCCAACCGCGCCTGTGGAAGTGCCAGTACCGATATTAACAGCAAAGTTTGAGTTGTTGTTCAAACTGACAGCAGCGCCGCTCATTGTCGCGCCGGCTGTACCAGTTAAAAGGCCGTCCATTGTAATAGCACCGATACCTGTCATAGCGCCAGTTGTGGTGATATCCCAGTCGGACGTATTGATGGCTGCTGTGCCGGAACCGCCGCCAATGGTCACAAGGCCCGTTGAGGTGCCGGTCGCGATGTTGACAGGGCCGTTCACGCTGGCGTTGATGCTGACTCCGCCCGCGTTGGTGCTGTTCACATTAACAGCGCCTGAACCTGCGGCGATTGTGAAGGCGCCGTTGGATGTCGTCAGAGTCTTGTCCGCGTCTGTCGCGTAGGTCGTTTCAAAATCACCTGCGGCAGGCGATGCAGATGTCCAGGTGCCGGGAGTGCCGGTTGCGGTACAAATGTATAATTTGTTTTCAGTTGTATCCAGCACGATTTCTTTAACCGTGGCACAACTGGCTGCAGCTTCATCAGCCACTTCACGGATCCGCATGCCAGCGGCGCCGGAGAAGTTGACCTGGCCTGTAGCGCTTAAACCGCCTGTGACAGCGGTGGTATGATCGACCTCAAATGTATTGGTCGTTATATTCCAGTTGATCTTTCCGTTTTCGGAAGCGGTCCCGTCGGCGCCGAGTGTGATACTGGTGTTGTTGGCACCCGAATCGTTGGAGCCGATGACCATGTTTTCGGATTCGAAAACACCGGTCGTATCATCCTGGAACAGGATGCGGGCAGAAGCCTGGCCCACGAAACTCGTGAAGACCAGAAGCAGGGTTGTAATCCCCGCCAGCCTGCGCATCCAATTGGATGTTTTTGTTTTCATGTTAGTAAATAAGTTAATAGGTAATATAATGTTCAGTTTTCTGACATGAAGGTCATCCATTTACTTCGGATGGAGAACCGATGCGGAGCCGTATTGGCAACGACTCCTGTCTCCCGCCTTTATACATATATATGTATGCACAATGGCGGAAGGATGTTGGTTTATTTCTAGATTTAAGATTTATGATTTAAGATTTAAGTTTCTTTAATCATTAATCTTTGATCTTTTATCTAAGTTGTTACATAGGCGTGGTATTAAAAAAATAAATTTTTTCAACATTTGACTGTTGACCTTTAACCTTTGACCTTTTTGTTAATTGTCAAAAGTCAATTGTCAAATGTGGCCGCTAGAGGCCATTGTAGTTAAGAACTAAATCAGATATTCGGGCAAAACCCGCATTCGTAGCAGAAAGTTTTATGCGGACTGTAATTGTATCGCCGGCTGTGAATGTCGGGGCTCCGCCAAAAGTTATGGCGGCATTTGTCCAGCCTGCGTTTGCCAAAGCTGAACCGCCTGTAAGTGCGACCGCGGTGCCGGTTGTATCATACAAACTCACATCCACGCTGTTTGTGGCAATAACGCCATCCGAAGTCTGGTAAGTAACCGACATCGGAGAGCCTGTGAAACTGTCAAAATCAAGCGGCAACTGTAATGAAGCGACCACATCCATGTCCTGCATTAAGACTTGTTGAGTCATCCATTCATAAAAATTTCTTTTACCTGCGCCGCCCAAATCTTCGAATTTTAGTTGCAGTGTACCTTGATTTGCCGTGCCGTCCGGATAAGAAGTGCCGCCAGCAAAATCCGGTGTATATACCGCTTCCTTAACGCGGGTCGCCATATTTCCAAAAGGAATGCTGGAAAGATTTACACCGTTTATCGTTCCTGTTGTCGTTATATCTCCCGCGCCGTTAACTGAAAAATTGGCTCCTGAAACAATGAAATTGCCTGTTCCGGTATCGATAGTCATATTGTTGTTAGCTGTGGTGAGGGTTTTGTCGGCATCTGCCGCGTAAATTGTTTCAAAATCATCAATCGCGCCAGAGGTGTCAACGTTTACCCAGGCGCCAGGTGTGCCAATAACAGTGCAGTACATCAGTTTGTTAGCCCCGGTGTCGAAGATCAGTTCGCCAAGAGCGGAACAGGCCGCTGTCAGATTAGGGTTCGCGCTTTCACGGATACGGAATTGGTCAGCATTTGCAAAGTCCAACCCAGCATCCGAAGCCGCGGTTACGGTACCATTGTCGAAAGTGAAGTTGTCACTCCCTGGTGTTGCAAAAGTTATGTCGCCTGTGTCGTTGTTAAAACTAATCGCGCCGTCAGTTCCGTCATTACCAAATTGCAGGGTGGAAACGCCCCCGGTATTGTCGTTATCAATCACAAAGCTGTTTGCATTGGTTCCTCCTGGTATGCGGGCTATGTCCCACACTCCGCCAGCGCCAAGAACCGCAAGGTTGCCAGCGCCTGTGCCGATTTCCGCGTTGTCGATTGTGTCGGCATTTTCCGCGTAAGCCTGGTCATGAAGGGTTTTGCGGTCCACTAAGTCTCCCGTATTTCCTTGTGGATCCAGAATTTCATAGGTGGTATCCAGCGCCCCGGTGACCTTAACTTCCACTTGCAGGAATTTGTGTATGTTAGCATCGAAGTTAGGTAACGCGACGTTACTACCCAAACTGATGTTAAATAAGCCGAATGTTGCAGTGGTCAGCGCATGTGTTTCCTGCCAGCCTGCGTATCTTGGCGATGCGATATCAACTGCTCCGGCACCTGTGGTATCAGTCGCCTGCCAGTCAGCCGAATTCCATAAGCTGAAACGGAATGTGTAGTTTCCGACCAACGGAACATTGGCGCTATTCAAGAGCCGGCCCTGGTAATTAATGGTGGCGGGAGTCGTCGCGGCCGCGCGCGCGTATGGGGAAAAACCCATATACGAAAACGCGCCGACAAACAATATCGCCAATAGTAGGGTTCGCATACATGCGAACCCTACTATTGGCGCCAATATTTTGTGTTTGATTAGATTCATGAATAAATCTAATTATTATAGCATAAATCAAATAAAAAATGAAGATGTATGCCCTTGTCAAAATTATGTATTATTGTTTATCTTTTTTGACTTAAATAAGCCAAAAATTCTTATTTTTTGATTTTTTTCTTATGACCACGAAAAAAATATATATATGTATATAAAGAATAATTCTGATTAACTGCTGTTGCTGAAGAGTATCCAAGCTCCAAGTCCCAAGCTCCAACTGTTGCTGGCTCCAGGCTCAGTCTGGAGACAGCGATAGGCTGATATATGGCTCCAGACGGAGCCATGGAGCCAAAGTCAGTGGAATTTACCTGACTACATCCCTACAACCCTACAAAATTCACAAAATTCACAAATTGCACAAACTAGCCAAACAAACTAAACAAAATTCACAAATTGCACAAACTAGCCAAACAAACTAAACAAAATTCACAAATTGCACAAACTAGCCAAACAAACTAAACAAAATTCACAAACGGAACAAATTCCAAAACATGTTTCTCATTAATTTTTCCTCTGGAGGCTGCGCCAACGGTCGGACAGGCGGACAGGGGCAATTCATGTTCATTGAAAAAACGCGCCAGAAGTCAGAAGCTGAAGCCCATAATCAGAATGTTACAACAGAACCAATTCACAGGATAAAGCTGAACACGAGTTCAAACCACCAAGGCCACAAACTTGTCATCCAGATTGGTTTTCCCAGAACGGCGCACTTTAGGGTATCTGAGCATGGTTTACAGGCTGCGGGATTTAATTGGCATTCTCTAGTTGACATCAGTTCGTTGAATCCATAGGTTTTTTCAGACATGACATTACTATCTAAATCCTGGACATTGATTTTTATAACGACAGGAAAGCCATCTAGAAAATTCTCCGCGGGATCAATGGTGATCTTGTATTGTGTCGGTTTGCCATCAGAGCTGAATCGATATTTCCCATTTTTTGAGTACATGATGCCATTAACCTGAATATTCAGCGTTTTCAAATCTACTCCCGCCAGATCGTCACGCACAGTAAACGTAATTTTGCTATCCAGGGGGACATTCATTTCTCCCGGCGCGGGTTTTGTGTCTTCAATCCATGGCGGCGTGACATCTCCTTCACATTTACCGGTTTTAAAGGTGTATTTCCCGCCAGACGCCCCGTTCAAAAGATCATTCGAGTTCACATCAATAACATTGCTGTCGGTGGTGCGCCCCAAAGAATAATCAAAGCTGATGGTTGAAGATTTCGTCTTCGGCTTTGCTTTGAATATAATAGACCCAAGCACGCCGCGTCCATTGTAATACCCCTGCCTGTTAAATGCGGTCATGCGGATCACTCCATTGCTGACAATATTACCGGGATAACTTTCATACGCATTGTCAGGGCGCAGCTGAACGCCTTCCACACTGGTCATTTGGTCGATAATCTCGATTTCATTCGGGTTATAAAACAGAAACGCGTCCGCGCCCATGGTGTCCGCGCCTTCGGTATTTATGATGATGTTCACGGTGGTAGGACAACCCATATTCAATGCCCCCCTGGCGGGGGATAGGGCTAGTTTGGCCGCATGCGCCGGCAATGGCGTTATTAGTAAGAGTGCAATAATGCCCAATATTGTGATGATGTTTTTTTTCATGTTGGTTTTTAGACCACGGACTACACGGATTATTTCCGCGGATTTACAGGATTAAACTGGTTACCGGATTAAGGAGTTCAGTCTTATTATTTATTCTTTTCTTGGTCTCCGATTTCCTTAAAGCGGTCTAATCCTGTAAATCCGTGTCAAATCCTGTAAATCTGTGGTTAGACTTTTATTTTTTCTCCGGTTTTGTAAATGTTCCTTACTACAATGCTCAGATCCAGCGCGTTAACGATTCCATCATGGTTAAGGTCAGCATCTAAGTTTTGCGAATACAGGGCATTGACAGTGGCCACTATATCCAATCCGTCAACGAAATCATCCTTAGATGCATACACATCTCCGGTCTCCAGGAAATACTGGCCGCTTAATGAAAAATCGATAGTTTTGGTTGTCTTGTCAATGGTGATCCCGCGAAGGACTTTAGTCAGATGGGAAAGGCCTTTCAGGGAAATATCATACACACCTTTTTCCAGCTTTTTGGTTGTAAAGATTCCCCATCCCACATTGTTTAATTTGATTGTCGTAATAAGCGAAGTTTTCCGCAGGGTTTTGTTATAGAACACCAGTTTAGCCTGGGTGCTCCAGTTTTTCCCCGAATTTATACGTTTTTCAGGATGCGCTATGATACGGATTTCACGTGATTCTTTTTCCGTCCCACCGGTTTTTTCAAGTTTACAACTTGAATCACAGCCATCCCCGCTTATCTTGTTGCCATCATCACAATCTTCGCCTACTTCCCAAATGCCGTTTCCGCAAACAGGCAGAGTAAAAAGCGATTCTTTTTTACACAAATAACTGCATCCGTCTCCGCTTATTTTGTTCCCATCATCACATTGTTCAGTGCCATCAATTACTCTATTACCGCAAAACATCGCTTCAGCCTGACAGGCGGATGAACATCCATCGCCTGAAATCTTATTGCCGTCATCGCATTTTTCGGTTGTTTCAATTTTGCCGTTTCCGCAGGTGCCATAACCACTTCCGCCTCCACCCCCACCCCCACCCCCACCACCCCCACCGCCCTCAGTGGTACATGCAGATGAACATCCGTCTCCATTAGCCAAATTCCCGTCATCGCATTGTTCACCAGCCTGAATGATTCCGTTCCCGCAAACAGGGCCGGCAACTTCGGTTCTGCATACTGATGAGCATCCATCCCCATTTGCATTATTGCCGTCATCACATGCTTCACCAAATTCCAGTATTCCGTTACCACACCAAAGTTCCAGATAAACCAGGCCAGAGCCCAAACTATAATTCGTGGAAACGGCTTGTTCCCCGCTCAGAAAACCTGATATCGTATCATTCAATTTGTAGTTTGTTGACCATGAAAGGTTTCCGCCGCCATCAAGCTCGCTTAGGTCTATGTTGTAATTTGTGCTTGAATCGGCAATTGCGAGATTTACCAAAAACAGACTAGCTATTATTCCGCTGATGAATTTTCTGATTTTCATTTTGTTTTTCGTGGCAAGCAATTTGAATATCTGGGTATCATATTATTATAGCAAAAAAAGTCATAGATCGCAACCCCAAAAATACATTACAATATTGCATCGCGGACTAGAAAGTCCACTCTGCAATATCGGTTAATTTATTTATGATTTATTCGGTTTTTTTGTTGATGTCGCAGAGCGGGTTTTCTAACCCGCGATGCGACCCTGCGATTTAAAAATTTGCCTTGCAAATTCCTCAGCAGTGGGTATAATTTTCCCGCCTTTTATTTACGAATTAACGACATGACGAAATAGCGAAACGACATTTTTAATGTCACATCGTCGCATCGTCGTTTCGTTACATCGTTTAAAAAATTATTATTTAATTAAGAAAATGTATGCCAGATGTCGAACGAGCCCCATTAGAGAGAGTCCGGAATTTCGGAGTCATAGCCCATATCGACGCGGGAAAAACTACCGTATCCGAACGAATACTGTTTTACACAGGTATCAATTATAAAATCGGAGAAGTGCATGAGGGCGAGGCAACTATGGACTGGATGGACCAGGAGCGCGAGCGCGGGATAACTATCACATCAGCCGCTACAACTTGTTTTTGGAAAGAGCACCAGTTTAATATCATCGATACTCCGGGCCATGTGGATTTCACGGCTGAAGTCGAAAGGTCGCTCCGCGTTCTTGATGGCGGTGTCACAGTTTTTGACGGCGTCGCAGGAGTTGAACCGCAGTCCGAAACCGTATGGCGACAGGCTGATAAATATCATGTGCCACGAATATGCTTCATAAATAAGCTCGACCGCACAGGCGCGAGTTTCCATAATTCTTTCCAAAGTATCCTGAAACGCCTTACACAGCACGCTTCGCCATTACAGCTCCCGATTGGCCTGGAATCAGAATTTAAAGGAATAGTCGATTTAATAGAGATGAAAGCAGTGATGTACAAAGACGATCTTGGAGAAGAAATGGAAATAATTGAAATTCCGGCAAACATGAAAGCTGAAGCTGAGGAATGGCGCGCCGCGTTGCTCGAAAAAGTCGCTGAAGGAGATGACGCGTTTATGGAAAAATACGTTGAAGGGACAAAATTCACAATGGATGAACTGAAAGCCGCGATACGCCGAGCCACGATCGCCAATAAGTTCGTTCCTGTTTTATGCGGTTCAGCGCTGAAAAATAAAGGTGTCCAGTTGCTTTTGGACGCTGTGAACGATTACCTCCCTTCTCCTCTCGACATTCCTCCTGTAACCGGTCAGATAGAAGGCGATGAGGGGCATATTGTAGTCCGAAAAGCCGACAATAACGAACCTTTGGCGGCTCTGGCGTTTAAAATCGCGACTGACCCTTTTGTCGGCAGGCTGGTTTTTGTGCGCGTATATTCGGGCGTGCTTAAAGCCGGTTCTTATGTTTACAATTCTTCCCAAGGCTCCAAAGAACGCATCGGCCGTTTGCTTCAGATGCACGCGAATCAGCGCAAAGAAATTGACGAAATCCCGGCTGGCCACATCGGCGCCGTTATCGGCCTTAAATCCATCCGGACTGGAAGCACATTGATAGATGATGGTGGAGAAAAAATGATTCTTGAATCCATTACTTTCCCAACCCCTGTTATTTCAATTGCAATTGAACCCAAGACTAAAGCTGACCAGGAAAAAATGGGCATATCACTCCAGAAACTCGCGGAGGAAGATCCAACTTTCACTGTTAAAACCAATGAAGAGACCAACCAGACAATTATTTCCGGAATGGGCGAACTGCACCTGGAAGTCCTTGTTGAACGCATGAAGCGCGAATTTAAAGTCGAAGCAAATGTCGGTGCACCGCAAGTCGCTTACAGAGAGACTATTCAAAAACAAGTCGAGGATGAAGAGAAATACGCAAAGCAGACAGGTGGCCGAGGCCAATATGGACACGTTTTACTTCGTGTATTTCCAAATGAACCAGGGAAAGGATATGAATTCATTGATTCTATCGTTGGCGGACGCATCCCACGGGAATTTATTCCTGCGGTAAACAAAGGTGTTGAAGAAGCCCTTACTCGTGGAATCATAGCTGGTTATCCGGTAACCGACGTAAAGGTAGAACTTTATGATGGTTCTTATCACGATGTCGACTCTTCCGAACTAGCGTTTAAAATGGCTGGTTCGATCTGTTTCCAGAAAGCATGCAAAAAAGCTAGTCCTGTCATCCTTGAACCGATAATGAAAGTAGAGGTAGTAATGCCTGAGCAATTCATGGGTGATGTTATGGGTAACATCAATTCCAAACGCGGGCAGATAGAAGCCATGGGCGACCGCGGTATGGCAAAAACCGTAGCGGCCAAAGTTCCTCTTTCCGAAATGTTCGGTTACGCCACAGAACTCCGTTCTATGACGCAGGGCCGCGCGAGCTACACAATGGAATTCTCCCATTACCAGAAAGTGCCGAAAAACATTGAGGAAAAGATAAAAGAGGCGAGAGGGATAAAGTAACCACGGATTTACAGGATTTAACTGATTAACAGGATTGGACTGTTTGACTGAAGGCTCAACCCCCGACCCCCTGAAAAGGAAGGGGTGGGAAGGTTTGACCACCGCTACCTTGATAAAGGGGTGTGGGTGATTTTCTGAATTTCATTTTTTATTTACATTGCCTCACAGCCTGTGGTACAGTTATCCATAGTTTTAACAAAAATAAAATGGTGAACAAGAAAACACATATAAAAATTTTTCATTGGATTAAGGACGCGTGGCTTAAATCCATTGTTATTTTGCTTATAGTCGCCGCGGGTTTTTACGCTTATGCCGAGATAACGTGGCCGGCTGATGAGCCGAATCCAACAACTGGCGTCGTGGGTATGTTTGTCGGTGAATCAAGCGAGGCTTATAGCGCTGCCACGAACAATTATAGCTTAGTCAATAATTTATGCTCAGGAACGATTACACAACCTGATGGCCAGACTGTTACTAAAAGCCATGTATGCAACCAGGATGAAATGATGAATAGTCTTAATCATGGTACAAATACCGCAACATTTAAATCTCCGGTATTTACATATTTCAACCCCCCAACACAACCAAATCCATATCTTTGGATCAACAGCGGTCCTCCTGGTTACACTTCAAATGCTAATGATTGTACAGGATGGACAAAAATAGACAGCCCATTGACTAATCAGAATTTTGGCAGGATTTGGAATTTTCAAAACCAATATGGCGCGTTGCTTCCATGCGATAATTCTGGTTTCAAGTTTGCTTGCTGTAAATAATAAATTAAATATAGTTATCAGCTCAGAGCTATAAGTTATGAGCTTAAATGAAAACAACTAAAATTTAAATCTTATTAAGATGAAAAATAAAAAAATATTAAGTATCTGTATTATCGCTGTTATTGGCTTTGCATCTTTTATGCTTATGCCTTACGTGCACGCTGCTTATGATTGCCCAATACAATATGCTGGTGATACTAGTATAAATGGCAATAATGCAAGCCAACCAGCCGCGACTGATCACGACCAACTTGTGGCATGTTGTTATCAGGCGGCTAAGGAACCTTTTGGGGGTGTTTCCTGTAGGCCGATTGATAAATTTTTACAACAACTTGGTAGCGCGATTAAGTGTGAGACAACTGCTAATTTGACAGCAATAGCGGAAACGCAGCAAAATGCAAATAAGTTAAATTTTAACTGTTTTACGGGTGCAACTCCTGCTACTTGCCGTGACGGCTGGTGTATGCTTACAGGCACTTGCACAGTACAAACAGGTTACTCCTGTCCACAAGGAAGCCCTTATCGCCAGGACATTTGTCCAGGTGGCTGCGGAGCGTGCTTACCAGACTACGTTTATTGCCCCGTAAATGTAGCAACGGATCCCGGAACCTGTACGACTGCTATTGATTGTGCTAATCAGAATCATGTGTGTCAGGCTAAACAATACGGTCCAGGCGTATATAGTGAAAGCGCAACCGGTTCATGTAAAAATTTGGGTAAAGATGTCGCTAACTACTGCACGGGCGCATGTACAGGATGCGCCGCGGGTTACACAGAATCGGGCCGTACACTAGGCGCGTGCATACCATTCGCGCAACGTTTCATTGAAATATTTCAGGATGGATTAACATGGTTGGGTGGTCAGACATGGCTTGGCAACGTACATTCTTATGATTACAGTGTAACCGGTCCTGCAGGATTAAAGGACGTTTTCCTTAAATCCGATGTCGCCGAAACTATAAATTTTGATAATGTGTGCAATCGGACGGATATGATTAATATCCTCGATGGACTTGTTAGAACTTGTACAATCTCTACGGATTGTAATACAGGTGAATCATGCTCATCTAACGGTATTTGTTACACGCCGGGTGCGACTTCGTCGGCATGTGTCGATTCCAGCGATTGCGAATTATGTTATGCCTGCGGAACCGATGGAAAATGCACTAATACAGATCAACCGCTTAGAGGCATCGGCGGACTTTTCGTCGGTCTTACAGCCTCTACATATACGGGTAACCTGAATAACGCTGCTCAGACTGGTTATGCTGAGGCTAATAATTTATGCAATTCAGCTTTTACAGACAGTCATATATGCACATCGCACGAGATAATCAATTCATATAATAATGTTGTCCCTGGGCTTTTGTCAGCACCAGCTATGATGTGGGTAAATAATGGGGCACCTGGTTATTCTGCAACCTTATCGAATGATTGTAGCGGCTGGTCAACAAATGATATTGCAACATATGGTTCGGTTATTAATATAAGTAAACCAGGTAAAATAGCTAATTCATTTTATATTCAACCGTGTGAGTTTTTGTTCCCGTTTGCCTGTTGTAAATAATGTTAAATAATTTTTTTAATTAATCTATTTCAAGATGAAAAAAACATTTATATCATTTTTATTTCTATTTATCCTTATCGCTCCTCAGTATGTTTTGGCCGGTAACAGCTCAACATGCCCAAATGATCCTGGCATCGGTGCATGCGAATCCGTAGATAAACCGGATTTTTACTGGAATTCGGCCAAAAACCAGAAAACATGTATGCCCAGAATGGATTGCGGGTTATATGAAGTGAACTGCGGTCAAGGCACATGTTATGGTCCCACTCCTCCACCTCCAACATATGCCTGCCCTGTCGGAAATGCGAACTGGGCGAATCCTGATGTCGATCTGCTGACCAATAACTGCTGTACGAACGGTCAGGTACCTACTTGGGATGATACTAATCAGAAATGGGTGTGTACTAGTTTTTCGGAAACCGACCCTCAGGTCAGTTCATCTACCTCTAATTATGTTCCTAAATGGAACGGCAGCACACTTGTGGACGGCATTATTTATGACAATGGCAATGTCGGCATCGGGACGACTGGACCGAATGCAAAATTATATGTCGCCGGTGGAACTTATAGTGCACACAGTGGTAGTTCAAATGATTCATCATATGCTATTGGCACTAACAGCATAGGTGCTGATGAAAGCATTTATTCTTATGGGGCCATTTGTACGAACAACGCGTGGGGAAATTGCGGTGGCAGTAGCGGTGTTGTTCTAGGTATTGATAACAATAGCGCTACTGTCAATATACCAAGTTCCGGCGACGCGTTTTTCAATGGCGGCAAAGTCGGCATCGGGACGGCGACCCCGACTTCATTGCTTCATGTTCAATCAACAACTTCTGATGCCTCAGGCGGAATGATACAAGAGACAGTAACAGGCGATAATTCTCATAGTCATCGCATATTAACTGCAACAAAGGCAAAATCAACCCCGTCTAATGGTTGGCTCGAATGGTTAATGGAAATGGAAAGTGGAAATACACCCGGGTTAGATTTTTATAGAGCTGACAGAAATCTGAGTGGTACAGGTCTTAGTTTTTCTCAACCTCAACTTCATCTGTCATGGAACGGCAATGTCGGCATAGGGACGTCGGATCCGGCAGCGAAGCTACAAGTAAACGGCAATTTAATGGTGGGATATTTTTTAACAACTCCCCCAAATACGGCGATACAAGCAAAAGGATCTCAATATGGAGGATATTTTGATAGCGGAGATGCAGCGAATGGAGTAGGAGTATACGGTATTAATTCTGGAAGTGGGTTTGGAGTTTACGGATCATCTGCATCGGGGTTTGGGATGTATTCATCTGCGCCAAAAAATTATTTTTCCGGCAAAGTCGGCATAGGGACGGTGGCACCCGCTTATAAGTTGGATGTGGTTGGAGACATCCGTGCCCAGGGCGCTTGGTTGCGGACAACTGGCGCTACCGGCTGGTACAACGATACCTATGGTGGCGGCTGGTATATGACGGGTACTGACTGGATAGAAGCCTATAACGGCAAGAGTATCTGGACTAATGGTGATATCGCCAATCTCGGAGGTGTTAGTGTTGGTTGGGATTTAACTGTCAGAAACGAAATTACTGCAACAGGCAATTTAGCTAATGATTGTGCCTGGACAGGATATGTTTCAGAAGAACAGCCAGGAGGTGTTACCTGTCCATCTGGTAAATTTGTTAATGGAATCAAATGTTCCGGCGATTACTGCGATAATGTCTCAGTGAAATGCTGTTATCTATAAAATTAAAATTAATTAATTTATAACTAAAGTTTTAATTTTATGCCTCAAATCATTTCAAAAAATTCCACTGGATCAATAAAATTGGCAGTGGCAATCATAATTTCTTTAATCATAGGTTTTTTAGGCGGCCTTTACCTTGGCGAAACAGGCAGGCTTTCATTGTTTACAAAACCGTCAGTTTCTTTGCTTGGTCAGACCGGTACCCAAAAAACTGAAGTCAAAAAAGGGACCTATGAAGAAGGCTATCAAGTGGCGCTTGATTTTGCCAGAAAGAAACTGCAAGGCAGGGGTGGTTTAATATCAATTCCAGGTGGTTTGCAATTTCTTAATGGGGTTAAGGTCAAATCAATCAGCGGGTCCGATATAGTTGTGGAATTTGACGCCTCTAAGCTTGATATTTTCAAAGAAGGGATAGTAACAAAAACCGTTAAAATCCCTGATACAGTTACTATAACTCAGCAGATCCCAAAATCGGCTGATGAGCTGAAAAAAGAAAATGATGAATACCAGAAAAAACTATCTGAACTACAAAAAAGTTCTGAAACTAATAAAACACAAGGTGCATTAACACCACCATTAAGTATAATACCCCTGACGCCTTATACAACAAAAGAAATCAAAATAAGCGATTTGAAGGAAGGAGATGTACTTAGAATCCAAACTACAACTGATATTTCTAAAACCGATACTCTTGAGGCAAGTTCTGTAATTTTGGTTAATGTACCTGTAATGCCAAAACTTGAAAACGCTTTTACAACCCTGCCAGCAGAAGGAACACTGACCCCCCCTCCTACGGAGCCTGTAGTGCCGAAGCCTTAAGCTGAAAGCGGAAACCCTATAATAAATATTTTTTTACATTACTTATATGAAAACAGAAAGGCCAGTTTTAAAAATAGTTATAATCGTTTGGGTCATATTTTCCGTCTTATATGTCGTTTATACCCAATATCAGTTTTTAGTTAATTACGTTGGGCAAAACGCTTACCAAAAAGGCCTTACTGATGCCGTAGCTCAGGTTATTCAGCAGGCCCAGCAATGCAAAGAGTTTCCTGTAACTATTGGTAATCAGGGCGTTAATCTAATTAATACTGCTTGCAACGGACAAGGTAATGCTCAGAAGCCAGCAAACGGAAGCCCAGCTACAAAATAATTACGACGAAACGACGACCGACCTCCCCGTTCCTTCGTCTTCGCGAAGAAAATCCCCTCCTGAATTCAGGAGGGGATTTTGGTGCGCAAGCATCAAACGGGGTGGTCGGTTTGCGGCGGTAAAATAATGCTTCACCGAATCACTTATGACCACTGCGCGACGTACTGATTATCATATACTTCACATTTGTCATTAATTTTCAAGTTTTTAAAAATTGCTTTGACACCCATTCGCTTAACTGCTAAAATCCCTCGTGCTTGTTTTTATAAGTGCTTAGTGCACAGTGCTTTAGTGCTTAGAAGATGCACTCCGCACTCCGCACTAAGTACTAAGCACTATTAATATTTAATTTAAATAATATGGCTGAAGGAAAATTTGATCGCAGCAAGCCACATCTTAATGTGGGAACCATTGGTCACGTAGATCATGGTAAAACTACTTTAACCTCTGCTATTACTGCAGTCGCAACTAAAAAATTCGGCGGCATAAACAAGGCGATTTCGTTTGACCAAATCGACAATGCGCCGGAAGAAAAAGAGCGCGGTATTACTATCGCGACATCCCATCAGGAGTATGAAACCGATAAGCGCCATTACGCGCACGTGGATTGCCCTGGTCATGCCGACTATATTAAAAACATGATTACAGGCGCCGCCCAAATGGACGGAGCTATTCTTGTCGTGAGCGCCGCAGATGGCCCAATGCCGCAAACCCGTGAACATATCCTTTTGGCCCGCCAGGTAAACGTTCCTTACGTTGTAGTATTTCTGAACAAGGTGGACATGGTCGATGATCCTGAACTTATCGACTTGGTTGAAATGGAAATACGCGAACTTTTGAATAAATATGAATACCCCGGCGATTCTACTCCTATTATCAGGGGTTCAGCTTTAAAGGCTATGGAAAATCCAACCGGTCCAGACGCGGAACCAATCCTCCAGCTTTTAAAGACCTTAGATGAATATATTCCAGTGCCAAAACGCGATTTGGACAAACCGTTTCTTATGCCAGTCGAAGACATATTCTCCATTAAGGGCCGAGGTACAGTTGCAACAGGCCGTGTTGAACAAGGTATTGTAAAAATCAATGAAGAAGTTGAGATAATCGGCATTAAACCAACACGAAAAGTCGTGGTTACTGGCGTTGAAATGTTCCGCAAAATACTTGACCAGGGCCAGGCTGGCGATAATGTTGGTTTGCTCCTACGCGGGATAGAACGAGAAGAAATCGAGCGCGGACAGGTTATTGCCAAACCAGGCTCTATTACTCCACATACTGAATTTGAATGCCAGGTTTACGTTTTGACTAAAGAAGAAGGAGGCCGCCATACACCGTTCTTTAAAGGCTATAAACCTCAGTTCTATATCAGGACAACTGATGTTACCGGCGAGGTTATACTGCCTGAGGGAACTGAAATGGTAATGCCTGGCGATAGCGTAAAGCTTACGGTTAAACTCGGTTGCCCAATCGCTATGGATGACGGCACACGTTTTGCTATCCGCGAAGGCGGACGCACTGTCGGCGCCGGCGCTGTAACAAAAGTCATTAAATAAATCCTTTGTGGGGCAAATTGTGGGGCAAATGGTAGGGCAAATTGTTGTAACTACAATGGCCCCACAAATGCCCCACAATGGCTCCACAATTTGAAAGACCAATGGTCCCGCTTGGCGGGATTAAGTCCATACAATTAGATATAACCCAATACCTATGGCTGAAAAGAAATCTGCTGAAAAGCAAAGAATACGCATCACGTTAAAAGCGTTTGACCATACTGTCATAGATAAAGCGGTTAAAATGATCATTGATTCCGCAGAAAGAAGCGGGGCTATTATTGCTGGCCCGATTCCATTGCCGACCAGGATTAAAAAGTTCACGGTTAACAAATCCACTTTTATCTCAAAGGATTCCCGCGAACAATTTGAGATGCGTATTCATAAAAGATTAATTGAATTAAGGGAGACCACGCCTACAACCATTGATAATTTGTCCAGTTTAAGCCTGCCTGCGGGGGTGGATATTGAAATAAAGATGCTTGGATAATCCTTCCGAAAACCTTTTCAAAAGGTTTTCAGCCTTTCCAAATGAATGGTTATTTTTTGATTTGGGGCCCTGCGGAGCATACCCAAATCAAAAAATGCTATTTTTATATAAGCTCGCACTAAACAAAAAGGTAAACTCGCTATTTGTAAGTCAGTTTTAGGATAAAAAGACTTGTTGTGATCAGCAATTCGATACTTGCGAATACCCCCAATGGCACGATTTTATTCAAAATTGCATAAGAAATCCAAAGTACCAATCCGGTAATCAGGATCAACGTATAAACAATGCTAATATCCTTTGTTGACTTTGTTCTGTATGACTTAATGATCTGTGGCAACAGGGAAATTGTGACCAGGACACCCCCCATGTAGCCAAGCATTTCTATACCCATATTACTCATTGTTAAGTGATAGAAGATTATATCAAAAAATTTATTTACGCTAACTGAATATCTATACACCTCTGCTTAAATAATTTAGAATAAGTGTATAATACTCCGTAGCTTTTATTTGGCTATATAAAGCCATAATTACATTATTTAAGCTACGGCCCGTTCTCCGTAGTGAATGCAATACTTG
>Ga0315297_10000802_pt1 | contig 18661 bp, 15 predicted proteins | sample YL17G15_0_MG_FD_203628 | JGI IMG/M metagenome (GOLD analysis project Ga0315297, IMG submission 203628) | Sediment microbial communities from Yellowstone Lake, YNP, Wyoming, USA - YL17G15_0 | ecosystem: Environmental > Aquatic > Freshwater > Lake > Sediment | place: USA: Wyoming | collected... | reverse complement strand
TATCTCCATCATAATCATCATAGAATGTTGATTTAACCCCTTCATCTATCTGATAATCGCAGTCATTGTCAATTTCATCACAAATCTCTATTGCTCCAGGATTTATTGCAGCATTTGCATCATTGCAGTCCCTGCTGTTAGAAACATACATTCCACTCGGAGCACTACAAGCTTGAGTTGTAATAGCAGGATTTCCATAACTATCAAAATCAGCATCCATATAGAATGTTAACTTAACACCCTCATCAACACTTCCATCGCAGTTATTATCAATTTCATCACAAATCTCTGTTGCTCCAGGATGTATTGCAGCATTTGCATCATTGCAGTCAAGGCGGTCAGAAACATATCCACTCGGAGCACTACAAGCTTGTATTATATTTGAAGGATTTCCATAACTATCAGAATCAGCATCTCTGTAGAATATCATCCTAACGCCCTCATCAATCTGCCCGTCGCAGTCATTGTCAATTCCATCACAAACCTCTGTTGATGGAATACATCCACACACGTCTCCTTCATCAGCCTCTCCATCGCAATCATCATCCTGACTATTGCAAATTTCAGTTGCTCCAGGATGTATGTTTGGATTGTTGTCATTACAATCTGCCCATGCTCCCCCTGGACACGTTGAAGTATCTCCTACTCCATAACCATCATCATCATTATCTGTGCATCCGCCCTCGCCGCCGCCGCAACATTCCGATTCACAGGTTGGGTCCCCTGCGCCACATGGATAAAATTCACAATTACAGTATGGAACATAGCCTGTAATTTGCTTGCCACCGAAAAGTCCTTTAATCCATTCCCATAAAGAAAATCCGCTGTTTGAATTTTGTGCAGCATAAGCAACACCAATCATGCTGACAGATAAAATCAGAGCTATCGCAATGCAGAAAACAATCTTTGACGCTGCTTTTTTGTTAATCATCGTCTCTTTTTGATAAAATATAATGGCAGAAATGCTATTTAAATATTGCCATGACAACTTTCCCCTGTTTTCTCCGATAATAAAATAAATTTATCAAAAATGAAATATCAAACTAAACATAAAATATTAATTAAAAAGGATTTTTTAGATCAAACAGCTTATTTTTGCAAAATTATGGAAAAGTAGAATTAAAATAATCCAAATATAATTATAAAATAATTCATGTTGCTCCCTTCACCCAATAAATATCAATTAATAATCAGCATCAAATACAAGAAAAAGAAAATTATTATCTCTTTTTCTTCTCTTTTTCCATGACTTTCTTTATGTGTTCCCTGTTCCACTCTCTCTCATGAAGTATTCGGTTTATCTCCTTGCTTGAATATCCCTTTCCTTTTGCATCTTCAACCCATCTCTTGCCTGTCTCAACCATAATCCTCTCCTTTCTTACTTTTATTACTATTATAATAGCAACCAAAACTATCAAGACAGCAAGACTAATAATTATAACTGTTCCTGTGCTTATTCCTTTCTCCTCAGCCGCAGGAGGAACCACTGGCGCAGGAGGAATTTCAGCAGGAGGAACCTCTGGCGCTGGTGTTGGCGCAGGCGCAACATATACACTCTCGTAAATTCTCTGCACAAAAATATCAGCTGTTCTTGAAGAATATATTCTATCCAATCTCAAAAGCAAGTCATAAATTCCGTCGTCATTTATGTCAACTTTCTTTGGTTCTCCAAGCCAAAGAACAACAGTCATTGGAAGTGATTTTATTGTCACAGTCACGCTGTTTGTTCCAATGGTATTAAGTATAATATAATGGAACCCTCCGCCAAATGTAAATCTCATTCTGTCACTCTTGGAATAACTATTGCTATATCCACTATTTAATTGACTCTCGCTTGGAGTGAATGTATCATAACCTCCGCCGCCCCCTCCGCCCCCACCTCCGCTTGGGCAGCTCCCGCAATCCCCAGGGCATGAGCTGCAATCTTCCCCAGCTTCGCATACAAGATTGCCGCATACAGGAAGTATTGTGAGATTTTCGCCCAGCAAATAATTGCTATAATTATATCCGTCATAAGCCCTTGCAGAACAGCTCCATTTCTCGCCCGCAGAAGTTAAAGAGCTATCAAGTATAGAAACATTTGCAAGAATTCCTTGGGAATAACCTGTTGCATTAAAGCTAAAGTTCAAAATTCCATCTTTATACCATGAACCGGAGTAATTCAAATTATCCAAATCAACATCATCTGCCTTTGCCCAACATATCAAATTCTCATTTGTCAAATTTGTTCCAAATGTTGAATTAACAAAAACCTGCGCAATAGTTGGAGGGCTATTTAAGATTGTCACATTATTGCTCAGCAAATAATTGCTATAATCATATCCGTCAAAAGCCCTTACATCACAGCTCCAGTTCTCTCCGACAGAAGTTAAAGAACTATCAAGTGTAGAAACATTCACAAGAATGCCTTGGGAATAACCTGTTGCATTAAAGCTCTGATTTATTATTCCATTCTTGTACCATGAACCAGAGTAATTCAACTTATCTCCATCCAAATCAGTTGCATTCACCCAGCACATCAAATTCTCATTTGTCAAGTTCGTTCCAAATGTTGAGTTAACAAAAACTTGTGCAATAGTTGGAAGAGTATTTAGGATTGTAACATTATTGCTCAGCAAATAATTGCTATAATCATATCCATCAAAAGCCCTTACATTGCAGCTCCAGTTCTCTCCAACAGAAGTTAAAGAACCTTTAAGTGTAGAAACATTTGCAAGAATGCCTTGGGAATAACCTATTGCATTAAAGCTCTGATTTATTATTCCATTCTTGTACCATGAACCAGAGTAATTCAACTTATTCCCATCAACATCACTTGCCTTTGCCCAGCAGGTAAAGTTCTCTGTTCTCAAATTTGTCCCGAATGTTGAATTAACTATGACTTGAGTTATGTTTGGAGGAATATTTAGGATTGTAACATTATTGCTCATCATATAAGCGCTGTAATTATATCCATCAAATGCCCTGACTTTGCAGCTCCAGTTCTCTCCAATTGAAAGATTTCCATTCAATAAAATTGAAACATTTACAAGAATTCCAGGGGTGTAATTTGTAGGCGAGGTATTAAAGATTATATTTGATATCCCATTCCTGTACCAATATCCCTCATAAATTACATTATCTCCATTAAGATCAGTTGCATTAATCCAGCATGTTAAATCCTCATTCGTATAATTCGTGCCAAAAGTTGAATTAACTATAAGTTTGGTTATGTTCGGAAGATAATTCTCTGTGCTTCCTCCCAAAGGCAGATAATCTCCTCCAACAGCAATATTATTGCTTGCATTGTAAGGAATTAACGTATTTCCAATTCCATCTCTATTAAGGTCGCTTCCATTATAATCGCTCCAGAAGTTTCCTCCAATCCAGCTCCCATTAATTATATTTATTCCAGCTGTTTTTGTTTTGTTCCAATTGTTTATGCCTGTAGCATTTGCATTTAATATTGTGTTATTGAAAAAGTTGTTATAGATATTATTATCACGCGATGCAAGGATATTTATTCCATAATTATTGCTTTTTATAGTATTGTTAAATATGAAACTATTATTAGAACTAAAAAGATAAACTCCATATTGTAAATTATTATTCAATTCATTGGAAGTTAAATTATTGCGATTGCTTGCGTTTAAGAATAGTCCATAAATGTTATTGTATATTTTATTCAAAGCAAAAATGCTATAATTTCCATCTTGGAGAATAATTCCATAGCTGTTATTGACTGCAGTATTTGACTTAATTGTATTATTATTAGCATCAGGCCCAAAATAAAATCCAGCTTCTCTGTTATTGTTTGCAGTGTTATCTTGTATAAGATTATCGTCAGACTGCCAGTAAATTCTAATTCCGAATTTGTTATTATTTGCGATATTATTTATTATTTTATTGCCGACATTTGTAATAAGATAAATTCCTGTTTGTTCATTGAAACTAGCAATATTGTTTGTAAGATTGTTCTGGCTTGAAGTTCCTTCCATGACAATTCCCTGCCTGTTGTTGCTCGCATTCACATTATAGATTGTACCATTGGAGCTCCCATAATAGTAAATAGCGTATCTTTCCAAAGTTACATCCGCACGCTCGCCCATTGTTATCTCGCAGTTCTTGACAGTTGTTTTTGTTGAATTTGAATAAACCCCATAATAAGTTGTTGAACTTGAAGAGTTTCCATAAATAATTCTGTTGCCCCAATTCCCGCAGTCAATAGTTACATTAGTAGCAGTTACATTGAAGCACGTGAAGTTTGTTACAGCAGAGCTGTTTAATTTGTAAATCGTATCGCTCACATTTAATTTTCTGCATACGCCTATCTCATCAAAACCTTCGTCAATGCTGTAATTTGACCATCTAGTTACATTGAAGACAACTGTTCCGGCATTCAAGCTTGTCAAATTCCTGCATATTGAACTCGGGCATAACAACCCATCTCGTAATATTACCGGCCTCGCAAAATTAGTTTTTAAGTTATAAAGTGTAATGTTCGCAGATTCGTTCAGTCCTGTTTCAGAAGCATTAACATAGACGCTATTGTTGCTAATTCTAACATCCGAGCTTAAGTTTAGCCCGTTTCCAGTTATTGAGGACAAGAATTTTATTTTTCCGTATTTTGTGTCCTCAAAAGTAACCAAACTCGATACAATGTCGTATTTCCCTAGTCGAGTATCAATAATCTCTGTTCCATTAGCATTAGGAAGGTAAATATTATATTGGCTAGGATAAGAAGCATTAATAACAGAAACATTCATAACAGAAACATTTACAAATTTATTATAAAAAGACTGTGGGGCATCAACAACATAAATCGAGTAGAATGCATTATCAATAATTGTTCCATTTAAAGTATTATTTGAACTTGATCTGATTAAAAATCCCCAGTAATTATTTATGCTCGTTGAATTTGATATTACAGAATTATTTGTTCTTGTAAGGACAAATCCGTTATTGCGCACTGCCCCGCCTTTGACAGTTACATTAGTGATGTTTGAATTATCTGCATTGCATAAAATCAACTCAGCAAGCGTTTTATTTTCAATTGTTACACTAGAATTATAATATAAAATTGGCCTGTCACCAGAGCCGGTATTGTTTATAATTATATTGTTGCAATTCTTATCTGAACCAGCATCAACTAGTATATCTATATCTATTACCCCATTTCCAGATACATTGTTGAAACTGATGTTATGCAAATAGCTATTAGAAGTAACAAGAATGCCGCGATTAGTATTATTCCTTATGGAATTCAAGAAAATTGTATTATTAAAGCTATTTGACATCATAATCCCAGAGTCCCCATTGTAATCAATAACATTACCTGTTATTAGTGAGTTATTTGTATATACAAAACTAATTCCCTCGTAATTATTAAATATTATATTATTTTCTATATTGTAATTATCAGAATCTATAGAAATTCCATAATTAAGATGATTTTTAATTATATTTTTAGATATATTGCCCTTCACTAATGAGACCTCATCCCCGTAAATTACAATTCCGTAATTATTCCTATCAATAGTATTATTATAAATAGTCAGATTGAATATAATAAAGCCAATAATTGCTTCATTGGAATTATTAGTGATTAGATTGCTTGTTATAGTTATGTTATCTGAGTTAAAAATAGGAATTCCGTTGGAATTTCCATTTATGCTGTTTAAGTTTAAAATGCTATTTGAGCTATTTAATAAAAAGATACCATAGTCATTTTCATTAATAACGTTTGAAGTTAAATTATTGCCTGAACTGAAAGAAATATTTATTCCATAATTTAATCCAGGAGTGGTATGGTTAAATATACTATTATTCAAAAGGGTATTATTCGGGCTATTCAAAACTAAAATTCCTTTATTGTTATTATTCAAAGTATTGTCTTTCAAAATATTGTTTGAAGAGTTTGTGATGATGTTAAGACCAATATTAGAATTGTTAAATATAATATTGCTAGTTATGTTGTTATAAGAGCTGTTATAAACATTAATTCCATTAGTAAAATTAGAAATCCCGCAATTTTCAATTATAACATTATTGACATGGGCCAAATATATTCCATCGCCAGAGCCATTTCCAGTTATGCTATTGCCCTGGCAGTTAATAGTCACATCGCCAACAATCACATTAAAGCAATTTCCAGAAGCGCTCAAGTTCCTGTCAAGCGTATAAATCCCAGGAGTATAATCAATAACCTGGCATGAGCTTACATCTCCTGGAAGCGAAGCAATTCCAACATCTCCGCCTTTAGGCGCTTCAACAGTTATTGTAAATTCATTGCTCTCAACAGGCTCTTCATTCTCATAATAAGCAGTTACTTTTGCTCTCTCTGTTCCTGCAAAATCCTGCTGGGAAGTTAGAATAAGAACACCATTCTCAATCACTCCTGAAATGCTTTGTAGCCCGCTAACTGTATAACTTGCAGCACCTGGAAAATAATCATTAAGATTAATTGAATATTGGCTGTTCATCAAGAAAGAAGCATTATCTATCACAGCAGGCCGGTTTATATCTTCAACAGTGCTGCCAAGGTAATGCGGCCCAAAAATCAGCACTAAAGCTAATATCATAACTAATAAAAACATCACTAAATAAGCTGATTTTCTCTCTTTTTTCATTAAGAAAAACACGCAAATGCTATATATAAATTATGCGATTTTATTGTTAATTAATAAGCTATTATATCGTAACAAATGCGCTTCTCTTATAATTATAATTTCTTGTGTTTTATTATTAATTATTAGTTATCAGATTAATTTGATCTTAGATATAATCATAATAATCATTAATATCTATCCAAAACCTTAACCATTAACAACCTATCCAACATAACCCAAACAACTAAAACTATTTCTTCTCAGAAACAAATTCCGTATATGCGCATTTTCCGCAGTGCAATCTGTCCTTATGAACAGCTAAAAAGATTGCAGGCCCGCATCTCGGGCAAACTTTTCCTTTCTTTGCTTTCCCGCCTTCAAGAGAATACTTTGCATATTTCTTGCTTGTTGGCTTGTTCTTGTGCGGCTTCTTGCCTTTCTGTTCTTTGCTTGTTCCACCAAATGCTGTTGGCATTTACTTTTTTCCTCCTGTTTCTTGCTTGACTTCTGGTTGAGCCGCAGCGCCTTCTTTCTTCTTTTCCTTTTTCTTTGGCTCAAATGTGTTCTTATCCTGAACAGAATCATAAATAAAGGCATCTATTAAAAAGCTGTCTCTTCCGAACTTGCTCTTCAATGTCCTGACAACAATAACATCTTCATTTGACTTGAATTTGTCAGCAATTGCCTTTGTTGCATCAGCAAAGCCAGGATTTTTGTCAGCAGTTACAACTAATTTTACTTCCCTTCTCTTCAGCAAGTCATTTCTGAAATCTTTAATTGTGTCCATTTTCTTTTCCATGTTGTTCATCTTACTTTTATCGCGAATGTTCCTTTATCTTTGATTTTTACATTTTTTGCAATTTCTGATTCCTCTGGCTTCAGAACAACTATTTTTCCCTTGAAGCTGTCTGTTATTTCTTCAGAGCCGCACTTTGGGCATTTTGTTCCTTCAAAAACAAATTTGCATTTCTTGCATGCTTTTTCAACTGCCATTTTAATGAGCTCCTATGCCATGATTTAATATCAGGTTTTGGTCATCACTATTTATTCCTCTAACCGGAGAAACTCCTATTGCTTTTATATTGTCCCGATACTTTTTGTCTACTTCTCTTAAAATTAATGATAACTTGCTTGTCATTATTGGTCCAATATGAACTTTGTCCCCGCTATTTAACCAAGCAAAAACATCATATCCTCTTTCAGTTAGCACACCCTGTCTGACTAGCGTATGCTCATCATCCATATCGCAAAATCTGCTATTATATAATCTCAAATCCATTTACTTTTTCCCTCCCTTCTTGGCGCCTTTTTCAGCTTTTTCTGATTTTCTTGCAGCAGCTTTGGCCGCAGCATCTCTTTTTTTCTTGTCTTCTTTTATCCAGTCAAGATTTCCAAGCCCTGGCTGCCTCATTGTTAATCCTATTTTTGGCTCGCCTGCCTTGAAACTTATTGCAACAACCCTTGCCATGCACTCATCTCCCTTTGAGAGATTTCTCTTGCTTGCTTTTCCTGCAAGAGTTCCTGTCTTGCTTAATGAAACATAATCTTCCATTGTCTGTGAAATGTGTATCATTCCTTGCGCAGGCCCGACTTGTATAAATGCGCCGAAGTTTGTTATGTCAGAGATAGTCCCATAAACTAATTCATGCAATTCTGGCTTCCAAACCAAAAGCTTGAAAACTGATTTGTAAAAAGCAGCCCCATCACCAGGAATAATCACGCCTGCTTCAACCTTGTCAACAGATACAAGCTCTACTACAAAGCCAAGTTCTTTGCTAACCTTGTCAACAAAACTCTCATTAAGCTGCTTCTCAACAGCTTCTTTTGTCGGCAAGCCAAAGTGCTTTGGCTCCACTCGAACATGATCCTCAACTTCTATTAGATAAAACATTTTGTAACCTGATGAAAATCTGAACAAAAAATGCTTTAAAAAGCTTGCTATCTCGGGCAGATAATTTTCCTTCCGATTAACTAAATAAACATATGTAGTAACTTCGCAATAGTAATAATAGAAAGGTTTATAAGACATTTCTACAATTATATAAGATAGACAATGGCAAGAGAAAGAATAAAACCTAAAAGAAAAACACCTGAGCAATATGAAGCAGTATTAGAAGCAGCAAGAAGAAGAGTGCATGCCGCTACAATTCAGGCAATAAGGGCCTATGTTGAAAGAGGAGAAGTCGACAAAAAAATGAACAGAAACGACTATTTTACTGCTTTTTCCATGATTAAAAGCGGAATTAAAACATCAAGGTCCCTGGATGAACAACTTGATTATGAGGATACTCTTATAGATTTCTACAGGAAGAATGAGGCATATGATGTTGCAATCGATGAAGCTTCTGAACTTGCAAAAAAGTTGCATTCTTTGGCTGAAAGAAAAGAAGCAGAAGGCAAGCCGAACGAATCAATTAGACAGTTATACAAACAAAGTAAGCACTATAAAACTATTGCAACAGAAATTGAACAAGAAAGAAATAATAGAATATCTTAAAAAGAACATCTGTTAAGAAGATGTTATCAAAGAAATTTACAAAATCTCGCCATAGCCAATAAGGCGCCAGTGATTATTGATATTTCTCGCAATTCCAACATTATCTCCTTTGAAAGGAACAAGCGGAATCTTCAATGAAAGCTCAATAATATCTTTTCTTATTCTTTTCACAACACCAACAGTCATTGAAGTATTAATGCTCAGCATCAGCATCTCAGAGGGCTTTATCTGCTCTGCTTTCATATGTCCTCCAACCCCAAAAACCTCTGGGAATAAATTATATTTTACATTCAGGCCCAAAGTCATCTCAGGCAATTTCCCAGAAAGAGAAGCAACATTGCCTGTTAAAATATCTGACTTGCCGATAGCCATGTCTAATTCTGTCCCTATTGACATGCTTCCTCCAGGAGTAAGCTCGGAAACTTCCTTTGAACCCTTGAATAATTTGACAATCTTTGTCTTAAGAGTATGATAATGTATCTGATTTGCTTCTTTCGCAACTCTCCCCGGTTTTATCTCAATCTCATCCCCAACTTTTAATTTTCCCTGTTTTAATGTTCCCCCAAGAACAGTTCCATGCAGATTCTCAGGAGTTGTTCCTGGCTTGTTTATATCAAAGCTTCTTGCAATAATAAAAACAGGTGTTGCATTCTCATTTCTTTCAGGCAATTTTATGTTTGCAATTGCTTCATAAATCTTGTCCAGATTAACTTCTTGCTGCGCACTTACAGGAATAATTGGCGCATCATCAAATTTTCCCTTGAGAAGTTCTTTTATTTCCTGATAATTTTTCTCTGCCTGCTCTTTGTCAACCAAGTCAATCTTATTCTGCGCAACAATCAAATTCTTTACTTTCTTGGCTTGCAAAGCAGCAAGATGCTCAATTGTCTGCGGCTTTATGCCTTCATTTGCAGCAACAACAAGAATAGCACCATCAATCATGGCTGCTCCAGACAGCATTGTTGCCATAAGCATCTCATGCCCGGGCGCATCAACAAAACTCACATGTCTTACAGCTTCGCCTTTCTTGTCTTTATTATATCCTGACTTGTCTTTGTAAAGAACAATATCAGCATATCCTAATTTGATCGTAATTCCTCTTTTCAATTCCTCTGAATGCGTGTCAGCCCACTTCCCACTAAGTTTGTAGAGCAAAGTTGTCTTTCCATGGTCAATATGCCCCACCATTCCAATGTTTATTGTTTCAAGTTCCTTTGTTTCTTTAGTTTCTTTATCCATTAAATTTTCAAGAATACCGTATTTTAAAAGCTATGGTTTTTATGATTTTGTTAATTCAACTTCAAAATAATTGTCTTAATACATTATTAATTATTATCTATAATTATTTCAAATTACAAAATATAGAACTATCTCTTCTTTTTCTTGGGCTTCTTCTTGCCTTTCAAAGCTCTCAAGGCCTTAAGCATCTTCTTTATCTTTGACAGCTTGCCCTTCTTTGCCTTGCTTGGCCTTCTTCCACCTGCTTTTTTATGTTTCTTTTTTGCCATTATTCAATAATTAGGACTCGGTGAATGAGTGCCACAAACAACTGCCGAAATCAATCTTAACCTATCGACTTGCTTTAATGGTTATCTCATTCGCGCCATAAAGAAGCTTGAAAAGCGCAGGTTTCGTACAGGGAGTTATAGTCCTGTCCCCATATTAATAGCTGAACACTCAACAGAGGCTGCTATGGTCGCACCCTTTCCAGGGCAACCGACAATTTTAGTTATATCCCAGGATATTTAAGATTATCTTGCCACTTTTGAGTTAATAATCGACGATAAAACTAAAACTATGCCTTTTCTTCTGGCTTGTAAGCTCCAAAACCAAAGAAGCGCCTTCTCATTCTTGTATTATTTACAAGATAATTCAACATTAAAAATAAGACAATAACAACAAGCAGGATAACCGCGCTCCATCTCTGAAGAATTGGTTCAATAAAATATACTCCAAGGAAAGCATAACCAAGATAGCAATAAACTATAACCAATACAGTGGCAAATGCCTCAGAGAAATATCTTCTTGCTGACTTTGCCCATGCCGACTTTATCCCCTTTTTCTCATAAAGATTAGTTATCTCTTTGGCAAATTTGTATTTGATAAAATCAGCAAGCGGAAAAATTATCTTTCCTGTCACAAAATCATCAAAAAGAACAAGCATCATTACAGCAATGATAAATGCAATTACATCAATGTTATTAACCAAAAATCCTGGCGCTAAAATTGATTCCCATATAACCATCTTTTTCCTCTTTTATTTGAATATTATATTGTTTTTATTTCTTTTCTTCAGCAGGCTTTTCTGCTTTTGCTTCTTTCTTTTCCTCTTTTTTCTCTTCAGCTTTTTGTTCTTTTGGAGTTTCCTTCTTCAGCTCTTCTCCCTTGTTCTGCTCAGGGAAAATCTCTTCAAGTTTCTTTTTCCCAGCTTTCAATACACTGATATTAATCTGAGAAGTTGTTCCTGAAATTATTTTTCCCCTTACTGTTTTTCTTAATCTTAATCCTTCTCCTGAATTTTTCATTCCCCATCCTTTTTTCAAGAGTAATCCTTTTAAGCCAAGCCCTTCAACATCTTTTGAAAGAGGAAAACCAGCACTATCGCTTCCGCCAGTTATCTCAAGCTCATAGCCCTCAAGCTCTGGTTTTATCTCATTTCCAGAAACCTTGTCTCCAATTGACTTTCCTGACAGAGTTTCCTCTGGAACTTCAATTTTCCATGCTTTTCCTTTCTCAGATATATTCAGCTTAATTGGCATACTAACTAAACCAAAAAAGCGTTTATAAACATTATTATCAGCCCAGCTCCGTAGAAAGTAAACATTTCTATACAATAATGGTTAAAAGCCACTTTAATCTATTCTGCAAATGGCAAGAACAGACAGATTGAGCGCAAGCAAAATAACAACTTACAAGGGCTGCCCAATGGCTTACTTTCTGAAATATGTCAAGCACGAAAAAGTTCCTGCAGGCATTAATCTTGTCTTTGGCAAGGCAGTTCATAGAATGCTTGACCTGTTTTACAAAAAAAATTATAAAAGTCCTGAAAGTTTTGCAAACTCCTTTAAGTACCAATGGTTTAGAACTTGCTCAGGAGAGGACATAAGAGGAAGAGCCCGCGATGGGCTTGTTGTTACAGAATATCCTTCCAGTAAAAACCCATTAAGAATAGGCAGTCATATAAGACCCCCAACTGGAGATGTTGATATTCCTGGATTATTTTTTGGATACCTGTATATCGGGAAGAAAATGATGGAAGATTTCTATGAAACCTATAAGAACAGGCCTTCTCCAGTAATCCGCGAAAAATCTTTTGAACTTGATATTCTTGGACACCCTAATGCTTTCGGATTTAGAAAAAAACACAAGGTTGTTGTTATCTTTGATAGAATTGATATTTTCCAAGACATGAATGGACAATGGAAAGCAACAATTGGAGATTATAAAACAGATAAAGGCGATCCCTCAAAAAAGTCCTTCCAGATTCATCGTCATCCTCAATTCACGCTTTATAGCATGGCATTCAGGCAACTGATTCAAGAAGGCAGATTAAAAGGGATTATTCCTGATGAAATTAAAGAAGAAAGCGCGATTCTTTATTTTCATATGCGGGACGGAAAGATTGTTCCTACTTATCGGGATGAAACTGATTTTGACTATGCAAGAAGCTTGTGCGATGATGTTGCTGATGGAATTGCCTGCAAGAGATTTACGCCATTTTATGGATTTCACTGCAACCTTTGCGACTATCAGGTGCCGTGCGAAAATTATTCGCACAGCCATGGCGGTCCAAGAATTATTGATTTGGAAGGAAAAATCAAAGAGGCTCGCGTTAGTGATTGGGAAGAAGATTTCCAGAAATTTTTAAGAGAAGGACGCAAGCAATCATCTTATTTAGAACCGCAGATAGGGCAGTTAGAATTGCAGTTCTCAATCCCAAAGCCAAAGTCAAGCCTGTTTGTTCCTTTTGCTGAAATCAAATCTGAAAATCAAAAGCAGAAAAAATTCAGATTCCCAAAATGATAGTTCTTTACTTTCCCCAAATCTCGCCTTTCTTTCTCTTTATGTCAGCAATTTCCTGCAGAACTTTTAATTCATCAGCAGACAAAAGTTCCTTGTTTTCCTTGAATGCCTTGTACTGCTTCTCAGAGATATTAGCATAAAGATATTTTATTTCCCTCAACCTGCGCTCAAAATTAATTCCAGGCAAAGCCATTGCCAACTCCTGCCCCTGCTTTGCCTCATCAACAGAAGCTTTTTCATGCTGAAGCGATTTTATTCTTGCAACTTCTTCACCATTTTCATCAATCAATCGAATTCCAGTTTTAGCTTTTCCCACGACGACGCGAACACCAAATATCGCTGGATTTGAGTTTCTGAAAATATATTGCGGCAAAATCTCAAGTTTGCATATTGTAGCCAAGCCAAGCATTTTTTCTCTCTCAATTTCCTCAGCTCTTTTCTTTCTCCACTCTTTCAAATCCTCAATAAGCTTGAATATTACATTATTTGTTAATATTTTCACATTTCCTTTTTCAACATCTTCCTCTAATTCAACATTAAACCCAAGAATAACAGCATCAAGAGGATTAATGTCAAGATTTGCCTTCGCAGAAACAATGTCTGACTTTCCTATTTGCCCGATATCTGCCTTGATTATCTGGATGTTTTCCTGTTTTAACAAAAATATCAGGGCTTCCAAGCTTCCAAGCGACTCTGCCTTTATTATTATGCCCTGCTTGTCTGTTTTAATTATTCCAGAGATTTCCTTCTTGAATTCTGATTTTATTTTCTCAAGATTATTATCAATTTTCTGGAAAGGCATTCCAGGAGTAACGCCTTCCTTATTCTTCAACTGCATTCTTATGCCTGTTGCAGCAATTGCGCTTTTGACTGACTTGTATTTGAAAGACAATGGCAAAATCTCCTCAATTGCCCTCACTTTTGTGACAACAGGCTCAGCAGAAAAACTTGCAATTGCAATTTCATCATTCTCCTTGAGCTCCCCATCATATAATATTGCTTCAATGCTGTCCATGCCTTTTTCTTTTTTCAATTCGAGAATAACTCCTTTTGCATCTTCTGAAATTTTCAATTTCTCTTTCAAGAATTTCTGGGACACGCCGCACAAAACAAACAATAGCTCAGAAATTCCCTCTCCTGTTCTTGCAGAAGTTGGAACAATTGCAATCTTTTTTGTGAAATCAGCTATATTATAATATAAATCAGAATCAAATCCATGTTCTTTCAAGCTTCCCTGGAAAGTCAAAAGCGCCTCTTCAAACTCGTCTTTTGCATTTACTGCCTGATTCTCAATTGAATCCTTGAGATTATCATGCTTCTGCCATCCAGATATGGCATCAATCTTGTTCAAGGCAACAAGAAAAGGAACCTTGTTTGCCTTTAATATCTGCAATACCTCAGCTGTCTGCGGCTTTATTCCTTCTTTTATTGAAACAACAAGAATAGCCAAATCCGCAAGAGCCCCGCCTCTTTTTCTTAAATTAGTGAAAGCAGCATGCCCTGGCGTGTCAATAAACAAGAAACCGGGAATTTCAAGCTTTATTCCAGCTTTTTCAATCAATGGACAGGCTGACTTCAGCTGCTCAAGAGGGTATTTTGTGAATGATATTTTCTGGGTAATTCCTCCTGCTTCTCCTTCCTGAACAGAGCTCCCTCTAAAAGAATCAAGTATGCTTGTCTTGCCATGGTCAACATGCCCGCATACTGTTACCAGGGGAGCGCGAATCTGTTTTGGATTATCATCTTTAGTTTCCATATAGATAAGATTAAATTAAGGATTAAAAGCTTTTGCCTCGAGGCAAAAGCTGAAAATTAGAAATTATTTTGTTTTCATATACGGTAAAACATATAAGCCATAATAGGAATTTGGATTTCTCTTAAATCTCTGATTAATGTCTGCTTGTGAATCTAATTGAGTATCTAAATACGCAATTCTTTTTCGAGCAACTCTAAGACTTCTCTTTGCTTCAGGCGTATCAATATGTTGCAATAAATCAATTTCTTCCTCAAGAAAATGTTTAGCGCTTGTTACATATAAATGAAATAATGGTTGATCTTTATCTTTGCCATATTTTTCCATGTAATCTTTTGCTCCATCAATTTCTCTTTGTGCCCTGCTTTGTTTTCCTTTCCTTGACTGATAAACTCTTGGAGCAAAGTGATCCCCCCAAAGAGATTCAATAAATCCTTTATAACCACTTTGAGTATCCCATGACACTCCAAGTTCATTTGCAATGGTCGAGTAAAATAAATTTACTCCTCTTTCAGTTAAACCTGGAACTTCCTTAATTTTTTCTAAAACTTGTCTTAAAAAATCATGAGGGTCTTCAATCTGGCTTAACCCTCTACAATCTGCAAAATCAGTTAAAACATAAGTAGAACCAGTCCAAAGTATATTTTCTGGGTGAATTGTGCTATGTAATAATCCTTCTCTTAATTTTGCTAATTCTGCATATTGTTTTCCAATGGATGTTGTGAGTAATGTTTCTCTATCTTCTATATGTGGAAAATTTGGATTGCTATTAAATGAACTTCTTATATTACTCGGTGCGAGTCTGATTAAATATCCCTGTTCAACATTTTTTGTTTCCCCATTTTTATATGTTTTTGGTGTTAAATAAGATACTAACCCTGCAACTCTAACTCCATTTCCATCTTTAAAAGTTCTTATTTTTCTTTTTCTTTGAATTTCGAGGTTTTCAAATTCCCTTTTTGCCTCTTCTAAATCAAATCCGCCATATTCTTCACTACCTTGACCAAAATAATCGGTTCTACTCATTTGTTCAACTCTACCATTATTTCCATCAGGACAACCAACGCCTTTTATTTCAACAACAAATTCTTTTCCGTCAATTTCGGCAACAACTGGTTTTCCTTTATGTAATAAAATACCCGTTCTTCCTTCAGCAGGTTTTCCTTCATTATGATCTGTCACACTCATTAAAACAGAATAATCAGTACGTCTATTTCCAGAGGTTCTTAAAATACCCTGACTTAGCATCTCAGTAAGACTTTGAGGTAATGACTGATAATCTTCACTTGATTGTCTTGCCTTGACTTGTTCATCAGAAACATATAACGGAATATCTTCCATAACCCTATCTGGCAACCATCCAGGTCCAAACATAATAGGAACTCCAGAATAATCAATATTTCTTTCAGATTGGAATCTATTATTGCTAGATTCTATTTCTTGAATATTACCAGTCGAATCTCTAACAACTGCTAAAAGCCTATTTCTTACCGAAACAGTTTTTTTAGGTTTTTGAATTTTTTCTAAAAATTGATCCTTAATCAAAAGAGATTCTAGACTGTATTTTTTGAAATATTTAGAGATATATTCTATTTGTGAATTCATCTTAAATCTCCTTGAATTTTAACAAATTTTTCTGCAGCTACTTCAAAAAAATGCGATCTATTTCTAAATATCTTGGTTTTCACTAGTTCTTCGACAACTTTTAATGTTTCTTCATCAATAGTTACACTTATTTTATTTCTCATTTTGTCTTATAAGGGGGGTATATTATCCTACCTTTATAAATGTTACTATTTGTTATTACTTTATAGTTACTATAAATACCTTAATTTTGAATTAAAAACTCTAAATTACAATCTACACTAGAGAACAATAATCCTTATAAAATAAAGAGGTTTAGAAATATTATAAAACGAGGAATGAAAAGATAATAAAGAAAGTCTAAGGTGTTCCAGATATCCGCTCACGACCCACGTGTCCCAAAAGCGATACAATCGGCTGCCTTATTTTGGCGCTTTTCCCTTCTGATTTGTTGTTTGTCATGCATATAGATGACAAAAATAGCTTAAAAAGCTAACTAAAATTATCTTTATTCATTTCTAAAAAGCAGTCATTGTATAATCAAAAAATATGCGTCATAGATAACAATTTCTTCTGTTGCTCCCCTCTTTTGTTTGAGTTGCTCTTTCCAGGTATGCAATAGCAGATAATAATTAGCCATCTCCAATCAAAGAAAAATTAATATCTATATATCATACGAAAGCACAATAAAAGAGAATTATAAACCCATCAAATTAATCAATCCTCTCAAGTCCGCGAATATCCAATTCGCTGACAGTTGTTCCTAAAGGTTGCGGTTTTCTTCCATCTTGATACACTTTCTGATAAGTCCCTATAACAGGCCCCTCAATAGAAACAATCTCTCCTGTAGCTGTATCTCTGTAGTGTCCAGCTCTTTCTGCATTAGGATCTCTTAAGCTTATTTCAGGTGCCATAAACTCTTAAAAAATAATCACTTTATAAATCTGTCTTTTAATTAATAAATTCCAAATAACAAAACAAAAAATAAAAACTATAATTTGCAAGACTTTTCCCAGGATTGTTCAACCGATAAATCCAAAGACAATTTATGGATAGCGGCTGTTGATGATTTCTAAGCATTGAAAAAGATATTGTTAACACATTCCTTGTATGTAAGTTAAAAAACCCTCTAAGATAAAAGCAAAAAACTACTTCTTTCCTATCCCTGCTACTCTGTCAGGATTCTGGTCAATGCCTGTCCACTTTTGCATTATTCCAGGCGCGCAGCCCTTCTTTATCTGCCCTATTCCAATGCCCAATGCAGCCACAATCTGCTTGCATGTGCAGCCATTAGTGTTCTGCATGTTGTAGACAATGCTCTGGTCATTGCTTGGCCCTGACTCGAATGCACTTGTTGCAAAATTATTCTGCGCATACTGGTTTGGATTAAGAGCTATATTGTCTGCTACTGAGCCAAGACACTTGTCAGCCCCACTGCAGTCATTCAGTCCATCACTATCTGCATCCAAATCATCTGCAACACCATTGCAATTATCATCAATTCCATTGCATGTCTCAGGAGCAGGTGTTCCAGGGATGCATGTATTATTTACTGTTCCACTTATGCATACTAATTGTCCTGTTCTCGCGCATGCTCCAATACCACATGAAGTTGAAGTTGGGACATATCCCTCATCAACTGCTCCATTGCAGTTGTCATCAACACCATTGCAAACTGCATCTGCTACTCCAGGATATACTGCAGCATCAGCATCATTGCAATCCCCATTATCAATAATCCATGGGCAGATTATGCTTGGAATTACTCCTCCCCATTCACCATACTTTTCAGCTGTTACATAACCATCTCCATCAATATCTCCGCAAAAATCATTGCAATCCAGCTCCCCATTATTCATTGCATTGCAATCCTTGTCTATTACATTGTGGTTTGCATCGCAGATATCATCTGCTCCAGGGCTAATAGTTGCATCAGCATCATTACAATCGTCGTCGGTTAGTATATATCCATCAGGAATCGTGCAAACTTCTTGCGTATTGGCTGCATTTCCAAACAAATCATTATCATTATCAAAATAAACAGTTATAGGAGGCAAAGGCGTGCATGCCTCTTGAGTTGTTCCGCCAACACAAATTACTTTTCCAGTGTTGTTGACGCACAAATCAACTCCGCACGTTGTTGATGTTTCAACATAATTATCATCAACAATTCCATCGCAATCATCATCAACCCCATTGCAATTTGCATCACTTGTT
>Ga0315297_10000800_pt1 | contig 18678 bp, 28 predicted proteins | sample YL17G15_0_MG_FD_203628 | JGI IMG/M metagenome (GOLD analysis project Ga0315297, IMG submission 203628) | Sediment microbial communities from Yellowstone Lake, YNP, Wyoming, USA - YL17G15_0 | ecosystem: Environmental > Aquatic > Freshwater > Lake > Sediment | place: USA: Wyoming | collected... | reverse complement strand
GTACAGCCCAACCGCCGCCAGCCACACGGGTATGGAATTGCGCACCGGCCACTCGGTGCGCTTGCCGTAGTAGTTGGGCGCCTCCCACCCCGGATACTCCCCATGCGACACGTCCAGCGGCACGCGGACTCCGTTGGGGTAGGCGGCTAAGTACACATGGGAGTAGCGGTTTGGGTCGGCGGAGTCGGCGGCCAGGGTCACGAACGACACATTGATTCCCAGATTCATCAGTAGGGCTGCGGCGTACATCGCGTAGTCGTCGCAGTCCCCCGACCGCCGGCAGCCGCCATCCGAACACATAGTTGCCATATCCGCCGGCCGCACCAGCACCTCGACGATGGGGTGGATGTGGTTGGGCTGCATCGGCATGGCCTGCACCTCGTCCCGCACGAAGCTCAGGCCGCGCTTGACGTGCCAGAACACCGCCTTAACCGGATACGGGTCGAGCGCCAAGGCCCGCCGCGCCTCGGCCGCCACCACCGGCGTGCGGTAGTCCGCCAGCACGTACCCCCGCATCATGCCGATCACGGCGGCCACCTGCCCGTCCGGATCTTCGTCCCCGGGCACGGCTGTGGCCTCGTACCGCGCGTTTCCCCAAGCTGGGTGGGAAACCATCATGCACCGATCACGTGTTCATAAAGGTTATGCCTTGCTCAATCTCAAGAGTTCCGTACTCCCGAAATGGCCCGGTTCGGACGCCGTGCCCTTCCCGACGCGGTACCCGAACCGGGCTGCCTCACGCGGGGAACCTCTTCACGAATCGTCTGCTCTCATGCTGGCCCAAGAGTGCCACACTTGACTTTCCGATGGCAAATAGTAATGTAATATGTATAGGTGACTACCCGGAAACCCCGGCAACCCGCGAAAGGAGCAACAAGTGGAGACTACACAAGCGGTTACGGACGCCGCAACAATACCCAAGAAACCTTCCGTCAACAAGGGCGGACGCCCCAGTAAGGCCGCATTGGAGGCCCGGGCACGCGCCAACCGCGACCCATTAGCCTCGATCGAGGGGGATACCTCCCTCGACCAACCCCCGGACTACAAACCGGACGTAACGTCCCGCATCCCCAAGCCTCCCTTCTTCCGCTTTGGAACCGACCAGCCATCGCCTCACAAACCGGAGCACTTTTTCGCCTGGTGGTGTGGCCTCTCGGCTGGAGCCAAGAACGGAAGCATCGCCTACGTCTACCGCAACTACCCGGTCATTCAGATCAAGACTCCCGATTCCAAGTCCCCAACCGGGTTCCGCCCGTCCACCCAGATCGACAAGCGCTCCGGCTCCGACCCGCTCTCCAGCCTGGACGACGTGCTGCACCACTACGGCAGCGGGGACTACACCATCCGGCTCAACCAAGCGAGCCCCAACAAGACCGTGTGCCTGTGTGTAATCAAGGGTCTGCGGGACGAGCAGCATCCCGCGGTGGTAGACCTATCCACCCTCGCCATCGAGGACCCGGTCAACAAACCGTACATAGAGGGGTTGCGTATGCGGGGTATCCGTATCCCGGGCGTCGATCCCATGGAGGACACGATGGACTCAGCCGCAGTGGACCGCTTGGCAAGCACAGTCGAGCGCATGGCGGATCAGAACGCCAGGCTCGCCAACCGGCCGCCCGTCGAAGTAAGACGGGAGGAGCCTAAACCCCAAACTGACGGAATCATCAGCAAGGCTTTCGAGGCCAGCATGGACATGATGAAGAGCGTCAGCAGCGTTCAATCCTCCATGCTGAACGACGCCGTGAAGAAGGTGCAGGAGGTCAACGCAACCGCCACCGACCCTCTGGCGATGCTCGAAAAGCTGGGTGGGGTGCTGAGGTTCCTGGTACCAACCCCCGTTGCGGCGACCGGCCCCAGCCAATCCGACGCGATGCTGACGGCCGCCATGAACCGATCCGACAAGCTGGAAACGCGGATCTTCGAGATGCAGGCCTCTCAACTCACGCTGCTACAGACGCTTCTGGCCAAGGCTCAGGAGGCTCCGGCCGCAACCGCCGCCGCCGCCGCCCAAGCCAAGGCGCCCGCGGCCGCCGGCGCTCCCACCACCCCCCTCGAAATGCTGCGAGAGCTGGTAAAGCTGAAGGACGGCCTGGGCTCACTGACCGGCGAGACCGAACGCGGGGAGAATCCCGCCGCCGCCTCCGGCCCCTGGTGGGCCGCCGCCCTCAACAACCTGCCATCTCTGGCCCAGATGGTCATGGGCATCATGGCGATGTACTCCACCGCCTCCTACAACAACGCGATCGCCAGAGTGGGCGCCGGTCAGCCTACCGCCCCGCCCATGCTGCCGACCATACCGGCGGCCTCCGCCCCCGAGCCCGTTCCTGGAGACGAAATCCCGTCTCCACCGCCCGGAAGCGGCACGCCTCTACCTACCCCTGGAGACTCAACCATGTCCGCCTACCACTCGTTCCTCGCGCAGCTCGAACGTCCCCTGCGTCTGTCGCTCGAAAACAACGAGACCGGAGACGAGTTCGCCGAGAAGCTGGTGGAGTTCCACGGCCAGATGGCCTACGATCTGCTCCACAACCTCGGCAAGGACCAGCTCGTGCAGATCCTGGCCACCTACCCCCCGATCTGGCAGGTGGTCACCGCCATACCGCAGAAGTTTCAGCAGTTCCTGGACGAGTTCCTGGCTTATGGGAACGCGCCCGAGCCGCCGCCTCCAGCCCAGCCCCGCGCGTCCCATGCGCCAAACCAGCCTTTAGAGTCTAAAGCCCAGGCCGCAGAACCGAGTAGTGCGGATGTCACCGAGCGCATGGACAGATTGCATACCGTGCGGGCGGGAGCGGCGGGAGGGAAGCCGGCGGCGGGCAAGCCGGCCAAGGCTCCCCCTGGACCGGAAGCGCAGTAGGTAGTACACTGGGGCATCATGTATGAGCTGGAGTACTGGTGCCCCGGGAGAGATTGTTGGCTGAGGGTGGAGGGGCCGGACTACGACAACTTCGCCGAGGCGGTTGCCGTGGCCAACCACTACGCCGCGAGCGCGGGGAGGGTTATGCGGGTGGTGGACTGGCAACGGGTGGTGTACCAGACGGGATAGCGGTCTGGATTCTGCGCTTGGCCACCTCGCAGTAGCCGGGGTTGTTGTCGATGCCTACCACCCAGTCCCAGCCGGCATTTGAGTTGGGGGGTAATAGTCGGGCGGTAGCGGCTGGTGGGCTGGAGTAGCCCCACTACCGCCCGTTTCGCCAGCGGGAGAATGGAAACCGCCGGGCCGTAGCAGCCGCGCCAGGCTGCTATCGACCATTGTACCGCAACCGCGGCGCGTGTCAAGCCCCCAAATCAGCCCAACCCCTCCAGCGCTTCCATCACCCTCTGGAACTTCCGCTTCGGGTTCCTCACCCACGGTATGAGCTTGGTCAGCAGCCACACCTGGGCCTTGGTCCGCTCCCCGTCCCCGTCCGGAGTCGCGTACTCCTCCAGCTCGGCCAGCATCTTCTTCGCCGTCTTGGAGCGGACCAGCTTCACAACCTGGCCCGAGTCGCCCTCCACCGTCTCGCCCTCCTCGGCCCCCTCCGCCAGCCTCCCCCCCCGCCCCGAGGTAACCACCCGCTCGGTCAAGGACTTGAGGGCCTCGCTGCGCTCCTCGCCCTTGGGGATGTCCAGTGCGGTAAGCGCCAGTTCCAGTGGCATCTCGCCGCGGTTGACCCGCTTCTGGGCCATGACCGGCAGCTCCAGTAGCTTCAACCGTTGAGTCACGGTGGATTGGCTCACCCCCATCTTCCGCGAGATGACGGCTTGGCTCATGCCGGCTTCCTTCATCCGCTGGATGGCATACGCCTCGTCGAGCGGCCCCAGCCCTACCCTCTGAGTGTTCTCGACCACGCCGGACACCAAACCAGCGCCTGTGGAGCAAGCCTCGTCCCCAACCACGTAGGGCACGACGATAGCCTGCAACCTGAACGTGGCCTCCGACAGCTTCTCCTCGTTTATGAGTACTGCCGCCTGCCAGCGCCGGTAGCCAAATACTAGATGGTGTGTCCCGTCCGGGAGCTTGGCCACCTTAACCGGCACCTGCTGCCCGTCTTCCAGCATGGACATTGCCAGTCCCACAATACTCTCCCGCGTCGTCTGGAACCGCCTGGTGTTCAGCTCGACGGGCGCCTGGATCTCATACGGGTCCAACAGCACAACCTGGGGGGCCTGCTGGACGTGTGCCCGCTCGGCCGCCTGGTCCTGGGCCTGATCCTCCCGGCCCTCAAAAGGCACCACCGATCCATCGGGCCGAACTGTTACCGGATCGGTGGACTCCCTAAACTGTTCAGGGTCCAACTTATTGCGTCTTGCCATTCCTTGCTCCTTTGTGTTTTGCGTTCTCGTCTTTAGACTCTAAAGCCTACCCGCGGGCCGAAGCCCTTTAGACTCTAAATCCTCCGTCCGCCACGGCAGTACCTTCACCGCCGGCAGACTCCATAGCGCGCGGTAATCGTGCCTGCCTTTAGAGTCTAAAGTACCTGACACCAAGGTACACTATGCCGGCACGGGTTCGTCGTCGTTGCCGCTACCGTCCGCGCCCTCCAGGCCATCCAGGCTTTCCAGCTCGTCTTCCTCCCGCTCCACGCGCTCCGCTTCCTCGTCCTCGGTTTCAAAAGGTGAAACATAACCCTCCTCACCTTCAAAATCGAAGCCGTCCGGAAGGTCCTCAATTGTAGTGGGCTCTTCCCGGTCAGGAAGGTCGAGACGGTAGACGACCGCCCCCAGGCCCATGGCGCCCCGTATCGAGCCGTCGTCGGCCGGGATATCGAGGAAGGCGAAGAGGATGTCGCCGGTGTCCTCGTCGGCCATGATCGCCGGCGTCCCGTACACGCTTGCGTCGGACTCGAAATCGCTATCGCTCACAATCTGGTAGTGATCCACGCCTGCTCTAATTACAGCCATACCTTTGGCCTCCTTTTTGATAGTACTTCAGCTTCTCAACAACTGTTCAGCACATCTTTTGCGCGCAATGGCTCGGGCTTTTCTCATCATCCACCACCCACGCATCGCGGAGCTGAGGTTTGTTCTCGCATCGGGGGTTACTTCAATTCCCCTCCTTGCCGCGCTCATCCTAGCACGTGCTTCAGGGGTATGAACCATGCCCTTGTGCGCAGCCCCAATCTTTGCGCGTGTCGCAGAGGTCAATGATTTTCCGGTATGCGCACGGCTCATTTTTGCCCTTGCCCCCGGCGTCAACACTTTTCTCCTGTTCGTGGCAATCACATTGGCCAGCACCCCTGGCTCCAGCAGTCTCCGCCTATGGGCGGCACTCATCTTCGCGCGTACCTCTAAGGGGGTAGTTTTGCCTTTATGTGACGCACTCAATTTTGCCCGCGTCTCAGGTGTGGCAACCTTCCCCCTGTGTGCCGCACTATTTCTCTCCCGCGATTCAGGAGTGTGAACAAAGCCCCTATTGGATTCAACCACCAACCTGAAACCAAACCTAAGATGCCTTGACACGGAATTAGTATAAGCCTGCTCCAGGACCGTCAGCATGTCCACAGGGCATCTCTCAAGAACTGAAAACTCGAATGCTCCACATCTGCGCTTGTTCCAGGAGCGCTGCAAATGGCAGTTCCAGTGTCTTCCCTTGGTCAATTTCCAGAAGTGGTTGCGCCACCTCTGGTGCATATTGCCAGAGCTTCCAATGTACACCTTCCCCGTTTCCTTGCATGTGATCGCGTACACGCCGCTCGTCTTCAATCCCAGATCGTTGAAGTTTGGGGGTAGTGGTACCGCCATGCGATCAGTCTATCCCTTTCGTTAGCGAAGAGTCAACGGCCAGTTTTGCCGCCGCTCTTGCGTAGAGCTGTGTTCTTTGTGGGCTTGTACCCCTCGACCCAAGCCTTTGCGGACTCGGCCGTCAAGAACGAACTGCCTGTCGGATGGTCGATTACGACTGCTGCGAAAAGCTCGTTCACCTTGCGAACCGACGCCAGCAGCCTGTTGCCGGCGTCGAAGAAACCGCACCAGCCGCCTATTTCCACCCCGGCGCACGTTTGTCCGGGGAAAGTGTGCCACGTTCCCTGCATTACTCCGCTCCTTTCATCACCCTAGTCTCTACAGCTTCGAGCGCCAAGTGCCCAGCTCGCTCCAGCCGCTTGGTACATTGCCGGCAGGCGAGCGTCGGACGCCCACCCGGGTACAACTCCAGCAGCTTCTCTCCAATCGACTTGTCGAGCACACGGATAAGGGGGCGTACCTTACAGCACAGGTCGCAGCGATCATAACCGAGACACCGGCGCTGGAACTCGAAGCTGGTCATAACCACCCCAAGATCACACCCACCACGATTACCGCAGCCAACACCAAGCCCGCCACGAGCACACGGTCCACCCACAGCGGGCGATAGTACGGCCGTGGGGGCCGCAACTCCCACCTGTGCCCGCACTTGGGGCAGTACCGCAGGCGGGTGTCGTCGTAGTCACGTGGCATCTCCGCTCCCCCCTCCCCGCTCCACCGGCTCCACCCGGTCGGAATCGAACGCCTTGAGCCGCTCCCCCTCCTCGCGGGTTAGGTAGTAGGCCACGGTCGGATCGTGCTTGTGGCCGCCGCGCACCGAGCGCCAGGGCATCTGGAGCCTGCGGGCCTGGCGGTGCATGGCCTTCTGCGTCGCAAGCCAGTCCGGGTCCGCGTCGGCGGACCACGGGTCCACTTCCCGCTCGGTGTTGGAACCAACCGGGCGGGAGCGCCGGTAGACGTACCACCAGCGCCGGCGGACGCCGTAGCGCGCCAAGTTCGGGATCCGGCATACCGGACCCACTTGGACCACGATCCAGTCGTCAGGCATCGCCGGCCTTATCCGCGAGGCGGACGAAGACCTCCGGTTGAAGGGCGTCGGCCATTGCCAGCGGCTCCATTCCCGGCAGACGGCAGCCCAGCTTCTCGGCCAGCGCGTGGAACTCTCTCACCTCCGCCGCCAGTCTGCGCCGGCACCCCAGCATAGCCTTCAGGACTACTTGGTTGGGGTTGGCCGTCCGCGGCGCCCCATCCCAATATCCACGTCCGTAGTCCGAGCAGCACCACCGGCTGCCCGACACATTGAACCGCAGCCCGCCGCACATGAGGGTCCACAGCCAATCGTCCTGCATCCCGCAAGCCCGCCGCGTCTCCAGCCTCCAGGCTCCCGGCACGGTCATGCGCTGCCGCACCACCTTGCCGGCCGCGACGGCCTGGTTGCGGGTCGCGTAGGCGGCCCGCACGTACTTCTCGACACCTGCCTTGGTTTTCATTTTGGCCTCCCGTTCCATCTGTGATCCCCGTCCCCGCTGTGGTTGTCGTCGTCCCACAACGACGCCAGCCACAAGACTACTACGAGCACCGCCAAGCCCCACACCACCCACACCAGCACTGGGTCGGGCAGCGAGTACTGCGTTGGGTCCGGCATCATTCCCCCCCCATGATCCGGCGTACCCTCTCTGCCGACTCGTCACAGATCCGCGACACGGGACACTGGGGCGGTCCAGGCGTATGGAACTCCTCCATCTCGCGCAGTTCCTCGGCCTCGACCGCGCATGCCAGGTCGCGCATCTCGTTGGCCAGCAGCCTCAGCCCCATCTCGCGCAAGTCGAGGCTGGGGCTGTCAGCGGTAGCGGTCAGCACCGTCGCCACACGCTCAAGCCTGTCTTTGGTTTCCATTTCTCCTCTCCTCCAGCAGCCTCAGAATCTCCCGCCAGTACTCCGCCTCCGCCTTTGCCTCCTGATACCGGCGCAGGGCGGGCGGCTCCTCCCGTCCCCGCTGTCCCGCCAGGAACTTGGTAACCCACTCGGGCTGGGTGAGGCTTGGGGTCTCGTCCGTATCCGGATTGGGCGGGTCCTGGGAACCTGCCTCCCGCCCCGGCCTCCACTTCCACCAGATCCCGAAGGTGCCCTGTGCAACCGTCTTGACCCAGCCCTGTCTCTCCAGCTCGGACTTCGGCAGCTTCGACAGCCGCGGCAGCTTACGGCCGAAGCACTCGTCCCCCGACTTGTAGTCTGACAGGTTGGGGACGAAGCTTGCCAGGTCCCTGAACCCCCTGGGGCGCCGTGCCAGGCAGGAGGCAAGCCAGCGGCCGAAGCGTTGCCGGGTCTCCCGTACCACAACGTCACAGCAGGGACGGCCCTGGCCGGCCCGCCACCAGGACCACTCCCCGGCCAGCCTGTCCTTACACAGCACCAGCGCCCGTACAGCGCTTTCCAGCGCCTTCCGGGCCTGCGCCTCGTCCGGCGGGTCCGGTACGGGGTAGGAGGGCTTGGCTGGCTTCCTGGGGCGCACACAGCCCGCCGCCCCTATCAGGATGCGCTTGTTGTGGGGCTCGACGGTCACGATGTAGTCCAGCCCGTCGCGGTGGAGGGAGCGGCAGACGGACACGAACTTGCGCCAGCGCAGGTAGTCGTCCCGCACCGGCCAGCCGACTGGGACGGTCGAGTCCAGGTCTCTGCCCAGGAGGTGTACGACCGTGCGATGCACGATCATGCCGCCCCCAATGGCCGGCCTCCTCATGCTGATCGACATAAGCTACCTTCCCGGCCCCTTCTCCCCGTCCAAGTCTTCCCGTGCGCTGCCGTGGTTACCGCTGCCATAGCCAGCGCCAACCAGCTCCAACACCTCATCCCATCTGCCGCTTACTGCTTCCAGCCTGCGGCGCCCGTCGTCTTGCCGTCCCCACGCTTCCTCCCAAGCCCTCTCGTCCCTCAGCACGCCTACCCGTTCTTGGATTAGATGAGCGAGGATGGCCGGCTCCAGGGCGTCCAACTCCCAGGACTCATCCCCGTATTTGTCGATGTAGCTGGCAGAGCGCGAGTCGGTGATCTTGGCTGGATTGGGAGGGGGGTTGTACCCCTGGATCTGCTCCATGGTTAGGGCTATGCGGTCCACCTTGAAGTCGTGAGGCACGCGCAGATGGTGCCGGATGAACAGGTTGAGCCGGTCGTTGATGTCGCGGGTCATGTCCACGCCACTGGGGTCGTGGTCTCCAAGGTGCAGCACGGTAGCATCCTTGCCTAAGCGTAGTTGTGCCAGAATGCGCATCCCGGCCACCCACATCTCGGACTGGGAGACATAGCCCCGGCAACTGAAGTAGGGCACGTCCAAGGGTTCGCAGGCGACCTGCAAGACGCCGACAAGCGCGTCCTTTTCAACCCAGACCTCAACGTAGTTGTGCTGGGTCTCCCACAGATTCACCCGGAATTGCTCGGCGCAGGTCTCGATGATCTCCTGCGGCGAATTCCAATGTGAGAGCGCGCGGAGATTCCGGGTCCGATCCTCGATTCGCTCCCAGTCGATCAACCCGGCCAGCCGCCCATCGTTGATGGTGTCACCCAACTTTTTGTATTCGGCATCCCTGTTGGGGATGAGGCCCCGAGACACGAACTGGTAGTAGAGTTGCCGAAGAGTCAGGTCGTAGCCTTGCGCGTGGTAGTCGTCCAGAATCTGGTTGGCGGTGTCGATGACCTGGAGCCGGTCGCTGGAGAACCGCTTCGGTGTGTAGCAAATCTTTGGCATCCTATTCGCTCCTTGTCCGGACCTTAGGCCGGGACCGCCTTCCCGCCGGCCGCACCCCGCGTCCCGGCCGCCCCCGCATACTGGAGCGCCAGATCCATGGCCTTGACCTTGAGCTTGGCGCCGGACCCGAACAGGCTGGACTCTACCGCCGCGTCGATATTGCGGCCGGCGCGGTGGTCCACCTGATACGTGACCCCATTGTACGCGCCCCAGAGCGTACCCTGGGCCATGGCGGCGCCGGGCTGGGACTGGATGGCGTCGAGCACGGCGGCCACGCTGCGGATCGCCAGAGCGGCCTCGAAGCGGGCCGTATAGGTCCGGTCGATCACGGCGTTGAGCAGATCGGTCCCAGTCAAGCGGGCGGCATGCGCCCCATGGACCTGAGCTTCGGTCTCGGCCACGATGGACTGGAACATCTCGGGCGCCAGCAGATTGACCACATAAGCCCGGTCCATCTCCGCTCCGCTCAGGGTGGAGCGCAGAATCTCGGCCTTCTTCCGGTAGTCGTCGAAGCCGTTGGCGGCCTCCGACACCAGCTCTCCTATCGCCTCCAACGCCTCCTTGACGTTGCCGCGGTGAGCGATCCCGACCTCGCCCAAGTTGCGCGATACACGGGCCCCGTTGAGGCAGATCAGGCGGTACGCCTGCAAGAAGAACTGGGCCTTGAGGCCGGGCGTGTGGCCGCTCGCCATCACCAGTTGCAGCTCCGTCTTGTCTTCGGCCACCCAGTCACGGCCGGGATTGCGGCGCATGGCATCGGTCCACCGCCGCGAGATCGGCAGCGTGAACGAGTGGTGAGGGAGCTCGGCGGTGGCGAACACCCTGGCCCCACCGTCGTAGCATCCGGCCTTGGTGAGCTTGACGCCGGCTCCTTCGGCCACGGTAAAGAACTGGCGCAATAGGTCCCTGTTCTGGATCGGGGTGTAGGCTTCGGTACAGGGCCCGAGTTCGTAGCCGTCGTCCGACCGCACCAGCGCCTTGAACCGGCTTGGGCGAGTGGTCTCCTTGCCCTGGATCAGGTAGGGGCGCCGGGCCACGTTCCAGTTGAGGCCGGCGGCTTCGAGGGCTTCGTCCACGCTGGCGACGTGGCCTATGTCCTTGGCCATGCCGCGGAAGGGTAAGTCGTTGGCGGCTACGCCGCGAAATCTGTTGGGCTGTTGCATGTAGTCTCCTTGTTGTGACCGGCTCATGCCAATCTCCCAGCCCGCCCGGCGGGTGGGCTGAGGGGCGGCGTCAGCCCAGTGCCACAAAGAACGGCTGATTGTCGCTTTTGAGCCCCAACACACAAGGGCCGTAGCTGCCACCCTTTCCACCGTAGTCGGAACGCTCCCCACCCATGGCTAGCGGCGAGTATCCGCATGTCAACTCGTATTTGCAGCGGCAGCACGAGTTTGATGCGGCGTCAGTCGGCGGCACCTCCAGCGACAATTCAAGCCGTCTCTGCTTTTCTGCTTTAGCCTGTTTCAGTATGGCGCTCATTGCGTTTTGCTCCTACACCAATCATGCCCCACTGTTAGCTGAGAGTCAACACTTATTTTCAACTATTTCACATTGGCCTTTAGAGCCTAAAGGCCCTAGTACTGCCAGTACCCAAGTACTACCACTGCGGCGGTACTGGGACCTCAGCTAGGGGCGACTAGGCCAGCCACGGCCGTCTGGCAGGACGCGGCGGGCATTCTATGGGGCGGCTGGCAGCACGTTGAGCAGGGCGAACTCGCCGAAGTAGTGGAGGGCGGCCATGTTGTACAGCCTAGCGGCGTCCTTCTCGCTGGAGTACCTTCCTAAGTACAGATTGTGCCCATCGCCTTTTATGGCTACCTGCCACTTCCCCTTGGACCACGTGACACCCTTGTAGCAGCTATGCACCACATTTGCACGTTTCCGCATACTGGCACGATTCTGTGCTCGTGTAGCTAGCCTAAGATTGCTTCTACGACAGTCCAGGGTGTTGCTTCGGTCAATGTGATCCACCTCCATGCCGTCTGGTGCGTTCATGACGAACCTGTGGAGCATCACGTTTCTAGGCTTAAGCCCTCTATAGTTTGCCCTTTGGGGGTAGTATATTGGAACGCCACAGACATCTTTCTGGTACCCTGCGTGCCAATTGAACTGAGACACCAGCTCATAATCCCCCTCATCCACCAAGGCAACTTTTCCCTGGGTCAGCACGATTTCCTTGTATCCCATCATTTGAGCCCTCCCCAATCTTCTGCCATTGCTATAGATGCCCTAACTGGAACGGTCATTGGTCGAACAGCGGATGTTAGAATAGCGCAGGCTTCTTCCAGAAAATCGGTTGCGATGTCTGGCGAGAGTTCAAACAACAATTCGTCGTGGATCTGAAGGAGAGGGAGGCATACGCAGTTTGGGAACATGCGGCGGTAGTAGTACACCAGCGGCATGATCTCGGCCATCCCAAGCTTCAACATGTCTCCCGCACTGCCTTGAATCGGGGTGGCCTGAGCCTGGCGCAGGCCGGCGCTGCGCACGCGCGGGACGGCCGACATGGCCTCGCCCACTAGGCGCCAGCGTCCGAACGCCGTCCAGACCATGCCCCAGCGCTGGGCCCGCGCGTATTGGGTTCGCGTCCAGTCCCGCACGCCGGCAAATAAGTCGAACCAGCCGAGGATGTAGCTCATACACTCGGCGGGTGTGAACAAGGGACCGCCGGCGGCCAGGATGCCGGCCTGGAGACCCTCGGGAGTGATGCCGAACAGGACCCCGAACCCCAGGTGCTTGGCGGCGAGGCGCTTGGTCATCTCGAAGTCGCGCATCTCGGCCAGCTCCGGGCCCTCCAGCTCGCCGGCCTTGTAGCGCGTCCACAGTTCCAGGATGCGGTTGTAGTCCAGCCGGAACAGGGAGCAGGCCGTGCGCACGTGCAGATCCCGCTTGAGGCGGAAGACCTCCAGCATGGTAGTGTCGCCGCTCAGCTCGCAGGCCCAGACCATCTCTATCTGGCTGAGGTCGATGGCACCCAGCACGCGGCCCGGTGAGGCCACGAAGCAGCCCCTGATGCGAGCCCCATCCTCGGACATTATTGGAATCTGCTGAAGGTTTGGATCCTCCGACGCCATACGGCCTGTGCGGGTGGCGTTCATGCGGATAGTGGTGTGGATGCGGCCGTCGCCCCATGCCATCGGGGGGAGCTTCTGAGTGTAGGTTCCGCGGAGCTTAGACAGCTCGCGCCCGGCGCGGATCAAGGGCACGACCGGGTGGGCAGATAGCAGGGAGGCCAGGATGTCGTCGTCTACGGCCGGCCGCCGCCGCAACTTAGTCATCTTGGGGCCGAGGGGGGACTCCAGCCCCAGCTCCCCGAACAGGAGGCGAGCCACTTGGTCGCCGGAGTTGGGATTGCAGCGCCACCCGATCATAGTCTCGATGGCATCCTGGTTGCTTAGCTCCTTGCCGGCCAGCTCCCGGTCGAGGGCGGCGAAGCGGGACGGCGAGATGAGGATGCCGTGCCGGTTCATCTCCTCGACCATGGGCATAGCGCCCAAGTCGATGCGCAGGACGTTGGGCGGGCAGGGGGCGTCCACCCTGACTACCCCATTGTACAGTCGTATCACGGTAGGTTCCTAACTAAACGTGAACTGCCGTAGTTGTGCAAGTCCATTCGCAATACTTGGGCAATCAGTTGGGTCTTAGCCTCTGGCATTTCCTGCACATATCGAGCCCACAACCGTAAAGTGTTCATGCCCGGTTCTCCAATACCGCCACAACGCGGACTTAGTGCTCAGTCTTAGTGCTCAGTGACGGTTACCGCCGCCGGCCATCTCGCCGCGGCCGCCTTGACTCCGGCCAGCACTAAGTCCACTAAGTTGCCGGGGCCTGCTATCTCCACGGTGATCCGCATGTACACCGTAGTCAGTACTATGGTGACGCGGACATGCTTCATGCTGCTGGGTGAGGGGACGGGGTTGGCGCTCATATCCCGGCCCCCACGAACTGGCCGCGCCAGAAGTTGTGAATCCAGCGCAGGGCGTCTCTACCGGATGGTAAAAACTCGTCATGGATGCCAGGTCCGAACACCCAAAAGCAAGAGTGGCCCAATGTAGTGGTCCACGGGACTAGGTTGGCCACACGCTTGCACACATGCCAGACGATGAAGCGGTCGTAGTAACGCTCGACGCGTAGTCTCATCTCACGATCTCCTTCCTCGCTTCCCTTCCCCGGAACCGCTTCCGCAGCTCGGGCCAGATTCTTCCGGCGGCGTCGGAGTCGCGGCACGCATACGCCAGCGCTTTGGGGAACGGCACCTGGGTGATGGACGGCCTTGGCAGCGGCCGCCCCATTATCCCTACCATCTCGTCCCGCACCTCTTGTCTCCAATTGTCCCACCGCTTCCACGGCCTCTTTCGGGGATCGCCCTCCTCTCCCTCTTCGTCCCCGCCTTCAGACTCCGAAGCCTCTGTGCCTCCCGGATCTCCCCCCAGTTTACGCAGCAATGCCGTGGCGTGGTTGTAGGCGTCGCGGGCGAACGGGGGTATGCCGTCCTTAAAACGGATCTCCGATACCCCCTTGCGTGGGCCGGACTTGAGAGTGTGGGAGTACCGCCACCGGGACTCGATGGCCAGCGCCGCGTCCGACATGTAGGATTCGGCCACCTTTAGGGCATGAGGCAAGACCACATCCTCGAAGTCCTGCATGGCCATGCCGCAGAGGCGATGGGCCAGGGGCTTGAGGCCCATTGGGATGTCCTGGAGGATGTAGGCCGTCTGCATGGAGCAGGTCCAGCGGGGGAACTCGACGCCCATGGCGCGGGAGACGGGGATGTCGTGGAGGGCGTGGTGGAGGACAACCAGCGGGCGGGTGTGAGCCAGCCGCCAGTTGAGGTAGGCCAGAGTGGGAGTGTCGGTGGCTGGGATGAGGTAGCCGGCACCGGGGCGGGGGGAGAGGGTCAGACACCACGGCGGGGCGCCGGCCATGCCGGCTACCGTGTCGGATTCCGTATCAATGCCAAGGTGCTCGGGGTCTCCGGCCTGGGGCGCCAGTATGAAGGCTAAGTCCTCGGGGGACTCCAGCAGGCGGTAGTCGGGGTTAGGGTAGGCGTCTTCAAGGGGGGTGTAGTCGCCATGGTCGAGGGTGGCGAGGAACTGGCCGAGGGCAGTGAAGTCGGTACGGATGCGGGTGATGAGAGACGGGACGCGGATGCCTTGGGCCGGGTGGAAGATGGGGAATACCCACCCCTCCCAGTGCTCGAAGCTGCCACGGGTAGGCACACCGTGGGAGTGGTCCAGGTTGCCGATGCCGAATAGGCCGGCGGCGACGGCGCCCAGTGTGACCACTACTTGTGGCTGTGTCAGCCGCAACTCGGTGCCGAGATGGCGGGCGGCGCAGGCCGCGGCCTCGGACTTAGTGGGGTTGACGAAGCCCCGCTTGGCGCAGCGGAAGGCGTTGGTGATACGAACTGCACGCCTAGATAGGTTGGCCAGGGGTAGGTAGTGATCCCCTAATTCAGCCCCACTATCGCCCGCGAAGGGCCGCGCATAACGCAGTTCCATACGGGCTGGCGCTTCTCCAATAACCAGAACGGAGCAGGGGACTGGTCCATCGGGAGATACATATTGGGACGGCCCGGGGCATACCCCGCAACGGGACTTATATGGGCAATCCATGAAGATTAATCCTATTATCGGAGAGGCTTAACGATCCGCATGAGTGCCTCCCTCGTAGCGCGGCTCCGGCGGTGAATTATGCGGGGCGAGGGCGGCGTCGATGGCGACACGCGCTTTACAGCGTCGGCAGTTCCCGCAATTACACCCAAACATCCCAAATGCGATCTTCGCCATGCGCAGCGCCGCCGCCAGTCCGGCGATTTCCGACACCTGATCGCATACGGCGCAGTGCGGCGGATCGTCCACGATGAGAGCCACCTCGGGATGGCCGCAGGGCATCTTCTTCTCCCACGACGCCAGCTTCGAGAGCACTTGGCACAACGGGCACCCGAGAGTGTCTTCCGCCTGCTCATAGCGGATCTCGGCGTGCCCGCCGCGGCACATGTTGGGGGGGCAGGTTTGTAGGTGGTCCAGCGCGTCGGCGGTCTCGGCGCGGGCCAGCTCCCGGATCTTCTCGCACGCCGGGCAGTCGGCGTCGCACTGGCCGGCGGTGTCCATGTCGTGGCCGGATTGGGAGAGTTGGCGCTTGAGGGTATCGAACTCACGCTTGAGTGTGTCGAATGCAGCCATGAACCGCTGGTGGTGCCGCTGCTCAGACGACAGTTCGGTTCCGAGCCTGCCAGACTCCATTACCGACAAGGCGCGCTCGCGGATAGCGTCCTCGGCGCGCTTGTTGACCCAGCGCATCTTGGCTTCATAATGGTCAGAGTAATTCTTGCATGGCGCCGGCTTCCCGCAGACGCCGCACACCTCGATACAGCCGGCGATGAGGGCGGATCGGTGCAGCACCTCGCATTTGTCGCCCAGCCGCTCCACCGTCCGCTGGCGGCTGGCGGCGAGCGCCTCGGCCTCCGCGCGGGCCTTGCGCTCGGCGTCGAGCGCGCGCCCCAACTCGTCGGCACCACTGCGCGCGGCCTCGGATGCACCCTCGGCCTCGATCCGCTTGGCGTTGGCGGAGGCGATCTGTAATATCAACTCGACAGTCTCCCGCTCGGAGGCGGTTACCCTATCGGCCGCGGCGCGCGAGGTTGCGAGTTGCCGATTCAGCTCCGCGATCTCGGCAACGTAGTCCCGCGCCGCGCCGACCGGAGCCGGGCCGTGGACCTCGTTGCGCTGGTCGGGGGTGATGTCGGCCCACTTCTGCCTCTTCCAGTTCCCCATCCGGTTTGCGTGCTTCTCGGCCGTCTCCTTCAGCGTGCCTTCGGGCTGCATGAGGGCCCATATCGCCACCACTTGGGCGGCTATCTTGTCCTGGGCCCGCAGCAGGAACACGGGCTCGTCTTGCGGGATCCTTCCATCTGGATCCTGGATTCTATTGTAATCGGGTCGTGCGTGTATCATTATCGCTCCTTCTTCTCGCCTTCGTGAATCAACCGAGTAACCTTGAGGGCGATGCCCCTCCCTATCCCAGCGATCTCGGCCCACTCGGATGGGGTGGCCATCGCCAGGTTGATGCCGGTCTTGAAGCGGGCGGCCGCCGCCGCGCTCTTCTCATACCCTATCCCAGGTAAGTACGACGCCCACCCCTGCGCCAAGGTCGGCTGGAGGAAAGTGAACCGCGGCGGCTCGCGCCTGAGCACCTTCAGCGACTGGTGCTGGCCCCAGGGCTTCCGCCACCAGTGGAACAAGTCCACCAACTGCATGACCGTCTCGGCCGGGCAGGTGGAGCCCTTGACGCGGCAGGAGGACATGGTGGCGATGGAGTTGAGGTAGTTGTCGGCCTCGGCATACTTGAACTCGTGGGACGGACCCAGGCGGATGGGGCGCCAACCCTCCTTGCAGACCTCGATCAGCTCCTCCGTCTTGGGATCCACCGACCACCTACCCTCGACGATCAGGTAGCAGAAGTCGTAGGTCTCGATCATGCCGGGGAGCTGGTGCGCCGCGAACCGGGAGTCCTGGATGCAGCACAGCAGATCCCTCAGCCGTTTCCGCTCCACTCCTACTGTGCAGGGGCCCTTGGGCCCGCTGCCCTCGAAGGCGAAGTCGCCGAACGCCAAGCGCTTGACCTCGACCTCTAGGTGCATGGCGCGCAGGGTGTCGGCCAGCTCGACAGAGCCTGTGCGGTCGTCAACGGTCAACACTGGCGTCCTCCAGCTGGGGTTTTCATGTTTACGGAGGCGGCCTTAAGGAAAACCCGTTTTAGCAGAATGGCCGACTTCAACAGGAGCTTGGTTGCCTCGTCCAGCGGCAGGCCGCGAGCTTCGGCGTCCTCTATTATGCCAAGCCAAGTTTCTAGGGGAAGCTCGGCTATTGCACAAGCGTGAACGAGCAACTCCTCCAAATCCCTTTCCATACTATCCAAAGCTGGGATGGTCGTCATGTCTTGTGTGCCTTCGCCTTCAGGGCGTGCGCCAGGCGCCCGGCGGTCTGCACCTCCTTGGCGCGGTTCATGTCCTCTTCCGCCAGGTCGTCGGTTGACAGTCCGCCGGAGGCGAGTTGCAGCAGCAGGTTGCGGCCGTCTTGTACGCCGCCCAAGTAACTCATGTGTGCGAAGCGGGCGACGTGATCCCACAATCCCTGGAGCACGTCCGCCAAGGCTGGATCGACCAGGGCGTAGGACCATCCCCCGTGCTCACTGTCACTACTTGGATAGTGCAATCGCGGACGGTAGTGCGGGTCGCGCGGCGAATCCGGGTCAAGCACCACTTCCGGACGATACAACTGTTTATGTGCCTTGGCCCTTGCGTCGCCGGGGTAGTATCCCTTCGGCAAAGGTTCGCAAACCAGCTTGGCGAGTTGGTCGAACAGCTCGCGCAAACCGTCGCGCGTTTCATCGAAGCCGTCCAGGCGGCAACACGGGCCGCCATAGTAGAATCCCGGCCACCAGTGCGCACAATCGGCTACGCTTACGAGCCTCTTGTCGCCCCGTTCGATTTGGACTTTCACGCGGGCCTCATACGCCCCATATTCCTTCAACGCCTCTTTGCACTCCGAGCACACACTATCGGCGTGGCGGTAGCGGTCCGCCTCGCCGCAACCCGGGCATGGTTTACGTGTTCGCATCGCCATTCTCCAGGCTGGGCGGTGGCGGCATGGCCGACGGGTGGTAAGAGGCCTGCCACTCGAAGCGGTACGCCTGCCCGCAGACGCAGACGCCCTCTACGGCGGGGGACACGATTGCCTCGCCGCAGTTGACGCAGGCTACCTCGTACATGGAGGTTAGGCGCATGGAGGGCGGCTTCATGACCTGGGAGTCCTTTCGTCGGACCAGAACTGCATCGACCCAAACATCGTTTGGACGCGCTCGAACAGCTTAGACTCGACGCAGATAGGACACATGCCGTTGTCTGCCATCTTCCAGCCTGACAGGTGGTGGTCGCGGACGCGCATCAGGATGCTGTGAAGCTTGGGGATGGCGGCGCGGTGGGCGTTGGCCCTGCTCTCCCACATGCGCCGTTCCCTCTGAGCCAGCTTAAGTTCGCGCTCCAGCTCCAGGCATCGTTCGCATTTTGGCGGCGGCTCCGGTTGCGCCGGCGCGGGAGACCAGTGTTTGGCCGGCGTGCGCAACCAGCGCACGAGAGAGAATATCACGTAGTAGGCGCCAATGGCCAAGAGGGCTACCGACACTATTTGTGTGATGAAGTTCTCGATCATAAC
>Ga0315297_10000799_pt1 | contig 18683 bp, 12 predicted proteins | sample YL17G15_0_MG_FD_203628 | JGI IMG/M metagenome (GOLD analysis project Ga0315297, IMG submission 203628) | Sediment microbial communities from Yellowstone Lake, YNP, Wyoming, USA - YL17G15_0 | ecosystem: Environmental > Aquatic > Freshwater > Lake > Sediment | place: USA: Wyoming | collected... | reverse complement strand
TATTCCCTTTTTCCTTTAATAATGTTGGCAACAAATCTCTAAACTTTTTTAACTCGCCGCTTGTGAATAAAAGTGGGCTTTCGGAATATATTCCCTCTGTCTTTAATCCTTTAATATCAAGAAGTCTACCAACTTGCCGGGCTACAGCCGGCGCTGGATCTATTACACGTACATTGGGTCCGACTATCTCCTGGATAAGCGGAATAACGAAGGGAAAATGCGTGCACCCTAAAACCACGGTATCGATGCCCCGTTCCATCATGGGATGCAAAGCTGTTTCAAGTATTATTCGAGCCATTCTTCCATTAATTGCACCATTTTCAATTTCTTGAACCAATCCTGGACAAGTATTTTGAAGCAAGGTAACGTTTTCTGCAAAACGCTCAACTACAGATGCATAAAGAGCCCCCTGGAATGTTGCCGGGGTTGCCAATACACCAACAATACCTGTATGAGTAATCTCCACTGCCGGCTTGACCGGCGGTTCCATTCCAACAAAGGGTATCTCTGGAAATTCTAGACGGAGAGAATTTAATGCTGCTGCTGAGGCGGTGTTACATGCCACGACGATTAGTTTTGCGTCTCTCCCTAATAAAAAGCGGGTTATGGCAAAAGAATATTCGCGAATTTCTTCCAGTGGTCGAAGACCGTAAGGCACATGGACCTGGTCTCCGAAGTATAGAATCGCCTCATTCGGCAGTTGTGCTCGGATGGCTCGTAAAACTGAGAGGCCTCCAACTCCGGAATCAAAAACCCCGACTGGACTTTTACCGCCATGATTCATCTTTGGATTCCAGCTGCTTCAACAAATGCCCGGAATAACCTTCGGGATGTCTCCTGATTAGTCAGCCACTCCGGGTGCCACTGAACAGCCAATCCAAAAGGATGATCCTTTAATTCAAATGCTTCGACCAGGCCGTCTGAAGTATGTGCCACTGGCTTGAGTCCCTCCGGAATATCTTTAACCCCTTGATGGTGGAAGCTGTTTACAGATAGTTCTACATCCCCAAGTATCTGTGCAAGATGGGTTCCATTATCAACTCTAACTGTATGCGCCAGGTAGGTGCGGGGATAGCCGGGGTAATAGTCGTGTTTCAGAGCATTTGGCATTTGGTCTGATATGTGCGTATATAACGTTCCACCAAGTCTCACATTGATTACCTGACATCCTCGGCAAATACCAAGAAGAGGTTTTCCCCTTTCAATTAATTTACCCAGTATGGATAATTCTAGCGAATCGCGTTCAGGATCAACACCACTGATTCTCGGATGAAACTCGCCCCCAAATCTTTCAATGGAAATATCCCCTCCACCAGAAAATAAAACTCCGCCCACGCGATCACATAGCGTTATTGATGCCTCATTACTCAAGTTTGAGGGAATTAATATGGGGATACCTCCCGCATCAATCATGGCGTCTATATAGGCTCGCATTAGTGATGCGACAGGAAGACCTTCTTCATTCATCCCTTGAGAAGTCGTAATCCCGATAATTGGTTGTGCCATATCATCTTCCAAGCAATATAAAAAGGCGCAGAATTCTTCTGCACCCTTTTATTGTAAGCGATTATATTTATTCGAACTTCTGCTTAAGGTGAGCTTTTTTTCCAGTCAGTCCTCGTAAAAAATATAACTGTGCTTTGCGGACATGAGTGTGGCGGTCAACGACTACTTTGTCAATTCTGGGAGATAACATCAGGAAAGTCCGTTCCACACCAATGCCATTGGATGCAGTTCGCCGGACCGTGAAATTTGCATTATTTCCACTCTTTCGCATCCGTATGACAGTTCCTTTAAATTCCTGAATACGTTCGCGGTCGCCTTCTTTAATGCGAACATGAACACTCACCTGGTCACCAGATTTCAATTCTGGGATATTGTTGTTTTTTACTGCATTGAAGTTTTGATTTAAATCAATCATCGTAGGTTATCCTTATTAAATATTCGTTTGTTTTACTGCGCGGGGCGAGATTATAACATGCTGATCGAAATGGGGCAAGGTTGAAACTCGAGTATAATTTCTCAACTGCCCCCGTAGCTCAATGGATAGAGTAATGGACTTCGAATCCAGTGGTTGAGAGTTCGAGCCTCTCCGGGGGCGCAGTCGATCCACGCAAGAGATTCTCTTAGAGGACCTCTTTTGGTTGTTTGATGGGCAACCAGATGGTGAACACCGCTCCTTTTTTTTCTGAGCCATTTTCAACATCTATGTGCCCATGATGGTGGTCAACGACCTGTTTGACGATTGCCAGTCCAAGACCTGTTCCCGACGCTCCGGATTCACGCCCTACTTTCCCCCGGTAGAAACGTTCGAACAGATGGGGTAAATCATAATCATCGATACCCAACCCGGTATCTCGAACACGAATCCCTGCACAGGATTCACCTTGGAGAATGCCCTTCAACGTGAAGACCCTGATTTCCCCTCCTCGAGGAGTATAGTTCATAGCATTCGTCAGTAAATTGGACACAGCTTGGGTAATCGTTGGTTCATCCACCCAAACCATGTCAACATCAGGTTGAAGCTCTGAGAACAGTTTTAATCCACGATCCTCAGCCAGCGACCGCCGATCATTTATAAGTGTTTGGATCAACGCATTCAAATCACACGGTACAGGGTGAAGACTAACCTGCCCAAGATCAAACCGGGATAAATTCAGCAACTCCTCTATCAAATTCCGTAATCGCTGAAGTTCGCGTCCAATCACATCCAGACGCTCTTCAGATTTAACAGTGGGTTGTGTCCGTAACATCTGATAATAAAGAACCAGGTTTGTCAGAGGTGTGCGTAATTCATGATTAACGTTAATGATAAATTCTGATTTCAACCGATCGGCAGCAAGGGATTTCTGTAATGCTGATTGGAGTTCTGCGGTTCTTTCGGTTACCCGGGTTTCGAGCTCTGCGGTGTGAGTGATTAACTGTTCATTTAATCTTGTTCGATGAATGGCATTTCCAGCTATCTCGGTTAACGTGACAAGTAAGTGTGCGTTTTCGAAAGAGAATTCACGCGGTAAAGACGCAGATGCCAACAATACGCCAATTGGTTCATTTTCGCTTTGAATGGGAAGGCATATCGCGCTCCATTCCGGAGGTATGAACTCTTTCATGGCTGCAGAAGTCATCGCGTCTGAAGCCATATCACGTGTAAAGTAAATGTCACCAGTGGAAAAGACTTTACCAGGCAGGCTTTCATCGCGCTCCAATTCCAATTGGGTTAATTGCGTGCACCAACCTCGCCCGATTATTTGACATAGTTTATTTCGTACTGGGTCAAACAACCAAATCCCCCCTGCATCCACTCCAAGGATTCGGAGAGTTTCATCAATTAACTGAGGCAGCATCTCTTGCAATGTTTGCGCTTGTCGCAAAGATTTGGATACTTTATTCACCGCTTCCAGTTCATCGAGACGTGCAGAGGTTTCTTCAAATAATTTTGCCCTTTCTGCAGCTGAACCGACCTCGCGACCTATTGCTTCCAATAATGCAATTTCTTCATCCTTCCAGTGATGCACCTCGGATGAAGCAATGACCATTCCGCCGATTCGATTATTCTTTGATAACAAAGGGACGACCAGGGACGAAAAAATTCCACTTGTCACCAATACCTTGGAATTCTTCCCTTTCATATTCTGCCAATTATCAACTGCGTGCGCATGCCTTTGCGAGGTGTTCTTTGGGAAGGATGTTGCTGTCATTAAATGATCAATATTTTGAGGTAGGTTTTTTGAAACCATTTGTTGGATACCCCGCGTTGTCCATGATAACCAGATGGTCCCCATCTTCATTTCCAGGCCATTAAGCGTCTGTTCCAATGTTGCCTTTATCATATTGGAAAGATCGGTTCCACGGGAAGCAGAAACTGTAATGATTTTATTAAGAGTTGCCTGGTGAATAGTCCGCCGATGTGCTTCTTCAAATAATCGTGCATTTTCCATTGTTACCGCTGACTGGTTTGCCAGTATGCCAAGCAGTTGTTCATCATTTTTATTATAGGCATTCGGTATTTCACTTTCAACATTGATACATCCTATCGTTTCCCCCCTTGCTTTTATTGGCACGCATAATTCTGAAATTACATCCTTATCTGCATTGATATAATGTGGCATCTTTTTGACATTCCCGCTTCTTACCGTCTTTCCCGTGTGGCATACCGACCCAATAATTCCATCATCAAAAGAAGAAATAAGATTATCAATCCTGCTTAATTCCTTTTTCAACCTTCTTCCGGTCAACCCCCTTTTACACCGGGCAAATAAGGCTGGTTTTACATCGCTTTTTAACCAGATGGAAGCATCCCATCCTAAAAGATTTTCCAATGATTCGACTATTTGTTGAGCAACAGTTTGCATATTATTGCTCCCTGCTGCTGCTAGGCTTGCCTGGTGAAGTACTTCCAATTCAATCACCCGCTTGCGATCCTCGGCAAATAGTCCGGCATTACGAATTTCTTCGCCAAAAATAATTTGTGGATCTGCTCGAGTACCTTTCATCATCAGCTCACTTTTGATGTAATCTTAAACACTTTATCAAGTATAGCATGAGATATTTTACATTGAAGGTTATGGCTATTCGACAATTAATATAAAGTGTGGCGGAATAATACTGAGAATATTGTATATTTATATAACCGTTAAATTGGAAAGAGTTTATAATATCTAATTGAACCTACTATATAATGAATTAGAGAAAGCATAAAAATGTCTGATGAACAACTCTCAACTCAAGCAAGACATAAAATCGCGATCTTGATTGATGGCGATAATGCCCAAGCGAATCTGCTTCCACAAATACTGGTCGAGGCGGGAAAATATGGCTTGGTTACGGTTCGCCGGATATATGGAGATTGGACCACTTCCAGCATGAATTCCTGGAAAGACGTACTAAATTTCCACGCAGTTCAACCCATTCAGCAATTTCGGTACACAATTGGCAAGAATGCCACCGACAGTGCGATGATCATTGATGCCATGGATCTGGTTCATTCAGATGTTGTGGATGGATTCTGTCTGGTCTCGAGTGACAGCGATTACACCCGTCTGGCAACTCGCATTCGCGAAAGCGGGATTTTCGTAATGGGTATTGGAGAGAAAAAAACCCCAAAACCGTTTGTTAATGCCTGCGATGTGTTTGTTTACACGTCCAACTTGGTTACCGAGCACAAACCACAACGAACAAGTTCCACAAGGCAAAGTCAACGGCGAAGTAAAACTGTTCCAGCAACTGGATCTGGCAGCACTCTCCCACAGGTTTTAATCCCCCCTTCCCAACCTGATCAGGAAAGTGAAAATGACCCGTTGCCGATCATTCGCCAGGCGTATGAAATTGCGCAGCAGGAAGATGGATGGGCTCGGCTTGACCACATGGGCAATGCCCTATACCAGTTGGATCCGGGTTTTGACCCGCGAACCTACGGTCATCGTCAACTCTCGCGCATGATATCCAGTTACAAAGACTTATTCCAAATGAGGACCCAGGAGATTGATGGCTCCACCCTGTTCTTCGTCAAAATGAAGGAATAAGCCCTTGGGTAATTAGCTTCCTTGTCAAGCCTTCTCATCGTTTTTCGATCAATTCCTCGTATACCCCCATTATTTGTTTGGTTATTGTCTCCCATTTATAGCCTTGAGCTTTTTGAGCGGCGTTGACGCCCATTTGCCTACGCAGACCTTCATCACCAAGCAAGGCGGTCAGCCGGTCACAGAGTGCGTCGTGATCCTCAGCGGGAACGGTGAAACCGGTCACCCCATCTTGTACAAGGAAAGCCAAACCACCAACCTGTGAGGCAATTACAGGTGTTCCACAAGCCATGGCTTCCAATGCCACCATGCCAAAGGATTCATAATGGGATGGCATTACCACTACTTCCGCTGCAGAATAATAATATGGCAGGGTATCTTGTCCGCGCTTGCCTAAAAAGACAACCATCTTTCCAACAGTTAGTTCGTCACATAACTTCTGCAGACGTATCATTTCTCCATTGATTTCATTTGGAGCTGTTTCCGGGTCTCCGCCTATCACTGCCAGGTGCACAGGTTCTTTCAAATTCTTAAGTTGCAGGCAGGCAACCGCATGGATAAGGGTGGACACTCCCTTCAGTGGTTCTATGCGTCCAACAAATAAAATCATGCGTGAATCTGGGGCCAGGCCGATGTATTGACGGGCTTCTTCTGCCCGGATGGGGTAGAAGTGGCTTGTGTCAACACCGGGAGGGATAACTCTTACCTTTCGAGGATTGATCTTATAAAGCCATTCAAGTTGACTTAGTTCAGCAGGGGTCGCTGCAATGATAAGATCAGCACAGGAAAGTACCTGTCGCTCTCCATCCAGTCTGTAAGTCCCCTCCCTTTCTATTTGTCTTTTCGCCACGCGGTTCTTCATCTCCCCAAGCGTATGAAACATTTGAAGGATTGGGGTCCCCGACCATGCACTTGAAAGAGCCTGGGCTGCAATTCCGGACATCCAATAATGGCTGTGCAGCAGGTCATATTTGATGCTCTTCTCTTCTGCAAATTGGCGGATGCCTTGCGCAAATGTTGGAATATAACTTGCCAGTTCCTTTTTTGGTAATGGAAATTCAGGCCCAGCGGGAATATGGACAACCCGGTTGCCATATCCCAGGTCATGTAAGACGTGCGGAACATGCTCATCCTGGGAGCGTGTAAAAACATCTACATGGATACCCATGCGACCCAGTTCGCGCGTCAGGTCACGCACATAAACATTCATCCCCCCGGTATCTTTTCCACCCAATGTCGCCAAGGGGCAGGTATGGTACGAAAGCATGGCGATATTCACAAGTCGAGTATAACATGCACCCATCACCTTGAAGGTGATGGGTACCTATAGTATAATCCCGCCGCTGTGAAATGCCGCCATAGCTCAGTCGGTAGAGCAGACGTTTCGTAAACGCCAGGTCAAGAGTTCAAATCTCTTTGGCGGCTTATCCTGGGTATTCTCCCCCTTCATACCTCGAAGGGGGACTGTTATTTAATAACTCACCATTTAAATACGTCATCCATTTCTTCATTTGGCACATCAAAAACAACATTATGTGGGGGTACCGGTTCACGCGTCATCCATTCCGGCAAGCGGTCATCGGCTTTTGTAAAACCCGCCCCACGATTGAATTCCAATTCCATTTCTATGGTCTGCTTTCCGAGTAATTGTAAAATGGAGACATCAACTCCCCAGCCATAGCGGGCATTAATAAAATCACGGATTGTCTCAGGTGGTGCAACTGCAAAACCAAAAGCGGAAAAGATGCACGCTCCGATACAGTCATATCCGGCCATGGCAATCTGTTTCTTACGCGAGGCCTCCACTTGTCCTTCTGGAAGGAGATGATTAATCTTATCCCTTATTGTTTGTCCGCAGGTATGGTCTGCTCCCTGTGGAGTTGTGGCAAATGTGACTCCCATCCCTTTGATGGCACGCGGCTCATAGGCCGACATCGCCTGGTTTTTCACAACGGGAACCCGCTCGACGCCAAGGATTTTACCTGTCAGACCCGCTCCAGAGCCAAGGATGCGCCCTAACGGAGTATTCCTGCGAACTTCATCGCACAATTCCATGGCGCGTTTTCCGTCCCCCCATTTCATAAAACCAGCTTCCGCTGCCACCCCAAGGGCGGCGCCTAACTCGATTGAGCAGACGCCCATGTCGTTCGCCTGCCAATTGAGTTTACCAATCGTGTCATATTCGCGGATTCCCAGGTTGGATCCCATCAGGCCCACGGTCTCATACTCAATTGGAGACACAATAGTTTTACCATCTTCTCCCGCAAATATATTTGAACAGCGAATGACGCAGCCGGGCATGCAGGCATGAGTGGTATTACCCTCACCCCCACGTGCCAGGATGAGTTCACGTAAATTCTCCGCACTAATATCATCTGCATACTCAAAAGTTCCTGATGAGAAGTTGCGGGTTGGAAGTCCCCCAAACCCGTCTGTCAAACGGACCATGGCTGGAGTCCCATAATCGCTGTACGTGTGTGTCTGCGGGTGGTCCATTAGGAATTTGTTATAAATTTTTTGGGTTGCCCTGAAAGCCGCCTCATCTGCTAGCTGGGGTTTTGATCCGCCTGAAGAGTCAATAACAATGGCTTTTAGACCTTTCGAACCCATCAATGCGCCCAATCCTCCGCGTGCATTGATGCGTGACGGAACGCCATCTTTATCAAGGTTTAGGATCCCTGCTGAAAGGAGTTTTTGCTCCCCTGCAGGTCCAATGATGGAAATGGCGACTTTTTTTCCATATCGTTCCCTCAGAATTTCAGCGGTATCATACACGCCCTTCCCAGCCAAATCATCCGCCTGGTCGAAGGTAACTTTACCCATGGTTAGTACCATAACACAAGGTTTATTTTCGACCGGCCACCCTTCAATAATCAAGGCTTTGATCCCCATGGACGCCAATTGTAAACTTGTGGTTCCCCCTGAATTGGACTCTTTGACACCTCCCGTAAGAGGAGATTTCCCGCCCACAGATAGCCGGTCTATCGATGAGAGCATATGCCCGGTCAGGAGGCCGGGGCAAAAAAGAAGCTTATTCTTCGGACCCAATGGTTCGCACTCAGGGGGGATTTCATCCAGCAGGATGCGCGCAATCAATCCACGGCCCCCCAGACGTTCCCAAGATTCCGGAACCGGTTCAACTTTTAAAGACTTGGTATTTACGTTTACACGCCATATCTGAGAGTGGTGAATATTTATGTCATGCATATAGTCCTCACTTTAGAGAATTTCATATTAATCCCCTAAAATTTCCGATCATCCTAACCGAATAATGCATGCACCGCTTCACGGAAGACTTTTGTATGGAAATCAACATCTGCTTCGGTCGTGTCAGCTGCAATCAGGGCCATATTATGAAAGGGGGTTAATAGAATACCCCGGTTGAGCGCCCACAAATGCATGTAACGATCAAGTTCGCTATCCACGGCAGCATTTGCTTCGCCTCCATTTCGCGGCGGTGATTCCCGGAACCAGTATTCGACGCGAAATCCAAGGCGTTTGACAATCCAAGGCAAATTATATTCTTTAATAACATTCAGAATACCTTCTTCGTAGCGATCAGCCAATTTCCCGCACCGCTTATACATCGCTGGTGTCAGGACATTTTCCAATGTTGCACGCATTGCTGCAAGAGACAGTGCATTCCCGGCTAGCGTTCCCCCTATTCCCCCGACATCTGATTGATCTTTCTCCAATTTATCCCAAAAATCATCTGCCACTTCTTGAGTAAACCCATAAACACCTGCAGGAATACCTGCTGCCAATGTTTTTCCGCAAGTTAGAAAATCTGGTTTGAGTCCGTACATTCCAGTATAACCGCCGGGACCAGCACACAACGTGTGAGTTTCATCAATTATTAGCAAGGTTCCCGTTCGTCGGGTCACTACACGCAAGATATCATTAAAACCAGGATCAGGGTGAATTATACCGATATTCGTCATTACCGGTTCAGCTAAAACCACAGCAACGTCCTCAGCAGAAAGGGCAGTTTCCAACGCAGCCACATCATTGTATTCAATGACCTTGGTGGTCTCGGTGGGATTTATCGGAGGTCCAAGGTTGCCACGCCTGGAGCGAGGGGTGCCTTCTGCATCCAGGGTAATGAATGTCTCATCCACCGATCCATGGTAGCAGAAATTAAAAACCAGGATTTTTGGCCTTCCAGTTATGTGGCGCGCCATCCGAATCGCAAATCGGTTGGCATCACTGGCTGTTAATGTAAATTGCCAGTATTTCAATCCGAAACGGCGCTGAAGTTCCTCACTCACCCATATTGCATCCTCTGTTGGAAGCATGAGCGTGATGCCTTTGCTTGCCTGGGATATGATCGCATTAATGGTGACGTCCGGCGAATGTCCCGTCATAGAGCCGGTGTCTCCGAGACAAAAATCGATGTAGGAACGCCCGTCCATATCAACGACATGTGCCCCCTTGGCTTCTTTAACAAACACCGGAAAAGGTCCTGCCCAGCGAATCATCCATAACATGGGAACCCCTCCCTGCATCGATTGGCAGGCGCGTTTATATAATTCCAATGATTTTGGATGTTCGTCTTTGAATTTCTTTTCTTCCCCTTTTACGAGTCTCTCGAGGCGGGAGCGATCAAGTACCGGCATATTAATTCGCGGGTGACAATGGAAGGTTTTGTTCAAATCTTAATAGTTCTACAAATCGGATTCCTTTAAAGCTGCTGCGAAAATATATAGTGCATCTTTGACCTGGTTTTCATCAACAACTAATGGTGGGATCCAGCGAATTACATTATCATACGTACCGCAAGATAACAGAAGCAGTCCGCGTTCTTCACATGCGTGGATGACTGCCTTGGTGATTGTTTTATCCACAGGTTTCCCTTTAAGTGTGAATTCGGTGCCAATCATCAATCCCAGGCCGCGCACGTCCCCAATAATTGGGAAATCCTCCTGCAATTTGCGCAACCCTGTCGTCAATTGCACCCCCCTTTTTGCTGCGTTTTCAGGCATGTTTTCTTCTTTCATCGCGCGGATAGTGGCTGCACCAGCCGCGCAAGCAACTGCGTTCCCACCATACGTACCACCATGTGAACCAGGTTGCCACTTCTTCATCAAGTCGAGACGGCTGAATACGCCTGATAGTGGAAGCCCGGATGCGATACCCTTGGCAACAGTCATGATATCCGGAATAACACCGAAATGTTCCTGCGCAAACCATTTCCCTGTCCGGCCAAAACCCGATTGTACTTCATCGAAAATCAACAAAATGCCTGTTCGGTCACATAGTTCACGTAACCCTTTCATATATGCCGCAGGAGGGACTACATAGCCGCCCTCGCCCAATTCAGGTTCAATTAAGATCGCAGCAGTCTCCGAAGGGGATGTTTGCGAAACTAGAAGTTCTTCAAGGGCTTCCAAACAGTAATTTGTCGCCTGTGCCTCTGACATCCCCAACTTGTACGTGTAAGGATATGGGGATACAAAAACACCTGCAGGCAGCGGTTGAAAACCGGATCGGTAGATGGTTTTTGATGTGGTTAACGCCATCGTTCCCGCTGTTCGACCATGAAAACTTCCTGAAAAGACGATGATGTTGGTCTTCCCGGTTGCCGCCCGGGCTAATTTAATGGCGCCTTCCACCGCTTCTGCTCCGGAGTTACTAAAAAAGAATCCATCAATTGAAGGAGGAACAACTTGCTTGACTTCTTCTATCAGGTGCATCAACGGTTTGTGAATTACTATATTTGCCTGGGCATGGATGAATAACCCTGCTTGCTCCCGGATTGCCTCGACAACTTTTGGATGGCAGTGGCCGGTATTGGTCACACCTATTCCACATGTGAAATCCAGGTATCTTCTGCCATCCGAGGAATAAATATAACAACCTTCAGCTCTTTCTGCCTGAATGGGGAATATTCTCGACCAGACTGGTGACATATGCGGAATGTTTTCTTCAAAAAGTTTTGACATGCTTCACCTGATGTGAAAAATTGGGGAGGGTATTTCCTCCCCATATGAGATCATCCCTTTAGGTAATCAACCGCCCACTCGACACCGGCTTTGGTTAATGCCTCCGGCGTTGGAACACCATCCTCGGTCCATCCAAGCATTTGGTAGTACCGATCTAGTGCATTTTCAAATTCGACCCTATCGATCAATAATCCCGCAGTTGGGCCTGTGCCACCCAGGGGTTTGAAGAATTTCTTTGGAAGGGAGTCATCCTTGCGGGTTAATCCTTCGCGAGCGTTGAATGTCCGCATCAGGTTTATTCGCCGAATACCCACTTGCATTAATTCTTCTATGGTCACATCCCAACCCGTGACCGCCTTAACCATGGTGGCAGTTTCCACAGGTCCAAATAAACACCAGGCTGGGCCATATACAAATTGGCAAAGATCCAGCGAGTCCATCATGCTGTAGAAGGCTTGCCCAAGAAAGGCAAATTTAATTTTCCCCTCTGTTAGCGACATCGGTTCCTGGGCTTCCGTGAGACCGATCGTCGCCAGCCGGCCGAGATACAGCTCTGAGGCCATGCCTTTCTCGTACATCCAATCGTGTTCGCTGGATTGATGGTCGGCCCCAAAAGGATTTACCGCGTAAATGAGCGCTAGCGATCTTTTTGCTTGAGGCATATGCGCCGGGGATTCCTCGTTTTTACAGGTTACCAGGCATTCATCAGTGCCATTGCCCCAGAATTCAGCTGCACGGGCTGAACCTTCGCTTAGAATTGATCCCAGTTTACCTTCCTTTGTCACGATCTGGTTCAAGGTCTCGAGCATGGCTTCAGCATTACCAAACCTAAGATCAATCCCTCCGGTCTCTGTCTTCGTAATCATCTTCTTTTCAAAACACTCCATGGCAAATGCAATAGTTGCACCGCACGAAATGGTATCCACGCCGTGCATGTTGCAAATTTGGTTTGCCATGGAGATAGCTGCCAGATCATCAATGCCGCAATAAGAACCGAATGTCGCTACGGTTTCATATTCCGGTCCCCCGTATAAGGGATCAACCTGGTATTTACCTCCCTTTATTTCGACAACCCGCTTGCACCGGACTGTACAGGCAAAGCATGTATCCCTGTCTTTCAGCACTGTCGCGGCCATTTTTTCGCCGCTTATGGGCTCTGCCCCTTCAAACTGTCCTTCGGTGTAATTTCGAGTTGGTAACGTCCCAAATGAATTCTGAGGCATTACAACACTGGCTGTTCCCAACCGTCCAAGACCTTCGACGTCAGGGTTGGTGGGTATCCATTGAGCTCCAATCTTATTTAGCGCAGTTAAGGCTTTTGCATCTGCTATCTGGGGACGCATATGGCCGCGAACTACGATGGCCTTTAATTTCTTGCTCGCCATCACCAAACCCATGCCAGTACGTCCGTTCATCCGGTTTGCCATGTTTACGATACCCGAAAAACGGACACCCTTCTCGGCTGCTGGACCAATCTGCATTACTTGAGCTTTATCGTCGCCCACTTCCTGTTTTAGCAATTTATCCACTTCACCGGTCAATTTACCAATTAAATGGGTGGCATCGTGAAGCTCAGTTTTCCCATCAATAATAGAAAGGTATACCCATTTATTTGACATGCCATGAAAAACCAACCCATCGTACCCTGAAAATTTAAACTCTGCTGGGAAGAAACCTCCTGCCTGCGAATCACCGATTGCTCCGCTCATGGGGGATTTTGCGTTGACATTGATTCGGCTTTGGCCTGCTATGGTCGCCCCGGTGACAACACTTGGGAATATGGTCAACAAGTTTTCAGGTCCGAGTGGATCAGCTCCTCTGGGTACTTCACGGAGGAGGTAATAAGTCCCCATAGCCCCGCCTCCCATGTAGGTACGGTAGAAGGATTCAGGCGGAGTTTCAATTTTAATAGTGCCGCGTTTAAGGTAAACGTGCAATATTTTTCCATGATATCCAAACGGCATGTCAGCCTCCTAAAGGATATCCCCCCCTCCCTTCGGAGGAGGGGTTAGAGATATCCGGATTATTTTTCCGCTGGAACCTGATATGGGTCCACATCCGGTACCCCTGGTTTGATCCACATCCGGATTGGAAAATAAACAACAGCGCCAATTGCCATCGCAATTAATGCCCATGAGATGGAAGTCCAACCGGTGTCCAAGAAGTTAAACACAACCGCCAGGATCACAATGGCTGTCATCAATATGGTAATTAACGCAAGACCGAACCACCCCCCAGGAACCTTATTACGCGGCCTGTCTCGGTCTGTAAAACGCAAGACCCACAAGGCAAAGAAACATGCCAGTAAGACCAACATGTTCAAGAATACATCTATCACCACCAATGCTTGGAAGGCAGAGAGTGAAAATATCGAATAAATCACCGCAACTATGAGAATGGATACCCATGGGGTGCCGTATCTCGAATGAACTTTGACCATAAATTTCGGCATCATGCCATCTTCAGCCAAGGCAAACGGAATTCGTGTACCTCCCAGCCCATTCCCAATGAAAAGCCCAATCATCGACAGAATGGCTGCGAAAGAAACCAAACCTCCCATTACCTTACCCAACGGGCTTCCAGGTTGCCCCATTAATTTATCTGCCACAACCCGGGCAATGTCGGGAAACCACCATCCAGTAGATGCGGTCGGGTCAACACCCAACGCTGTCAATTTATTTCCAGCTTCCGCTACCTGTGCTTCTGTGGCATCCGCTCCAGCGATATCTCCAACTATGCCTACCTCTGGATCAGAAGCATCCAACCCCCATACGATATATCTTTCACCCTCTCCTGCACCACCGTATAGTCCAGCAACTGTTGGGATCGTATATGTTGCGACGGTTGCAATAAGCACCAAGGCCATAGCCAAAGGATAGGTCCTCTTAGGATTTACAACTTCATCACCTGCGGCAGTCGGTAATTCCCAGCCCATGTAATTCCACATGGCCACATATATTCCGGTACCCAAGGCTGGAACCAATGTTTTAAAGGATACTGCTTCTCCATTCGTCAGGAATGGCAAATATATCGTTTGCCCGCTTTTAATCCATGCAGCGATGCCGATGATTGACATGATAATCAAGGGGATCATCATCACTGCACCCAACCAGTCTGTGGTCAATCCAGTTAAACGGGCTCCCCGGACGTTGAGATAACTAATCAGCCATATTAGAAGAATTGAAACAAGAAATGAAAGCCACACACCTGAAATGAATACCCCACCGATGGTCACACCGGTATTTAGTGCAGGGAAAAAGAAGGCCAGGTAGGTAGCCGCCAACACCGGGTAAATGGAGACATCCACCCAGGAAACCACCCAATTCATCCAACCTCCCATGAACCCAACGAAGGGTCCAAAGGCTTTTTTCAACCAGTGGTAATATCCGCCTTCCACAGGCATCATGGATTGCAACTCCCGCACCATTAACATGTTAGGGATGCTAAAAACCAGTGGAGTTACCAACAATAATACAATGGCGAATCCTGGTCCCGAGAGACTGACCATGGGTTCGGCCCCAAATGATCCTCCGCAGACAGTGAAATAAATCAGCCCAAACAAGGGTAAAAGGGTCAGTTCCCGCTTCAGCTTGCTTTTTTCAATCTTGGTTAGTTCCAATTTTTCAGCCATCGCGTTTCCTCCTCCAAGGTATTATCCTCTTCCCGGATTAATCACGCCGGGAATAGGATGGGTAAAACGTTACATTTCCTTTATTCCATATGGGAACCCATATTCAGCCATTTTCTCGACGAACGGATCGGGGTCGAAAGCTTCTGGTCCGAGAACACCTGTCCCCTTCCATACACCATGCTCCAGCAAATCCCATCCGATGACGGCATTAAACGCGGTTTGCGCAACAACTGATTGGCATCCCAACCGGTTCATGCACTCCTCGTTGTCTGCAACCTGGTAAAGATAAACCTGGCGGGGTTTGCCATCTTTGATCCCCCTAATCCACGTCCCGGCGCAGGTCTTGCCGAACATCCGGTCTCCCAGGTGCGCGGGGTCGGGAAGGCAGGCAGCTACAACATCTCGCGGAGCCACTTCAACATCCTTGACCTTGATCTTTTCCTTGTTATCCAGACCGATCATGTGCAATGTCTTCAACACCCCTATAAACTGGTCCCCTAAACCATATTTAAAAGTGGCTCTCTTGCACTTTACCCAGCGCGGCATAAGCAGCACTTCTTCATGCTCCACATTCACGACTTCAATCTTGCCGATTCCTTCCGGGAATTCAAATACTTCCGGTTCGGAAAATGGGGCGGTCGTGAACCAGCCTTTTTCTTTTTCCCAGATTACGGGCGGGTTCAAGCACTCTTCAATGGTGGTCCAGATCGAGAAATTGGGGGCAAACTCATATCCCTTGATCTCAATATTGGCACCATCGCGAATTCCCAGTTCTTCAATTTCATCGAAAAGGTGTTTCTCAGCATATTTTGCGAATACGTCCGCCATGCCTGGTTCAACGCCCAGCCCGACCAGGGACAAGATCCCCTTTTGCTCCCATTTTTTAGCGCGTTCAAATTGGTAATCACCTAGTTTTATTCCGCACTTGTGAAATGGATCTGTGGCATGCGGATAGGATAAGGTCATGGCCATATCCATGTATGTCACCCCGACATTAAATGCAGCATCAAATATTGGCTCATTAAAAGAGGGATCGCAAGCATTCATGATCAGATCGACTTTATACTCCCTGGCAAGTTTCTCCACCATTTCCTGCTTGCTTGCATCGATCCATTCGATGGGAAAACGTTTTTTATCCCCCAATTTGGTCTGCACTTCCTTGATACGCTCCCGATTGTAGTCGGTGAGCACGACCTGTTCCACCCAGGGATGCTCCTTGGCGATTGTTGCGATTGCTTCCCCCACCCCTCCGGTACCAACAAGTAAAACCTTCATGTCATTCCTCCTGGTACATATTCAAATCCGGACTTGCCGGTTGGCTGGATACTGGGTTTTTAATTACCTCATTCGTTGAAAAACAATATTGTGTTTCCGAAATTATTTTTCTTCTACATCACCTTGGCTACTTCTGTCAGGGTATCTTCGAGTCGATCCAACACTTTGTCAATTTGCTCATACGTGATGACAATTGGAGGTTCGATGCGAATCGTGTGGGCGCTGGTCAAGGTACCTGCCACCAGCACCCCGCGCTTGAACAAGCCGGCTGAAACTTTATATCCGATCTCGGGTGTCTGAAAGTGTTGACCGATGAGCAACCCCTTACCAGTAATCTCCCGATAGATTTGGGGATACTTATCTGCCAACTCTTGCAGTTTCGGGATTAAATAAGCGCCTTTTTCCGCTGCTTGTTTTGGATAATTATCACGCAGCACCACGTTGATGGATGCGATGGCCGCGGAACAAGCAAGTGCTCCGCCGCCCGTGGTGGTGGTATGAATAAATGGGTTTGGATACATCATGCACTGCCAGATTTCTTCTGTGGAGCAGAAAGCACTGATCGGCATTACCCCGCCACCCAGAGATTTGGCAACTGACAAAATATCCGGAACAACCTTCCAGTGATCCACACCCCATAATTTTCCGGTGCGGCCCAGCCCGGTCTGGACTTCGTCTGCAATGAGTAATGCTCCATAATGCTTTGTGGCATTTCGGATACGCGGCCAAAAATCATCCGGCGGGACTAGTGCTCCAGCTTCTCCTTGTATGGGTTCCATTAAAACTGCGGCAACCCCGATCCCGATTTTGTTACAGATTTCCAGTTGTACTTCCACTGCCGAGGCATTCCCAAAGGGTACATGATAAACCGGCCCGCCATACAGCATCCCCGCAGGTTGCCGGTAATCGGCTTTTCCGATCATGGAAAGCGAGCCCATCGTTTTTCCGTGGAATGCATTAACCGCCACTATGAAGGCTGGTTTTTGGGTGTACATTTTTGCGAGTTTTATGGCTCCTTCAATGCTTTCTGTACCGCTCGCGGCAAAAAAACTATACTTAATCTCACCGGGTGTGATCTCTGCCATCAAACGCGCCAAAACACCTCGCAAGGGATCAATTAATTCCTGGCTGGGCATGGGGGAACGCTCCAGCTGAGCTCTTACCGCCGCAACGACATCCGGGTGGCTCCAACCATGATCCATCATGCCATACCCACCCAGGCAATCAAGGTACTCCCTTCCCAACACGTCTCTGAAGACTGCACCACTGCCACTCCATTCAACGGATGCCCAATCTCCCGCCTCGGTGACAGACTTGCGGTATTCCAGCCAGTTCTTGTTGAAATGCTCGGCGAAATTGTGTTTGGATTCAGCTATAATTTTTTTGCCTTCGGCTTCAGTCACTTTTGGTTTTCGAATGATTCCAAGCCAACGCTTGCTGTACTCTGCTGCCTTCTTTAAGGATTTGGGCATAAATTAATCTCCGCGATAGTGGGTTGCCCAGAGGCAACCTTATTTGTCTTTTTCAAGATGCCTGATTTAAAATCTCAAGCCCAGTCCGAAACATCTTGGTACCATGGTTTACTCTTCCCGGTCTTAGCGCGATTCTTCCATTTTCCAGATTTGGGGGTGTCTTCAATTAATTCCAGGAAGGTGTCCACTTTTGCTGTAATTTTCTCCCGCTGATCTTCTGATAATACGTTCACTCCAACAAGTGCTTCCTTTACTTTTTTCAAATTCGTGGTTGCAGTGTAATAGAATCCCCAATCTTCTGAAAAAATCCTGGCGATGTACTTTGCATTAATGGCTCCTTCATCTGTGTCACCGATTGGTGCGGCTAAAATCAGGAGCATAGCATCCTTGAGGTCTTTGTCGTTGATTTGTACGATCTGGAGTTTTTGTAACATCAGGTCCGCCAGCGAGACGCAGTACGGATGGATTTCTAGACGACCGCGATAGTCTATTGGGTGGTTGTAATCTAGTTTATCAAAGAATACGTCGATCATTGGGATTCGCCCACCGAAATAGATGTGGCGTGCGTTCCCACTGAGCATCGCTACGCGTTTTTCAAGTTCGTACCCCTGTTTTTCAAAAAAAGGTACAATCTTGCCGCGGCTCTTGCCGGAACAGGCATAATCAATGTCAGTAAAAACACGTTCGCCCAAACGCTCCATCCGGCGGTACAGGTCCACATAATCGGGAAAATGGAAGTGCAATGCAATCGGGCCCATGACGCGTAAGAAGATTCCTTGCTTTTGTGACTCTTCAGTCAGGTGACGCGCCTCTTCCAGATATTCCTCCGGTTTGGGATATTCCT
>Ga0315297_10000798_pt1 | contig 18685 bp, 27 predicted proteins | sample YL17G15_0_MG_FD_203628 | JGI IMG/M metagenome (GOLD analysis project Ga0315297, IMG submission 203628) | Sediment microbial communities from Yellowstone Lake, YNP, Wyoming, USA - YL17G15_0 | ecosystem: Environmental > Aquatic > Freshwater > Lake > Sediment | place: USA: Wyoming | collected... | reverse complement strand
CTAACCAAACGCGGTTGGTTGCTTGAAAACGTCGATGCAGGCACCGCGATCATTTGGCCCAACTAAGCAAACCCAAAAAAAGGGTTGACTTAAATGGCCACGATAAGTATAACCCTTCTTACCGGATGGCAATCAAGCCTCCTGAAAAAGGGTAGCAAAATGAAATTCCAAAAGACTGAAAACGGCGGATACAGATCATCGGATGAACGCTTCTTTGTTAAGCAAGTCCGTGTATCTAGCAATGTTGGCGGGAAAGCTTGGGGAATCAACGGCGGGCGCAACAAAGTTAGCCTTTGGATTGCGCACGATTCAATCACAAATACTAAAGCAGATTTTTGCACCATGAAAGAATGCCGCAAATGGGCAGAAAAACGCTAAACCATGGACCAAATAATCGAAATATTGGTGTCCGCAGGAGTCCTGATAGTGGCGCTCCTGCTTCTGCTTAGCATGGTCATCGTTGTTATGTGGATTTTGTATGCAATTGTGAGCAACCAAAAAACACTCAAAGTGATGGATGAAAAATGGCCGAGTTAGTGGACTTTTGGGTGTCTAGCGGCATCCTCATAATTATTCTTATGCTGGGGTTCTTTGCAGCTATAATTGGCTATTGTGTGGTCAAGTCCATTTGGGTAGTGGCCAGAAACTTGGCTGACAAGGACGCTTACAATAGGGATATGCAGGCATATCTGGAAAAGCGCAAACATCGTCGGCTAAGCTACTGCAGCGATACTGTTGGAGAAGGTCCAAGAAATAGCTCGCAGTCTTAACATTGACTGCTTGAGCCGCTAGCGCTGCATGGCTTTGAGGTGGTTGCTTTATATCCTATAATATGGCTTGATAATCGGGCAAACCCATTTCAGTCTATTTTAGGAGCATTCCATGGCTGCTGACCTCGATCCAAGCGTTGTCTCGTCCGTTGTTAACGCCAACTTCAAAACCATCGCGGAAACTCCCGCATTGCTGGCTAATCAGTTCATGTCTTTGAACCTGAGAGCAGCGGAAAACGTCCTCGACGCGCAACAAAACCAACGACTCCTCAGCAATGCCATCATGGGCTCGCTCACCAAGCGTATTGTTGAGTCGGAAATCACCGAAGCCGTTGCTAACCGCAATAACGCCACGGCTGACCTTCCACAACGCATCGTCGATAGCTCGTCGGCTGACTCAGCTGCAGCTCTCGGCCAAAGCCTTGCTCTGGCGTTCGCGCAAGTCCTGGCCAAGCTAGCCCAATCGACGCCTCCTGAAACGGCTACCGGTAAATGAGACAATGCCAAGCCGCGACAGGACGTTACGGCTTGGCGTTCTCCGACATCTGTTTTTGAAATGAAGCCATCATTGCGTCTGACTCCGCTTGGAACGTCTTCATATAGTCCCCAAGGCTTGCCGCAACTACGTCCGTATTCGTTGATATAATCTTGGTGATTTGAGTCTGAAACGACTCGTAAACCGCTTGGTTGGCCTTTAGCATAGACTGCATGGCATTGTTGGCCGATGCAATCTGCATCTGTAGGATGTCGGCGTAGGGATTAGCTGCCAAGCTTGACCTCGAAATGAACTAGATCCTTGAAGGTATTCTTCTTCGGATCATGCCAGCCAGACCAATCGCCGCCCCAGCGGATATCGATGTCCATTTTCCTGGCAAGTCCGACCACGAAGCCTGCAAAATAGATCATCCGCTCGCTGTTGGTCCAGTCTATTGGAATGGGCGAGGCGTCCACAGCCATCGAAGGGAGCGCGTTATGCTTGCCATCTGGATAGCGCAACTTGCTTTTCCCGGCGTAGAATGCCGCGTTTTGCTCCGCCTCGCAACGATGACCCTCGATGATCTTAAGAGGCCAGTGCTTCTCGACCTCGATGAACAGTCTTTGCAGGCGTTCGTCGCAAGTCTTAAGGCGCTCTAGGCTTTTGTCATCTAAGGCCATATCGTTACTCCTTACAGCAGATCAAAACACACAAGGCATCGGCAATATCCTTGGTAAGCACCGAGTTAGGGCTAGCCGCTTCCAGCTTCCTAAGCTCCGCGCAAAAAAGCTCCTTCACTTCCTGTTCAACCTCTTGAAGCTTTTCCGCCGTCAGCACGCTTTTTAAAGCACTAACGATGGTTTCGGCCAGCCATGCTGGTACCGAGGAATCTGCCAAAAGCTTGCCGATAAGAGCGAATAGCCATGAATAAACGTCCATGTTTTCTCCCGAGGTGTTTGACAATGAGTTGCTAATGGGAAAATAATGAGGCAAAGCAGGTGCATAGTCAAATATGTCAAAAGGAAAAATATGACAGCCGTTGGCAGGCCTAGGGTTGATATAGATAAGGACCAATTAACGGCATTTATGCGGCTTAAACCTTCGCTTGAAGATTGCGCTGCTTTCTTCAAATGCCACAAAGATACCATCACAAACTTTATAGAGCGCGAATTTGGCTTGGGTTTTTCAGCATTTCGCGAGCAAAATAGCGTAGTTACGCGGTTTAATATGATCCGAACAGCGATCAAAAAGGCAGAAGGTGGCGATAATATCATGCTGATCTTTTGCCTGAAAAACATGTGCGGTTGGAGGGATAGGCCGAAAGACGAGGAAGACGAATATGCCAAGATGTCGATGAAGGACCTAATCGTCCTGGCAAAGGCTAAACTCCCAGAGCTTGAGGCGGCTAATGAGCTTTCAAACCAGTCTGATTAAAGACACGGAGACGGGCAAGATTTGCCTGTGTGTAACTCACCGGGCAAATAGCGCGATTCACGAGCTACCAGACGCCATGGCCACATGGGACGAAAAGCAGCTTAGGGAATACTTTGATGAGGTGGTGAAGGAAGTAGCGCCAAATCTACTGAAGATGGCCGCAGATGACCGCAAGAAAATGAGACGAAGAAAGGGCGATTTGTGCACAGTTATTACTATCGATGTTTAGCCAAGCTTACTGGCAAGAATCCAAAGAAAATGCCGGTGTCAGCCATTCTAGGCCAGCTGCATGAGCCTAGGCCTTTGCCCATGGGCCGCAAAGAATGGGACGAATGGAGTAGCCGGATCATCGCGGGCGCAGGCGTGACGGCCACCTACGAATCACAAGCCTTTGCCTTGGCCAATCTGCTGATGCATTTAGGCCCTACCGAAGATCACAAAGAAGACGTATTCTTTATCAAGAGCCTAAGAAAATTTTGCGTTAATCAGGTAGCCGAAGAGATTCGGCAAGAGCTTTACGCTTTGAAGAAAGCTAAGGAGAATCCAAGCACTTGAACTACTGGGAAACCACAGCCTTTAAAGCAATGCAAAAGGAGTGGTACGCCAAGCTCAAGGAATCTGGATTCGAGGACGCTGAAAAGTATTGCGGGGAACACGAAGTCATCAAGCAAAGAGCCGCCAACGCCTACGCCAACCAACATGATGTAAGGGTATCGGCCAAGCAAGAATACTTCTCCATACTTCGGCGCAACGTTGAAGAGCATGACTTTGAAAGAGCCATTGATAAGGTAATCATGTGCATGATCGCCGATGGCAAAAAGATTCCAGAGATACAAACCGCCTTACAGATCATGGGAGAATATCGCTGTAGGAACGCCATCACGCTAATCATCAGGCGTCATGAGATACGCTGGGGAATGAAGACGTACACCGATAAGCAAATGAACAAGTACGGCGGGAAATGAGCAGCTACAGGATCATCAACATACCTAGAGAAAAGACAGACCATTACCATGGCCTTATTTATGCGCGTTGGCTTAGATCTCTTAGGCATGGAAATGATTACTTCAAGCTCATCGACCCTGATACCTACTATGATACCTACCGGCGATATATTGGTCGCATTCTCGATAGTCCTGATACTGATGTGCGTATCGCGGCTTTAGATGACGACGAGGACGTTGTTCTTGGCTTCTCAGTCTGCCAGGGTAACGTGCTGCATTATGTGTGTGTAGATCCATTCATGCGGATACAAGGCATCGGTAGCGCTTTAGTGCCAAAAGATATTGATACTATTTCGCACATAACGAAGACTGCGATACAGATCAGGGCTAAGAATAGCCAATCAAGATATGCTAAGTGGAAATTTAACCCTTTCGTGTGAGAAACCGAATGTCTATCAAGCTCAAATGGGCGGAAGTCCATACCCCACTATTCGTCGCTGGATGCAACCTCGGACAAAAGCTAGATCCGCACAAACGCACCGGCCTAAAGCTCTTCCTCGACAAGGAAGAAAACCTTTTGGAAGTCCATTGGAATCAAGAGGTAGGCTATGTGCCACTAAGCAACGTAGCCGTGATGATTAAGGCGCATGAACACCATGAGCCTAAGCCTGCGCCCGCACCTGCGCCTGTATGCAAGGTGGAAGCGCAAGTCTCAACACCGCAAGACCATGTGTTCAAAGGTCCTGGCGCTGGTAAGACCAAATGACCGAACTAGGTTTCCTAGCGCATCTTCTCACCAAGCATGAGCTACCACCTGATACGAAAGAGTTCGTAGCTGCCAGGCTTGTCGAGGTAGCCGAAGCTTGTGAGCATCTCAGGCCAGCGCCATGGATGACGCATCCGCAAGCGCAAACGCAGCTGCCTACTGGCGTCCCGCAAGCCGCGTCCACCTTGGCCATCATGGCGCGTAACCCTGACCTTGTGCCACCACCTGCGCCTGTGCCTGTGGAGCAGATCGCACAGACAGCAGCCACACAGGCCGCACTCGCCTCTCGGTCAGCAGCCATGATGGGTGTTACCGATCCTAACACTGGAAGAAAAAGGAAATTCTAATGCACGTTTTAAATGACGCAATTAAAGCAATTCTTGAAGAAGTTATTGGCCCGAACCCTCAAGAAAACTGTGGAAATGATTTGCTTACCGATGGAAGTCCGGTCAATTGGGCTCGATCTTTTTGCAAACAGCATCCAGAAATTAATGAAATTGAAATGATTTGCTGGTTCGCTAATGCCATGTATTGCGCCCAAGGATTTATGCTTAGCATGTTGGGAAAAGAAAGCTTTCCCGAACCAGAATGAAATTCAACGAGTCATTTTCAGAGGTATTTATTCATCAGGAGATATCGCCAGCAGCCTACAAGGCGCAGCGTATGGCCGAACTAGAGCAGATGGCCAAGTACAGAGCGCTGAAGCTTCAAGCATACAAGGATTGGTCTGTGGCGGAAAAGCGCGAGAAGATCATCAAGCAAGCGGAGGCAGATCTCACGGAAGCACGCGCCATCTATGCCGCAACACCTCCCAAGGAAGCCAGGCTTGAATTCGCTCGCCTAGAAGATCGCATCAGGATCACGCCTAAGCCAATGGTAACTTTTGAGATAACTCGTAAACCAAGCCTGTGGCAGAGATTCAAATCGCTCTGGACATAGACAACCAGCAAGCCGCCAAGATACTGGCCGAGATTGCTAGGCGCACAGCAACGGTTAAAACCGTCAAGCCTGACATTCTCGGCCACCGCGATGTTTTCTGGCAGCAACGCGACTTCATCACTCATCCAGCCAAGCTCAAAGCTCTATTCTGCACTCGCCGCAGTGCCAAAAGCTTCACCGCTGGCCTATACCTTGTACACGAAGCGCTTGAGAATCCCGGATGTAACGTCCTATTCGTCGGCCTTACCAGGCAATCCGCAAAGAATATCGTCTGGAAGGATATTCTTCGTGTCCTAGACAAGCTGCATGGGCTAAACGCCAAGCCTAACCAGGCCGATCTCACGATGACTCTGCCAAGCGGCTCGCTCATCGCTGTCACCGGTATCGACGCTGATCAGTCTGAAATGCTCAAGCTTCTAGGCAGAAAGTGGCGGCTTGTCTGTATTGACGAAGCATCCATGTATACCGTCGATATGCGCAACTTCGTCTACGGCATCCTTGGCCCCGCCATGGTCGATCCCAATGCCGGTGGCGACCGTGGAACCATCGCCATGTTCGGCACAGCGTCCGACTTCCCTCGCGGACTGTTCTATGACGTGACTACCGGCGCTGAACCAGGATGGCAGCTTTTCAAGTGGACGGCGCACGATAATCCTCACGTTGCGAAACAGTGGCAAGAGAACCTAGAGGACATCCGAAAAAACCGACCTCTGTATATGGAAACTTCGCAGTTTCGCCAGTGGTTTTTAAATGAGTGGGTGGTGGATGAGAATAAGCTTTGTTACCGCTTTAATCCTAGCAGGAATCTTGTACGTCAACTTCCTCATCTTTCAACAGCTGGATGGACATTTGTCCTTGGAATTGACACTGGCTGGGAAGACGATAACGCTTTTGTACTGACCGGATTCCACGCCAATGATCCGCATTGCTATGTGGTCAAAACTCACTCCGAAAAGAAGATGACCTTTGATCAGGTAGCAGCCAAAACGCAGGAATTTTTAGACGACCGTGAATACCCAATTGCCAAGGTATTCATCGACGGAGCCAATAAGCAAGGCGTTGAATCCATGCGCCAGCGCTACGGCATCGCTTTCGAGTATGCCGAGAAGCAGGACAAAGCCACCTTCATCGAGCTTTGCAATGCCGACCTAGTGCAGGCCAAGATCCTCTTTGTCGACAACGACGACACCAAAGACTTGCGCGATGAGATGCTGGCCTTGGTCTGGGTGACAGACGGCGACACCATCAAGCTGCCCAAGAAAGAGCATCCAGCTCTACCCAACCACAGATGCGATGCTTTTCTCTACGCTTGGCGCAACGGCTACCATTACCACTGGGACAAAATCCAACCTTCCATCCCTGTGGGCTCGAAAGAATGGTTCGCCAAGCAAGCTGAAGGCATTTGGGACAGGGAGCGCGACATTCTAGAAAAGGACGGATCGGTGGGCGAATGGCCTACGGAGCCTCATGGCTGGTAGGTGGCTGGCAAGGATGGATTCGAACCACCGGCTTACAGAGTAACAGTCTGTTCCCTTACCGCTTGGGTACTTGCCAATATGTCTGGTAGCGGGAGTTGGATACGAACCAACCGATATCTAGGTTATGAGCCTAGCGAGACGCCATTTCTCCATTCCCGCCACAACATGAGCATTTTAGACATTATTAGGGGCTACTTCCTACCAAAAAGGACCAAAATGCTACCTTTTTTAAAACATAAGCAGGAAGCAATAGCAGGTGGGCCGGATGATGAAATCATGCGCAAGCCTGATGAAGAAGAAGACTATGAGATGCTTGATGCTATTGCCGAAGACATCTTAGCTGCTGTTGGTAAGAAAGATGTTAAGCTTTTAAAAGAAGCCTTAACTTCTTTAGTAGAGCATATCAAGGAAGAAGACAAAGAACAGGACGCACAAACCTACTCAGGAGAAGTTTAAATGACCATCAATAGCTTATCGCCGATTGCATCGACTCCTGTAGCTGGCCTTGGAACGCAGACTTTCAACATTCCATCCACTGGGCTCTACACGATTGGCTTCAAGATCTTTGTGCCATTCGTCCAAGGCACTTCGGCTGATTCGACCAGCACTGCTGGACAGTCTGGCTTGCAAGTTGTCGTCGCACTCAACGGCGTGACCAAGCTCACTGTTGGCGGATCGGCCACTAACCCAACGCCTACCCAGCCCATCGTTGGTAGCTTGATTGTCCTGCAATGCACGGCCGATGACGTAGTGACCGTGGTTCTATCCTCTGCAAACGCAGTGGACGCAGCGCCAAACGCAGTTAAAGGCATCATCAACATCTTCGCGGGGGAATAAGCTATGTCCATGGCCATCGCGTACCGGCTGGGTAAGAAGAAGCACGACAAGGGTGTTCATAAGCCTGTGGGCGACGAACGCTATGGCCGTGGCGCTAGCGAAGCGGGCGAAGACTACCGCGATTACAAGTCCGAGCCTAAAGGCGCTTTCTCTAGGGAAGGTGACAAAAGCTCAAAGGATAAGCATCGTGAAATCCTTGATGAGCTAATGGACATGCGTGGCGGTAGGGAGCACCTTGCCGGTGGCGGCGAGATCGAAGACGACGACATGATTTCCAAGATCATGGCCAAGCACTACTCGGAAGGTGGCAAACTTGCCAACAAGACTGAGATAACGGCAGATTTTGAGCCTAATGCCTTTGACGAATTAGCGCTCGAAGATGACCTAGAGCAGCACTACACAGGTGCTAACTCTGGCGACGAGCTTGGCAACGATCAAGAGGACGAAGACAGGCACGATATCGTGTCTAAAATCATGAGATCCCGCACCAAGCGTGACAAACTTCCAAGGCCAGCATGAACCTTACAGAGCTTAAGAAGCTTCTGACTTTGTGCCGTAAGCAGGGAGTTACCGAGATTGACTTTGAAGGCATCAAGGTGAAATTCGGCGACCTTCCTGCGCCTAGAAAGCTGGCCGAAGGTGAGGCGGAAGAAGAAACAGACGACGAATTAACGTCGGAACAACTCATGTTCTACAGCGCAGGCGGAACGCAATGAAAATCAGCAAGTCCGATGGTGGGCCGTCCAAGATTACGATGCGGACCAAGGGCAAAGACACCGATGGAACCGCCATCCTTGCTGAATGGTGGAAGGCAGAGGACGAAGCGCAACTATGCGCAGAACTTTGCGGTACCGCTGCCTATCTCAAAACCGCACAGACCTACCGCATTCGCCAGCTAGCCGTGGACATTCGCCTCTACTGTGGCCTATCGGTCTATTCCTACGCTGGTTCTAACGTGTCCAAGATGGACAAAACCAAGTCCCTGCCAGATGACAAACCGACCTTTAACCTCGTCTCGGTCGCCACCGATACGCTGGTCAGCAGGATCGGCCAAAACGAGCCAACGCCTAAGTTTCTGACCGATGGTGGGGATTACCGCGAGCGCCACCTAGCCCAGCAGCTTAACCAGTTCATCCTGGGCGAGTTTTACCAGACCAAAGCCTATATCAAGGGCAAAAAGATGTTCCGCGATGGCCTTGTGATGGGATCTGGTGCTCTCAAGGTTTACGAAGGTCACGACGACAAGGTGCAGGTTGACCGCGTGATGACCACGGACCTTTACGTCGATGACAATGATGCTCTAAACGGCGAGCCGCAGCAGCTAATACAGCTAAAGCTCATGGACAGAGACAAGCTAGCTGCCAACAATCCAAAGGCCGCTGGTATCATCGACGCCACGCCTCAATCCTACCCAGATAACTCGCCTGATTCCGGCCGCACTACCTCCGATCAAGTGATGGTGTTTGAAGCCTGGAAGCTGCCATCTGGCGATGACCAGAAAGCTCCCGGCTACATACCAGGACGCCATGTAATCGCTACCGCATCGGGGATCATCTTTGAAGAAAAATGGCACAAACAAAAATTCCCCTTCGTCTTCTTCAACTACTCCGATCCGTTCTTGGGATTTTGGGGGCAGGGTTTGGCTACTCGGCTCTTTGGTACGCAGCTTTCGCTCAATCGAATCCTCCACGTTATCAGCAAAGCCATCATGCTCGTTGGAGTACCAAGGGTATTCATTGATCAATCGTCAAAAGTTGTCAAAGCTCACCAAAACAATGAAATCGGCGTCCTTGTCACCTACTCAGGAACAAAGCCTAGCTACGAAGTAGCGCCGTGTAACGCTCCTGAGCTTTATGCCGAGCGCGACAAGCTCATTAGCTATGGACTGAAGCAGGAAGGCATCAGCGATATGCAGGCCACAGGCGAAAAGCCTCGCGGCTTGGATTCAGGCGAAGCGGTACGAAGTTTCGAAGACGTTAACGATGCTCGCTTCTCTGAGACATCGAAAAAATATGATCAAATCTTCGTCGATCTTGCCTATCTCATCGTCGGTACGGCTAGAGATATCGCAAACCGCACCGGCAAGTACCAAACTGTCTACCCGAACAAAGATGGCACCAAAGAAATCGACCTTCCTAAGATGTCGATCCTCGATGATCCATTTGTCATTCAATGTTTCTCTGAATCCTCGCTCCCAAGGTCCCCGGCCGGGCGCATCGCTGCGATCACCGAGCGCGTGCAATCCGGTATGCTCACGGTAAAAGAAGGCCGTAGGCTGATGCACTATGAGGACTTGGAACAAGACGAGAAGCTAGACAACGCTTCGGAAGAAAGAATCTTCAAGTACCTGGACGAAATCGTCGAGGACGGCAAGTACACGCCTCCAGACATTTTCATGGACCTCGCCTTGGCCAATGAGCTTACGGTGAAGTACCTGAACCTCTATCTGGCGTGCGGTTTGGAAGAAGAAAAGGCGGACCTACTTCGCACATTCTTCAAGCAAGTCAACACGCTGATCCAAGCCGCAACGCCGCCGCCTCCGCAGCCTATGCCTGGCCAACCACAGGCCGCGCCGGAAGCGCCACCAACCTCGCCGCTCGTGCCTAATGCACCTAACCAGGCGGCTTAACAAGGAAAATAGATGAAAATATCAGCAGTCCCATCCGTCGGCAATACTGCCGGTGGTGTCACCACGGGCGCAGAGCCGCAGGCTTCCCGCGTCCAACAGCTGCGCACGCAACTCATGCGCACGAATGCCTCGCCGGAACAATACGAGCTTCCACCTGAAAAAGTGGGCAATCCTCACGATAATAGTGAAGCGTTAGTGGACGAAGAAACGAAACCACTAAGCCCCCAACTTGCTGCCATTGCAAAACAACGGCGGGCTCTCCAAATCAAAGAGAGAGAGATCGCAGACAGAGAGAAGGCACTGAGCGAAAAGCCTGCTACCCAAGTTGGCGGAGTAGATCTAGCCAAATTGAAGTCAGATCCATTGGGTGTCCTGCAAGCCGCTGGCGTCACTTACGATATGCTGACTGAAGCAATCTTACAGTCTAACGATGGTTCATCCGCCCAGATAAGGGCACTGGAAGCAAAGTTGGAAGCTCTCGAAAAGGGAGTGGACGAAAAGCTTACAGAACGAGAAGCGCAATCAGAGAGGCAAGTTCTTGCTGAAATGCAAAAGGAAGCCTCCCAGCTTGTAGCCGAAGGTGAAGACTTCGAGCTTGTAAGAGAGACAAAGAGCGTGCCGGACGTGATGAAGCTGATTGAGAAGACGTACCGGCAAACCGGCGAAGTCTTGGAAGTCAGGGAAGCACTCAAGATGGTGGAAGACTACTTGATTGAGGAAAGCGAAAAGCTTGCGGGAATCTCTAAAATTCGGAAACGCTTTGAGCCTGATCCGAGTGGACTGTTGAGACAACCACAGCCACAAATGCGAACGTTGACAAACCGGGACACCGCGCATGTTCCATTGACACCGAAGCAAAGGGCTCTTGCGGCGTTTAGAGGACAACTAAAATAAAAGGAGCCAATCAATGGCTGTTTCTCCTGTATATGCGAATAGCTCGAACCAGCTGGCGGCTCTAAAAGAGCTTTATTCCGACGACAAAGATTACATGAAAAATATCGTGTACTCTAAAAACCCTTTCCTGGCTCTTGTTCCAAAGAACGAAAGTCCTGACGGATTTGCCGGTAAGTACATTCCAGTGCCTCTGGAATACGGCAACCCTCAAGGCCGTTCGCACACCTTTGCGAACGCTCAAAACCAGCAAACCGCATCGGACGTGGTGTCCTACTTCGTCTACGCGATCCAAGACTATCAGCTAGTCACCATCACGAACCTCTTGATGGAGCAAACCAAGTCCAACGCAGGCGCTTTTGTCGATGAAGCAAGCCGCACCTTGGACAACGGCTTTCGCAACATCTCAAACAACATGGCCTTTGAGCTTTTCTACGGCGGGACGGCTAGCCGTGGTCAAATCTCCGCTGCAGGTGTCAGCTACTCCGCTCCCACGGTGACTTTGACTCTAGCCAACAGCCAGTCTGTTGTTCAGTTTGAAGTTGGCATGACGCTCCAGGCTTCTGCTACGGACGGCGGCGCAGCACTTCAAAACGCTCCCGGCACTATCGACGCGATCCAAGTGACCTCGGTTAACCGTGGCACAGGCGTGATCAGCGGTACCGTGGTTCAAGGCGCACCGCAAACTTCCTGGGCTGCTGCGAGCTTCCTGCAAGTCCTGGGCGATATCGGCATTGCCGGGTCCAGCACCATCGCTGGGATGCTTGGTCTGTCTGGCCTTGCCGCTTGGGTCCCATCGGTTGATCCTCCATCGACCGATAACTTCTGGGGAGTTAACCGCTCGGCCGATCCTACTCGCCTTGGTGGCCTTCGTTACAACGCTGCTAGCCAATCGATCTCCGAAGGTCTGACCTCGGCTTTGGCGTTTGGTAATCGCGAAGGCGCGAGCTTTGACCTCATCGTCATCGACTTTTTGAGCTACTCGACGCTCATCAATGAGCTTGGTGCCAAGGTCCAGTACGTCCAGCTAGAGCATGATGAAGTGCAAGTGGCTTTTGAGGCCATTCACTTCCATTCCGCCTACGGCAAAATCCCAGTCTTGGCCGATCGTAGCTGCCAACCTCAGACGGCTTGGTGCCTCGATACTAAGACCTGGAAGCTGCGCACTTTGGGCAAAGCTCCGCACATTCTGACCTACGGGATGGAAGGTCTTGAAGGCTTGCGGGTCGGCAACGCCGATGCTCTTGAGATCCGTATTGCTTACTACGGAAACTTGATCAACTCGGCTCCCGGTTACAACATGCAAGTAGCTTTATCGGCTTGATAAAAAAATCTTAGATGGTTTTCCCACGGCTTAAAACCCCGTGGGTTTTTTATTAATAGTGAGCATTTTATACGATGATGAGGCCGGGGTTTTCCTGGCGCACTGGCGCGCAAGTGGTTGGCAGCTACGCGCAGAGAAATTTGCCATCAATCTAGGGGACAGCCTATGGCTTCGAGCGCACGCGGTTTTGGTTTGAATGGCAAAAGCTACTACACGAACGTGGTCACGCCTCAAGACGTGAGCCTTAACTTTATCGTCGATTCCACCAACGGCAATGGCCTAGGTGTTCGTTCGATCAAGTCCAACGGCTACGTCCAGGCCGTGTTTATGAAGACCTCGGCGACTCCCGGCGCACTCAATGGCCTAACGAATCCAAACCCACAGGCCGGTTTCGCGGTGGTTCGCTTCCGCAATAACTTCAACGTCTACCTTGGCGGCTTTTCCGGCCAAGTGGTCCCTGTGACCGCTCCAACGACCACGGCACTGACTTTGGGCAACGTCTATGTGATTACCGTGCTTGGCACGACGACACAGGCGCAATGGGTTGCTGCTGGCCTTGAGCCTGGCTTCACGGCTGCTGTGGGCGTGACCTTTGTGGCCGCTGCTACGGCTTCGCTGTCTGGTACCGGCAAGGTCGGTATCCCAGGTGTCGGCAACACGTTAGCCGTCAACGCTGTGGGCAACAGCAACTTGAGCCTTGCAAGCTCCAACCTCTCAAGTGGCGGCGCGCAAGTGGTCGTTCAGTTCTCTGGAGCAACGGCTGCTGGCGATACCACACTCCTTGCCACCGCTCCGGCCAATGGCACGACTGTGGGCATGACCTTCAAGTTTGATGCTTCTTCGGTGACGATCGACGGCTTGTAACGCTGAGATTTGACTAGGCTGGTAGGTTTGCGCCTGCCAGCCTTTTAACCGAGGTTTACCATGGCAGTGATACCCTACCAGCCACAGCAAGTGATTGTTGAGCAGGCTGATGGAAATATTCTCGTATCCTGGAAAGCTTCGCAGGGAGCGACCGGCTACCTAGTGCAGCGCTCTATTGATGGGGTCAACTTTGCCACTGTGGCGACACTTGGCCAGGTGACTAGCTACCTAGATTCCTTTCCGGGTATCGCCGTTACCTACTACTACCAAGTGGCATCGACGAACGGTGCGGGAACGTCCGTTTACTCGTCGATTGTGAGCATGGTGGCTGCACCACCATCGGAGATGAGCCTAGGCGAGCTTAGGCTTAGGTGCCAGGAGACAGCAGACCGCGTTAACTCACAGTTTGTCAAAAAAACTGAGTGGAACGCCTTTATCAGGCTAGCCATGTATGAGCTTTATGATTTGCTCATAACGTCATACGAAGACTACTATGCAAATCAGTATGTGTTTATCAACACTAACGGGACGATTAAGGATTATCCTTTGCCCGATGGTGCGACCAATTACCTTGGTGGCACATACCCGGATACCGCTCTAGGCACTCCTGCGCAGGCTTTTTACAAGCTTTCCGGTATGGATCTAGGCATCAATACCAGCAACAATGCCTGGGTCACGCTTCTAAAGTTCGACTTTATTGAGCGCAATAAGTACGTCTATCCCAACAGCACTAGCACCATTTATGGTGTCTATAACATGCGTTATAGGCTTATGGGCAACAAGGTGAACATCATCCCGACACCTGCTGGTAATCAGCAAATTCGCATGTGGTATACACCGAGACTTCCTGCGCTGTTGCAAGATAATGACATAACTACCTTGGGATTCTCTGGGTGGCTTAGGTACGCGATTGTGCGCACGGCGAAATATGCCTTGAACAAAGAAGAATCAGACACGGCGAAGCTGGACGAAGAAATAGCATTCTTAAAGCTGCGCATCGAGCAAACCGCGTCCAACAGGGATATCGGCGTAGCAGATACCATATCGCCGACAAGAGCCGATCCTTTGCTAGGCAACATGGGCTTTGGTGGCGGCGGGGGTCAAGGTGGCTGGTAGCCTATCGACCAAGCTACCGTGGGACTTGGCTAACCCAAAGTGGGCAGCAAGTCTCAATCCTTTGCTGGCTAATACGCTCATTCAAGGCAGCCAGATCGACGGCATTATCCTAACGGCTGGCAAGCCTGTGGCGATCAACCATAACCTTGGCCAGCTTCCAAACGGGTTCATTGTGGTTGATAATATCGCTAGCAGCAATATCTGGCGCACGCAGCCATTCACGACAACGGTACTGACATTGCAGGCATCGGCAAACACCACTATTTCGATTTGGGTGTACTAATGGCGAACACAACAATTACTCCGAATATGAATCTAGTGGTGCCTGTAGTAGCGACCGATCCCGGGCCCGATTGGTCTAACAACGTTAATGCATCGCTAAGCATCATTGACGGGCACAATCATACCAATGGCAGTGGGGTCCCGATTGGGTCAGATGGGCTTGAGATTGCGAGCGACTTACCTCTCAATAACAACAATGTGACGCAAGTTAAATCGGTACAATTCGCCTCTCAAGGAACGACCCTGCCAGGATCGACGCTTGATGCTTTGTATGTGGTCGATAAGGATTTATTTTACAACGATGGCAATGGAACCCCTGTCAGGATCACGCTAGGCGGATCGGTCACGGGTGCCGCTGGAACGATTACCGGCCTACCATCGGGAACGGCGAGCGCATCGTTCAACCTAGGTACCTTTGCATTCCGGCAATCGACGAATGTTCCAGCAGCGATGGATGTTGGGCCGCTGGCGATTGGTGCTGCTGTAGCGAATCCAAAGAAGGTCAATCTTAAGGCATCGGCTCTTATGGCTGCTGATTATGATTTGACTTTTCCGTTAAATTTGCCAGCGGTTACTCAGCTATTACAATTATCTAATGCTGGTCAGGCATCGGCTAGCGGCTTCGGTATTTCTTCTGCACCTGCATCTAACTCTTTTGCATCATCTGATTCTTCCGGGAACATAACATTTCCATTTAAGTGGCTGCAATCAACTGGCAACTTAGGTCCAAGTGGAAGCACTATTCTCTTGCCGATTTTTACCTTTACGAAATTAATTGGTGCTTTTGGCATGACAAGAATAAACGGCGATACATCAGTTATGTATCAGATGTCGTCTAGCCTAAATGGATGTTGTGTTTTGAATAATAGCAACGTTTATGTCGTGAACCTTGATCCATCTCACAACAATTCATATGATTTGATTCTTTTGTATATTTAAGGTGGTCCATGCTTGTTAAACAAGGAATAGACGTAAGTTTTGCCCAAGGACTTGATCAAAAGGTCGATCCCAAGCGGCTTGCTGTTGGCAAGTTTGTATCGCTTCAAAATACCGTTTTTCAAAAAGCTGGCTTACTTCAAAAGCGAAACGGATACAAAAAGCTAGCGTCACTTCCTGACACCACATACAGCTATGTGACCACGTTAAACAACAATCTAACGGCGATTGGTCCTAGTATCGCTGCATATAACCAGGCTTCCAAGGCTTGGGTATCACGCGGCATGATTGAGCCTTTAAGCGTCAATACCTTGGCTTTGCTGCGCAATAACCTCAACCAATTGTCATCAGATACCGCGATATCTGATAACGGATTGGTTTGCACAGCCTACCGCGAGACGGATGGCGTAACGATATGGAACAAGTTTGTGGTTGCGGACGTAGCCACAGGACAAAACATCATTGCTCCAAGATTCATTCCTGTACCAACAGGAACGGTAGTTGGTGGAATGAGAGTGTTCTATTTTGGCACCAACTTCATCATCGTATTCACCAACAATATAGCCGGTACCTTTCACCTGCAATATATCGCGGTGAATGCTTACAATACCGACAATATAACGGTACCTGTTGACATTGTTTCGTCCTATACGCCATTCGCTGCGCTCAATTGGGATTGCGTGGTAGTGGGTAGCAAAATGTTTTTTGCGTACCAAACGGCTACGCTAAACATCACTTACATGAATACGTCATTGATCGGCGTAACTCCTGTTAGCTTTGCGGTAACGGCTACGAATGTGACCATGTGCGCCGACGAAACGCAGCCAGGTAGCATCGTTATTTATGCGGTTTTTCAGCGTACCAGTGGCACTTCAGGTCCTAGCCTTGTGGCGGTGGACACAAGCCTAAATACCCTAGTGGCTCTTGTTACTGTGGCACCTGGAAGCGCTGTTGATACGATTACAGCGGTGGCGCAAAATGGCGTTTGCTCTATAGCTTTTTGCTTTGGCCAGCTTATACAAGGCGTTACCTATACAAAAGCCACAGCGGTAAGCAGCGCGGTTTTTATATCTATTAGAAGCTTAGATCTTGCATCAAAAGCATTCATCGTCGATGAAAAGGTGTATTACCTAGCGGCTTACAACAGCGTTTACCAGCCTACCTATTTCCTGATCGACGCCAGCAATTCGACGCAGGCCAGTCCCGTCATCGCTGCCAAGATTGCCTACAGCAACGCGGGATCACCGCCAACGGTTGGACTTCCTAACGTATCGGTTAAGGGCTCACTGGCGCAGGTGAGCTACCGTTTTAAAGATTTGATTGCGGCGGTGAACAAAGATACGAACGTCCCAGCCGGGACACAGACACAGGGCGTTTACTCGCAAACTGGCCTTAACCTCGCGTCCTTCACCTTTGGTACTGACAACCTCAATACATCGGAGATTGCCAATAACCTGCACATAACAGGCGGCTTTCTCTGGCACTATGACGGATATTTGCCGGTTGAGCATAACTTCTTACTGTGGCCAAATATCGGACCAATTAGCCAGACTGATCCGACGAATACCGCCGTTGCTGTGTGGTCATCCACAGGCGGCAATATGTCTAATCATCCAGATGGTTCTACATATATCAATGCCTACTGGTATCAAGTCACTTACGAATGGACCGATAACCAGGGCAACGCATACCGCTCCGCTCCGTCGATTCCGATTGCTGTGACTACGCAGGCAAGTCCTGATGTTGTCACAGGAAAGGTGACGCTGACTATTCCGACACTTCGCGTCACGATGAAAACGGCTAACCCGGTCAAAATCGTGATCTACCGTTGGTCAGTAGGTCAGCAGAACTACTTTCAAACAACAAGCATCACGCAGCCTATTCTCAACAGCACCACGGCAGATAGCGTGATTTATGTGGATACCAACCGGGATAGCACCATCCTCGGCAACAATCTGATCTACACCACAGGTGGTGTGGTCGAGGACGTGAATGCACCTTCATGTGACGTAGCAACGCTTTGGGACACTCGGCTATGGATAGTGGACGCTGAGGATCGCAACGTCCTGTGGTTTTCAAAGCAGGTCATCGAGGCCACGCCTGTGGAAATGAGCGATCTCCTGACCGTCTACATTCCGCCAAGTGTCTCGACGCAGGGTGATACCGGGCCGATGAAGGCGATTGCGCCGATGGATGACAAGCTGATCATCGGCAAAGAGAACGCGCTACTCTATATCAACGGTACGGGTCCGGATAATACGGGTGCGAATAATCAATACTCACCTGCCACGCTGATCACGTCGACGGTTGGCTGCACGAACCAGCGATCCATCGTGCTCATGCCGCAAGGTCTGATGTTTCAATCCGATAAGGGTATCTGGCTGCTGGGCCGCGACCTATCGACCAACTACATTGGTGCGCAGGTGGAGGATCTAACTCTGGGTGCCAAGGTTCTTAGCGCGGTAAACGTACCAGAAACGAACCAAGTGCGGTTCACTTTGGATACTGGCATCACGCTTATGTACGATTACTATTTCCAGCAGTGGGGAAGCTTCAAGGGTATCCCTTCTTTAAGCTCCGCGATTTACGGTGGGCTCCATACCTTCATCGACAAGTATGGTGCGGCTTATCAAGAATCCCCTGGCAGCTACCTTGACGGCTCTAATCCGGTGCTAATCCAGTTTCAGACCGGACCACTTCGCATCGGCGAGTTGCAGCACTACCAGCGGGCCTACTTCTTCTACCTGCTAGGCCAGTATGTATCGCCTCACAAGCTTCAGGTGAGCCTGCGCTATGACTATCAAGACTGGCCAGAGCAGGCGATTTTGATCACTCCCGACAACTACTCCACGCCTTACGGTTCGGGCGGCTCACAAAGTCCCTACGGCGAGGGTGATCCTTACGGTGGACCGACAAATCTTGAGCTATGGCGCGTATTTTTAGAGCGCCAGCGCTGCATGGCGTTTAGCATAGAAGTGCAAGAGATTTTTGACGCCAGCT
>Ga0315297_10000797_pt1 | contig 18686 bp, 11 predicted proteins | sample YL17G15_0_MG_FD_203628 | JGI IMG/M metagenome (GOLD analysis project Ga0315297, IMG submission 203628) | Sediment microbial communities from Yellowstone Lake, YNP, Wyoming, USA - YL17G15_0 | ecosystem: Environmental > Aquatic > Freshwater > Lake > Sediment | place: USA: Wyoming | collected... | reverse complement strand
GCCCGGTTTCGGGATTGAAGACCGGAAAGGGCATATTGGCGCGGGCGTCCACGGCGGGCTGGATCAGGGTTCCCAGGAACGGTCCCGGTCCGAAGACGAGCTTCTCCGACCAGACGATTTCCTGCATGGAGATATCCGGCGTGATCCAGGGCCCGCCGCTCGACTCGTATCCGGGGCAGTTCGACATGCCAAAATCCAGGCCCAGCCGAACCGACTCTTTGGCCGCATGCCGCACCAGGGCCCACCACGGCTCCGTGAAAGCCACGATCTCCGGCGTCGGGCCTTTGGCGATCACTCCGGCCCAGGGCGTCGTGATGTCGGCGAGGCTGAACATCGTCGTCCCGCCGAACCCCGCAGCTTTCAGCGCTTCGAGGTCCCGCGTGATCCCGTCTTTACTGATGTTCGAGCCCATCCACATCCAGAGGACGCGGGGCCGGGCCGAATCCGGAGGGTTGAGGAAGCCTTTCTCCAGGTCCTGGGCCCGGAGCGACGGGGCCATCAGCAGGGAAACGAGGAGCGCCGCGGCGATCGTCGAGGGCACGGCCACCCCCCGCACCTTCGCGATGACATCACAGAAAAGCGTTTGTTTTTTGCTCATCTCCACCTTCGCCGACAACAAAGTTCCCGCCCGTGAGCCCTTTCCGTCCGTGCCCGCTGTTCATTCCCTTGCTCACTAAAAGATGTATTTCCAAACGCAGACGTTGTCAAGAGGATAATGGCCGAAGGCCGGCGCCGCCGGGATAAGACGGTCCGGGACAAAGATGAGTTCCGTTTGGGCCTGTTCGGATCGGACCTCACAACCCCTCAGAAATCGCGTGTCTCAGGCCTCATCAAAAGCGGACCTTGACCCCTCCCAGGACGACGAAGGACGAGGCACCGAAATCCTCAAATTCCTGCAGACCGAGATTGCCCGCAAAGGCGCTTCCCTCGATGTTCAATCCGATGCTTGGAGTGAGCCAGAAAACGCTGCCCAGCGTGAATTGGACATAAGTATACGTGCCCGGCTCCATATCGAGAACATTTTCCGATTCTCCATAGTGGACATAGTTGAAGCGTCCCACGAAATAAGGCTCAACGGCCTTGGACTTGTAGCTCAGCACAGGCCCTGCGTAGGCGTAGGAACCGGAAGCGACTGCGCCGGCGCCCAAGACGCCGGCCAAGGAGAATCCCCGCTCTTTGCTGTTGATGAAGGAATATTTCCCGAAAACGCCCAAGCTGGCGCTTTCCATCTGTACGCCAAGGTCAAAATCCGAAGACACCCCTAGGGCGATCGCAAAGGCGGGAAGTACAAAGGAGTCTTCCTGTCTGACGAGAACCGACATTCCTCCGTCCAACCCGATCTTCCCCGTGCCCAGGGACCTGGCCGTGAAACTGTTCGAAAGCGGGGCCAGGCAGCCCGAGGCCAAAAGAGCGAGAAGGATGACCATCGATGCATTCCGATAAAATTTGGCCATTTCATTCCTCCCTTTGATCATTGATCCCGGATCATGGATCATAATAATTCCCTTATCTGATTCCGCTCTGAATATGGGGAAATCCTCACGGGAAGTTGTCAAGGATTTGTCAAAGAGTTGTCAATAAATCGTGAAAGGAACGCGCTTCAGGCCGATCTTGGCGCTTCAGGAAAAGAGGGACAGTCCCTTAAGCCGGGCCTCACTTCATGGGCACCGGCGGAATGAGGGTCAGGGCGGCGAAAAGGATCCACCTGACGAGGAGAGGCACGAAGATCAGGATGAAGGGCATGGTCTCCTCGCACATGCCCCAGATGGCGCCCCTCCAATTATGATTTGGCTAGACAAGAAAAGCTTATCGGTTGATCGGAACTAATTTCAAGGATCTGAAATACATCAGGTAATGATCAAGCTGATGCTCAGGATAAAGCCGGAAGAGGATTTTTCCTTTTTTGGATACCCGCATCCGCCCGATCTTTTCGGTCTTGTATTCATACCAGCCCGGGCTGGATCTCACCAGGCCCGTGATCTGTTCCTTGCCGGCGCTCACCTTGTAACGGCAATTTTCCCAGCCGGGCATTGCAGCATAGGTTATGGAAACGTCATACATTCCGGGATTGACTATATTCACATGCCATTCGATGACATCCTCAGGTCCTTCCATTTTTGAAATATGGAATTGGCCTTCCTCCCCTTTGCGGTTGAATCGTTTTACCGCTCGGCCATGGGTGGAGGCCGTAAGATAATCCAGCACAACCGGTTCACCGCTCTTCTGCTGAACCACAAGGGGATCGATATCAGGAGGACCGGCGATTTGCGATACGACTACGGAATTAATCGCGTCGGGCCGTGATACAGGTAAAGAGATCAGCCATTGGCCACTTTCATCCCGGTTGACCTTCAGCTTCCCTGCCTTATCTGTCAGCATATAGGCATTCCGGATCCGGTTATTCAATCCCTCAAGTTTCAGGATACCATCCGCCGGCCAGTCAAATACATGAAGATAAAGCAGGTCCCCCTTTCTTGTGCAGAAACCCCAGGGGAACTCAACCGGAAAGGGGGAGGGAGAGGTTCCGTAAATGCTTTCGCTGTTCTTGTCCATCCACTCACCAACGCTTTTAAGGATCTTTACTGAAGGGCCAGGAATGATGCCTTCCCCGGTGGGCCCGACGTTGAGCAGGTAATTTCCTCCCTTGCTTACAATGGCCACCATTCTTCTGATAATATCCCCGGCGGACTTCCAGTTCTGATCGAACTTGCTGAATCCCCAGGTATCATTAAGGGTTTGGGGAGTTTCCCAGGCCTCCTCAATCCCCCCAGCCGGCATCCCGTTATCGGTCAGACTCTGATAATCCCCAAGCAACTCCTGATCGTAGTGCCCCACCCGGCCGTTGACCAGGCAATTCGGCTGCAAAGCATGAACGAGGTCGGCGAATTCCTTTCCCTGCTCCTGGGTGTACATCCCCCGGTCGAACCAAACGATCCCGAGCGGGCCATAATGGGTGAGCAATTCCTTGAGTTGCGGCAGGGCCTTGTCATCCAGGTATTTCCGGAACAGTTCAGGATGATCCATGGTGTCCAGGCTGGTCTGTGAAGAATCAAAATCCCAGGTGTTTCCGTAAGCGTACGGATTTTCCCAGTCCTCACGGTGGGAATAGTAAACGCAGAATTTGATCCCGGCTTCGGCACATGCCTCCGACAGTTCCTTGAGCGGATCCCTGCCGAATTTCGTATAATCGACGATATTGTAACCGCTGACATCGGAATCGAACATGGCAAATCCATCGTGGTGCTTGGCGGTGATGATGAGATATTTCATGCCGGCGTTCTTGGCCAGGGCAACCCATTCGCGCGCCTGGAACTGTGCCGGATTGAAAGCGGCGGCGACCTTGCGGTATTCTGCAACGGGTATCTGGAACCGCTGCATGATCCATTCGGCGATATCTCCCTGCTCGATCCTCTTTCCGTTCCATTCACCGCCCAACACGGAATAGGGGCCCCAGTGGATGAACATTCCGAACTTCCCGCCGCTGAACCATTCCGGCAGGGTTGCTGTTTTCGCGTCCGCGCCCTCAGGCCTACCGCCTGAATTTTTAGGGGAGCAGGCCAGACATAGAAGGAAGATGGCCCATGCACTCTTATGTTTCATTTTTTTCCTAGGTGTTTACCTTTCAGTCGTTTCTCATGAGCGTTAAACCCTTTTTGTGAGCTTGAGGGGATAGGACTTCCCGGCCGTGGTGTTGAACTCCCAGCTCTTGTCACCGTAAACGACCCGGCAGGGGAGGCCGGACTTGGAATGGATCACGGCCTTGGTCAAGCGGCCGTCGGCCCAGCTCATGTCCACCTCGAATCCGCCCCGAGCGCAAAGGCCGGTGACCTTCCCGGTCGGCCACGCCTTGGGCAGCGCGGGCAGCAGATGGATTGGGCCCGCGTGGCTTTGCACCAGCATCTCGCAGTAGCCGGCCGTCGCGCCGAAATTGCCGTCAATCTGGAACGGTGGATGGGAGTCGAACAGATTCGGATAGACGCCGCCGCCGCGCTCGCCGTAGATGGTTTTCGTCTCGCTGACCACGTTGAGCAGGCTCCGCAGCATGGTGTAGGCGTGATCGCCGTCCCACAGCCTGGCCCAGAAATTGATCTTCCAGGCGCGGCTCCAGCCGGTGCTCTTGTCGCCGCGGGCTTGCAAGGAAACCCGGGCGGCCTCGGCCAGCCCCGGTGTTGCGGCCCGGGTGATCTGGCGGCCGGGATGCAGGGCGAACAGATGGGAGACGTGACGATGATCATCCTTGGGATCGTCCTTGTCGGCTTCCCACTCCTGCAATTGTCCCCAACGCCCGATCTTCGGCTTGAGCAGCCTGTCCCGCAGGCCGGCGATGTGATCGCGGAATTCCTTGTCATCGCCCAGCACATCGGCGGCCTCGATCGTATTGGTGAACAGGTCGTAAATGATCTCCTGGTCGTAAGTCACGCCTTCTTCGGCGGGGCCGTGCTCGGGCGACCAGCCGTCGGGCGTGACGAGCGTGCCGTCCGGCCGCCGTTTCAGGTGGTCGTCCCAGAACTGGCAGACTTCCTTGAGAACGGGATAGGCGGTCTGGCGGAGATAGCCCTTGTCGCGGCCGAAGGCGAAATGCTCCCACAGATGCTGCGCGTACCACGCGCTGCCGGGCGGATTCCATTTCCAATACGAAACGCCGCAGGCGTTGTTCATCGTCTGGACGGTCCAGCCCCTGACCTTGCCGTAATTTCTCCGCGTGTTCTTGGCGCTGACCTCGCGGATACTCATGGCGTAGTCGATGAACGGCTGGTGGCATTCGGCGAGGTTGGTCGGCTCGGCCGGCCAGTAGTTCATCTCGAGGTTGATGTTCGAGTGGTAGTCGCCGGCCCAGGCGGGCTCGTTGGAGTCGTTCCAGACGCCTTGGAGATTGGCGGGCAAAGACCCCGGGCGCGAGCAACTGATCAGCAGATAGCGGCCAAACTGGCAAAACAAGGCTTCGAGATTCGGATCGGCCGTCGTGTTTTTCGCGTAGTGCTCCAGTCGAGACAGTGTGGTCCTGGCAAGGAGCTCCGGCGCGGTGGTTCCCACATCGAGTGAAAACCGGCGGAAGAGGGATTGATGATCTTTCACATGCCGCGCCAGCAGCTTCGCCACGCTCTGCCTGGCGGCAAAATCCACCCGCTTCGTGACGGCGTCGTGGGGATGCACCCCCAGCCACTGCTTGGTGTGATCCTGGAGAAAGTTCGTGCCCGCCCCGAGGATCAGGGTCACGCTGTCGCATTGGTCGAAGGCCAGACTGGTGGCGAGTACGACAACGTTCCATGGGTTCTTGTCACAGGCATCGTCATTCTTAACCGCGATGGCGCCGTTTTTATTCAGCACGAGCAACCGGGCTTCATATTCAAAACCGTTCTGCAGTTTGCCCACCGAGCTGAGCTTCCTGCCATCGGCGGCGACTCGGGCCTGGTGCATATCCGCGAGCTGAACGCGGCCGCTGTAGGCGGCGGGCTTGTTCGCCGTCAGGTGGATGACAATGACTCCGTCGGGATGACTGGCGAAGGCCGTGCGTTGATAGCGCACCCCGTTGTATTCGTAGGTCACTTGATGAACGGCACGGTCAATGTCGAGTTCCTGCCGGTAATCGGTGACCTTGGAGAAGTCATGGCCAAGATGGATGAGAATGTCGCCAAACGCCTGATAGGCCCCCAGGTTTTGGCCTTCATCATCAAGGCCCTCGACGGCCATGCGATCTCCGGCCCAGAGACTGATCTCATTGAACTGGACCCGCTCGATCGCGGTGCCGCCAAAGAGCATCGCCCCCATGGGGCCATTGCCGATCGGAAAGGCTTCCGTCATCCACGCTTCCGCCGGACGGTCGGACCACAAGCACAATTTCCCCGAAGCGTCCGCCCGGGCAGGGTTGTCCTGCGCGAACGCAGCCATGCCCGTCAGTGGTTTAATGCCAAGAGCTGCGGTAGCCAGGGAGGCGGAAAACAGGAAGCGACGCCGCGAAATGGCATTCTCTGTTGTGTTTGATCTTTTAGTCATGTTAAAAGTTTCATTTTTCGCTGATCAGGATCTGCACCGGTCCGAGCAGGCCGGAACGAAGAAGTTTACTATCGGTCTTGTATGGGTGGCCAGCGATCGTCCATGTAAAACGCTGGTCCGCTGGTCGGGCCGCGTCTCCGATCAGCCGGTTGGGCCACAGGTTGGCGACTTCAATTTCCAGGTCGTTCCTTCCTTCCTTTACGGTGTTTGAGATGTCGATCCGCCACGGGGCGCACCAGACTACGCCAAGATCCTTGCCATTCAGCCGGACCCGGGCGATTTCATGCACAACTCCAAAATCCAGAAACATTATATCTCCAGGAACCTGGGCCAGGTTGAACGTTTTTCGATAGGTGGCGATGCCGGAATAATACTTGATCCACGGTTCCGACCGTGTCGTCCAATCCTGAAGGGTGTCAAAAGTGACCTTCTCCGGCCCGCCCCACTTCGGATCAAACGCAACTTCCCATGTGCCGGTAAGCTCCTGGATCGTCTCCAAGTCCGCGAAATTCTTTCCCGATTTCGATGCGGTCTTTGGGTCCTTCCCACCGAACACAACGAAGAAACTCTGGAAGGCGTCAAACTCCATTGGAATGACAGTCAAACCACCGGCACGCTCGAATTGCAGCAGCGGCCGCTGTTCACCGGTTAAAGGATCCCAGAGTTTCGCGCCGCCCTGACCGATACGGAAGCGACAGTCCATCCTGATCGGATCGCCTGTCCGGTTAGATACGAAATAGATATCCCGATCCCCGTTACGCCGATGGCCGTAGCGCACGGGCCCTGTTGCGGTGAAATCTTCCTTCACCCCCATGCCCTTCAACAGAGAGGCAGTCAGCTCATATGATGGATAAAGCGCCTGGTTCTCCGGCGACAGTTCGCCGCCCCAGTGGACAAAGCCTTCGCCATAACTGCGCTTCGCAGCCGTCATCGGCACGTCGAGGCTCCCCCAGAGATCCCTGGCCAGCGCCCGGACTTCACCGTCACAGGCGGGATAGCCCGAGAGGCTTGGTGATTTGGCCGGCGGCGTGCCGGCAATGGTGGCCCCGGCTTTCACCAGGTCCCGTATTTTCGCAAGCAGGCCCGGGGTCATTGTTTCAACCTGCGGCAAGACCATCAGCCGGTAGGAACTTCCGCCAGGAAAGGTGATCAAGCCGTCCTTCACTTCGGCCCGATCCATGAGAATCTTCGGCGAGCATCCGTCAAACCCGTAACCTTTCTTGTCGGGCAGCAAGCTTGTTGCATCATCGAGAGCACTGTCCGGCGCGCGAAATACATGCGGTGCGCCTTCGGGGGTCAGGTAAAGCACGTCCGAAACCGTCACGCCCTGTTGCATCATATGAGAGCAGCGTGCCAGATATTGATGATAGCCGCCCAGAAGTGGCCAGAAAGTCTGCGTCCGTTCCCAGTGAAGACCATAGCTGGCAAAGGTCATCCCAGGCGCCCGGTCCAGCCACGGCTGGTGAGAGAACGACACGATCACAAACCGGTTGATGCCGGCGGCGAGAGCCCAGTCCCCCTGATTCTTCAGAGTCCATGGCTTTTCCGTCCAGGCGGTCCCGTCGGATGTGAACGCTTCGGCTGCGACAATGGGTTTGCCCATGATATGCCCGATGGAGGCGGCCTCAATGCAGCTCCAGGCCGAGTTGAATGTGTTATGCCAGAACTCGCCCTGGGGGATATCCGCAAACGAGCCAAGATCGAGATCGCTTGCAGGATTCATGTCATAGGGCTCGATGGTCAGTTTCAGGCCGCGCTCGTGACATAAGGTTTTCATGTGCGCGATGTGGTTTTCCAGCAACAGCTCCTGGCAAGTCATGCGCACATCCCAAAGAAAGCGTTCGGTCATTTCCCGGCTGCCCACGACGCGTCCGGAATAGGTCGGGAACCAGGGCCAGGGATCGTAACTCCGCCGCTTCCGGAACTCCTCGCGGAATCCGGGTGTCCAGTTCTGGGCGCCCATTTCCCAGCTATCGGCATCCAGACCGGTAAAACCCGTCGTGCGATCCAGTGACCGCGGACCGATGCGCTTGAGAAGCGGATCAAAGTAGGCCTCGAAATGGGATTCCAGGACCCTTTTGTCAAACTTGTTACTCTCGAATCCAAGCCCGGCCGCGGGAGCGGGGCGGGTGTTGGCTCCGGTCGATCGCCTGCCCATGCGCAGAATGGTCCACTCGCCGGGCGGAACCTCCCATTGCAAGCGGCCGTCCGGCTGCAAGCGACTGGTCAGGTCAATGATCTTCGCGGGGTCTATCACCTGTGACTCGTCGGTTTCCGGGAAACTGGCCAGCGACGGGAAGTGTGTCCTGACGCCCGCCATGGAGGTATAGGGATTGCGAACGAACAGCGCCTTTTCGTCTATATTCCCGACCACCGCATCGCTGCGAGGAAAGGCATACACCGCAACATCCTCATAGAAAGCAGCGAGTGTTTCGCGCATCTCCGGCGTTTGTGCAGCGTGATACTCCGAAACCTGCGGCTGTGGTTTTGGCAGGACTTCGTTAAACGTTGCCGGGCCCCTGGTATTAACGCTGACAGGAAGCAGATGCTGCATCGACCCGTTTGCCTTGACCCATGGACCGCCGGTGCCGGTCCAACCAGGTCCGGTAATCGTGGTGAACTCAAGCCCGAGCCGCTCGCATTCAAGGACGGCGTGCCGGAAGTTCTCCTGCCACGTCTCGCTCATGAATGGAACCTTCCCCCGGGGAACTCCCACATCCACATCCATATGGATCACACCCCCGATTCCGGCCTCCTTCATTGACTCCAGATCGGCTGTGATCCCCTCCTTCGTAAAATGGCCATCCATATTGATCCAGTAAACCCAGGGTTTGGCCGATTGGGGCGGGTTCATGAAGTTCTTCTCCAGGTCTCCGGTTAACGGATTGGCCTCAACTTGTTGGTACGATGTCGTCTTGCTTCCCCGGAGAAAGCCCGCCAGGGTTGTCAACAGCAAAACGGCAATAACAGAAGATGTGAATCTGTTCATTTGTATTCAACAATCTCTTTTATTTTGAAGGTTGCCTTTCCAATGCTTTCAAATTCGCCCTGTTTGTCATAGGCGGAGAAGAAGCAGGTATACAGATCGTTCCCCTCGTCGATGAGTTGATGGGGAACCCTGATCGCCCGCCACCACGGGTTTGTTCCGGCCGGCAGCCCCTTTTCCATGTCAATTATCTGGGCGTTTTCCACAGGCCACGTCAAACCGTCAGTGGAACAACTGAAGCCGAGCTGGGAGTTATTGCCGGTCGTCACCTCAGGCTGCAGGAAATCGAAGATAACCGTCCAGTATTCCTTACCGGTAACAGGCCCCTTGATCTTAGCGATCAAAGGATTTTCCACGAAACCCGTCGGATTCATAAACGGCTCGGGGGCGTGCTCCGGCATGTAGATAAACGGCCCTTCAGGGCCTTTTGCCTTTACGATCAATACCCACCATTTTCCCGATCTGTCATTGAATGGTTTGGGCCCACCGCCCAGAAACGCGTACCATTTCCCGTCGGCGGCCCTGAAGGGTGGACTGATGCTTGATGCCGCTGCATCGGTCGGATGGGCGATTCCGCTGGGCGCGACAATCTCTCCGGGGTACTCGAACTCGCCGTTGATTCCGGACATTCCCTTCGTTTTGGCTCCTGCCCTGCGCAGCAGCGTCGGGGTGTCCCAGCTTCTAATGCGGTCATAGGCCAGGAAATTGAAATAGACAAACCAGCGATCCTCCTTTTCATCGAAGAAGAAAAAGGGACTGGCAGTCAGCTCCCACATTCCAGTCTCAGGATTCTTGCCGGGGCGGAATAGAATCTTGTGCCTTCTCCATTTGCTGCCGTCTTCGGATATCCAGTGCTCAGTCCTCAAGTACGCCCAGCGCGTGGCGCCGAAGGTTTCCATGGTCGTTGTGACCATGTGGTAGGCGCTTTTGCCGTGGATCTTTACTTTGACAGTCGTGCCCGCCTCAAATCCGGCGGGTATGTCCCGTGCGTCGGAATGCTGAGGGCCGATGACCGGAACCGGCTCGGTCTTCACCAGTTCCAGGCACAATCTGGACGCTTTGTTTGCGGTCGCAGGCTGATTATCAATTTTGCCCGGATTTTGAGCCATTAGGTTCTGACAGAAAATAAGTGAGAATAAAAGAATAAAACAGCGATTCATTCTGTTATTTTTCATATTTATCCATTTGTATAAATGAGTGCCATTTTTAATTTCTGTTTCTTCTTTTCATCAGAAAGTTAATATCCTTTCCAGAAACAGTTCCAAACGTTTTCCCTGCCATTCTTTGGGCACTTCTATTGTTTCCTGATACCACGCCTTACCAACATACCGGAACTCACGGGTTAGCCGGTTGGGGTCTTTCTCTGTGCTTTTAGCCCCAAAACCTTGTTCTTCACACGAACCAGGCAATTTTATTTTTGCCAGTTCCTTTACCGAATCAACAAGGAATTGCCATTCCCCTGACACTGATTGTATTTGACTGTAAACGTGACCGGTTGAAAGAATAGAAAGAACAATTATTAAGATCTTAATTTTTTTCATAATTCATTGATCAGGATCTGCACCGGTCCCAAGAGGCCGGCAGACAGAACCGACTTCGCCTGCATGTTGGTGCGGGTCCGGCGCTGCGCTTCCGGCAGTTTGCTGTCGCCAACCAGCCGGTTCGGCCACAGGTTCACCACCTCGATCTCCAGCTTGTTTTCACCGGGCCTGATAGCCCCGGTGATCTCCAGCCGCCACGGATGGCACCAGACCACACCGAGGTCCTGGCCATTGAGCCGCACTTTGGCCGTCTCCTTCACCGTGCCCAGATACAGATAGACTTTGGATTGCGGATTTTGGATTGCGGATGGATCGGCAAGTTCGAAGGTTTTCCGATAGACCGCCGTGCCGCTGAAATACTGAATTGCCGGTTCAGGCCGTTGGGTCCAGTCGTCCAGCTTGTCAAACACCACCAAGCCTTTGGCCTGATCTCCGCTAAGGCCATCGGTGGGATAGAACCACTGCGGATCAAACTGAACCGTCCACGGCCCGCTGATCTCCTGCTGCCGTTTTGATTTCGGGAAATTCGCCGCCGTTTCATCGGTTTTCCGGGACCTGGTCTCTGTTTCCTTCCGGAACACCACAAACATCGAACCGTCAGGCTCGAACTCCAGCGGCACAATGGTGCACCCGTTCTTAGACCCGAATTGGGGCAGATCCCGTTGTTGGCCGCTCACAGGATCCCATAACTCTGGCTGCCGCCCGCTCACGCGGAAAGAGGCATCGACGGTTTCGGCCTGATTTTTCCTGTTGGCCAGGAAGTAGATCTCCGTCCCGTCGGCAGTCCGGTGGATGAAGTCGATGAAGGCATCACCGGAATGGTCGAAATCCGGCGACACGCCATCAGCCAGCAATATCTCGCGCAAGGGCATGCCCCAGAAAACCCGGCCTTTCCCAAAGGTCTGCTGTTTAACCTGTTGCCCGTCGCACGCGCCCCACACCCCGGTCGCGATCTTCTTTACCTCGGCGTCGCATGCCGGATAGTTCTTCAGCCCCGGGTCGGATTCCGGCTTCGGCCCGACCACCGTCGCACCGGCTTCAACCATATCCCTGATTTTCCGGGCCACTTCCACCGGCATGCGTTTGTTGTCAGGCAACACCAGCAGCCGGTAGCTCATGCCGTCGGGCAGCACCAGCCGGCCGTCCTTCACCGACAGCCGCGTCAACAAGACCTCCGCGTTGCACACATCGTAATCGTAACCCTTGCCCAGCGAGGGATCGACATGCTTGGGCTCCACCAGGTTCGGTGCTCCGTCGCCGTTGTAATAGAGCACATCGGCAACAAACAAGCCTGACTGCAGCATCGCCTGGCAGCGATTGACATAACTCAGCCATGGTCCGGCTGCCTGATCCCACCACGTGACGTTAGGGTTGAAATGCGTGCCGGCATAAAACTCGTAGCCGGGTTTGCCATCCTGCGGCCGGGTGCAGGTCATGCCATGGAAGGCGAATCGATTGATGCCTTCGCAAAAAGCACGGTCAGCGACCGATTTCAAGGGTGCGGGCCCGTTGTCCCAATTTGGCATAAAGGAAGTGAAGGCCTCCGCCGATGCTGTCCGGCGGCCATAGATATGAGCCGCGCTGGCGGTCTGTTTGCCCACCTGATTCTGGTTGTCGATAATGAAAATGTCCCGCCAGAACTCGCCCATGGGCATGTCCACGCGTCCGAGGTTTTTGAGTCCGTCCATGCACATCGTTTGTGACCAACTGGGTCCCGCCGCTTCGCAAAGGGTCATCATTCCCCGGGCGTTCGTCAGCCTGGCAAAGTGCCCGTAGTGATTATCAGCCATACAGTCGGCCACGGTCTTGCGATAATCGTGGAGAAAGCGTTCGGACATTTCAGCGCTGCCAACCAGCCGCCCCGCCAGCACAGGCAGATAGGGCATGGGGTCGTAGCCACGGTAGCGGATAAACTCCGTCAACAGGCTGTCCGTCCAGTTCGGGTAGCCATCCTCGAAGCTGTCTGTCGCGAAATACTTCAAGGCCTTGCCAACATGCCGACCGGCATCGGCCAGATATATTTTCCCGAGATGCCCCCACGTCTGATCCAGTGCTGACCTGCTCAACCAATCCACCTCAAGACCCGCGCCTCCCTCTGTAGGCACCATCACCACTGCGCCGGTCATCCGGTGGCCGGTCCGTATGATCGTCCATGTTCCTTCTGGAACGTCCCAGTCCAGTTTGCCGCCAGGTCCCAGTTTCGCCGTCAGGTCGATCACATCACCGGGAGCAATGGGCTGGTCGTCCGGCAAAGCTGACCATGGAGTCAGTGTCGGATCCATCACCGCTCGCGGATGAGTGAACACATCGGCATCCACACGGTTGCTTTTCGCGGGCAGATTCTTCCGCCGGGCATCCCCGTCTCCAAGTCGGGCGCGTTCCGGTTCCCGGAAGGCCACAACGGCCACATCCCGGTAGTCCAGGTTTTCGAGCTTGTCTTTGCTGTAGTTCCACGCGTATTGCTTGGAATCATAGCCATCCATGGATCCCGGCAACGGCAGTGCGCCGGAGAATCGCTGCGGTCCGGCCAGTTTCATTTCAGTCTGAAGAAACCATCTTGGGGAGTTCTCCTTTGTGATCCAGGGTCCGCCCATGTCCCACCCGCTGCCGAAATTCACACCTATTTCGAGCCCGAGGCGTTCGGCCTCATCCAATGCATGTTTGTAGAGTTCCCGCCATTCCGGTGAGAGGTATTTCGGACCATTCGGAACCCCTTCGCCGGCCACGGGGTAGATAGTGGCTCCGCCCATACCCTTGGCCTTGAATTCCTCCAGGTCGCGGGTGATGCCCTCCTTATCAACATTGTCGTTTAACCAGTGCCAGTAGCATGAAGGTTTCACCGAGTCAGGCGGGTTCACGAAGTTCTTCTCCAGGTCTCCTGCCAAAGGTTTAGTCCGGCAGCTGCTGAGGAGGACGACTAGCGATGTCAACAGCAAAGCGGCGATGATAAAATATTTGAATCGGTTCATGGGCGCTTTAATAAATGGGCGTATATGATCATGAGATAATTGATTTTAGCGGGGTGATTTATCCTCCAGATGCCTTATTTTATCGATCCTGGCTTTCTCCTGCTTACCCTTTTCCCGATTTTGCCCGGATTCACCAGAAAGGTCAACCGCATCGAAGTCGATCGCATCGACTTTAAACCCTTCAACCATAACGCGGCCATTAATAACCTTGAATGCATCGATATTGATGCGGCCGTTGCCCCGGCAAACGAGCGTCAGCGTATGGCTTCCGGCCGGCAAATCGGTCGCTCTGTAGACGACCTGCTGGGTTCCGCTGCCCTGGAGGCTTACGGTCTGCGCGACCCCCTTGTCGAGGGTGACAGTGACGGTCCCGAAATCTGCGCCTTTTTCCGCTATATACTCGATCCCGGTTCCGCTGAACGTCAATCGGCACGTGTCGCCGGCCGCCCCGGTGTAGTTCCAATCGTTATTAAAAGCGTCTGCCCTTCCTATCTCGTGCTGCCATCCGTAGAAGAAGATGCCGCTGTCATCATCGTTGGTCCACGTCTTATTATGGGTGATCCTGAATGCATAGATTTTGATGTCTGCAATAGCGGGTTCTGTTGTCGGGAGCGCGACGGTCAGGGCGGTCCCGTCTTGAGTGAAGGCGCAGGAAATGGGATTCGGGCCAGCCAGCAACTCAACCTTGCTCACGGTGCCGATGGTCCCGTTATTCTGTTTACAGCCCGGAAGCGTCAGCGTGCTTCCCGGCCATTTCGAAACGAACGCATAGACATGGCCGACTGTTCTTGTATAATAGATCCTGCCACTGCCTGTCGAATCGCTCATGATGGTATAGGGCCGGGTTGAATAGATGCCTTCGCCGTTTACCTTGAGCCATTCCCCAATTTTTTTAAAGATCGGCAGGGCCCCAGCATACATATCTCCCTGCGCGCGGATCGGAATACCCACAACGAGGGTCCCGTTGGCCGCCGAACACCGCACCAGCAATTCCATGAGGCTGGTGGGGTCACTGTGATAGCCGAGCGGGTCGGATGCATCGAAATGCCATGGCCCCATGCTATTCAAGCATTGCCAGGGATAGGGTTGGATCTTTTCGGTAACGGTGTCTTCCCGGACTGTCATAATCGATGCATTGGCCTCATTGGGCGTTATGCCGTTTATGCTCAAGGCGCCTGATTTTCCCGCCGCGGCCATTTTATTGAAGTAGTTCGCCGTCAACTGGAGCGCCATCGTGTCACCAAGGCCAAGATAGACATTTTTCAAATCGCGCGTGTACTCGATCGTCTCGTCCAACCACAGTATATCCGGGAGATATTTGGTGATGAGATCGTCCTGTCTCCAAAGGAACTGCTGTGAAAAAGGATGGGAAACGTCTGCCTTGAACTCATTCGAGGCCGATACGGTGTGCACCGGACCATTGAGGTCCACGGGGTCCAGGCCGTTCCACCATTTGCCCACGCCATCGGCTTTGGTCAGCCAACCGTCCATTTTTTTGCCGTTCGGGTCGATGCCATACCTCACCGGCATAAACTCTCCCCATGTTCGCGCCGGGGTTGTATGAATCGATACCCCTACAGGAAGTCCATATTTTCTCGCGGTGGCGGCCCAGATGCCGACGATATCTTTCTTCGGGCCGACATTCATCGAGTTCCACGGTTGATAGCGGGAATCCCAGCAGTCATAGTTGTCGTGGTGATTGCCTAGGGCCCAGAAGTATTTAGCACCCGAAGCAACGCAGAGCTTCATCAGGGAGTCTGGATCCCATTTATCGCATTTCCAGAGATCACAGATGTCTTTGTAACCATACTGGTTTATGTTCCCAAACTTATTGATCGTCCAGTTGTATTGGTCACTCCCGGGCATGTACATCGAGCGGGCAAACCAGTCGCCACCTTCCGGAACGGTCTGTGGGTCCCAGTGCGCCCAGTAGCCGAATTTTGCGTCGCGGTACCAATGCGGCGTCCGGTACTTCGTCAACGATGTCCAGTTCGTTTGATACGGACCACTGGCGGGCGTGAATGCCGGCAGGTTCCATATATCGATGGAATCGACCTGTTGCGCGGTGACTTGGCTGCTTATGCACCATGCCACCACCAGGAGGATGACCGCCACACGACGGACCGCAATTGATAGCAAGTTACTTTTGATGCTCTTCATAGTTTTCATATTTATTCCCTCATATTTCATAAACATGCTAGTTTTCATTTGTTGGTTCATTTGTTGGTTTCCGTGAGCTGGGTCAGAAGTTGCACCGGTCCGAGCAGGCCGGACTTCACCAGAGGCGAATTCTTCTCGTAGTGCTTGAAGGATGTTAGTCTGTTCATGTGTATTTTTTTGATGGAATTGTGATTATTTCAGTAAACTATTGTGTGGAATTATAAAATCGCTTCAAATACCAGGATCCAGTCCTGTGGGGAAGGCACGTTTTTCCTGAAGTTGACAGGTTTGGCATCCTTGTCGCCCGCTTTCGCCGTGGCTTTAATCGTTCCCTGATCAAATTTCCGGCCCGTCGCGGGATCAAAGTAGTAAACATGCCAGTCGACATCCGGCTCAAGATTCTTCACCTCCGGACCGTCCCAATTGTAAATGTTGCGGCGCGGCAGATAGATAAACCGTACTTCGCCCGGAATGCCCGCGGCGAAACAATCTTTTTCAACCCATTCGGAATGCGGCTCGAAGCGTGACCACGGGTACTGCTCCAGCAGTTTCTTGCCGATCCCCAACTGAGTTGATCCCGGGTAGTTCATCCCCTCCTTCCAGGTTGTCCAGTCATAGGGTTGGCGGTCCCACGCGCCCCAATTCCCGTGATCGCCTTCCACGCCTGCGTGCCAGATTCCCGCCGCGCCATAGGTGTGCCCGGCAGCACCGCTCAGCATGTTCCGCCAGAAAATATGCCGCTGAACGTCACCGAACCCCTGCTGCATGTGCCCCTCGTAACAAGTTTCGCCGCACAGCACAGGCATGGCGGGCTTTTTCGCGCAGGCAGAGGTGAGAAGGGCAAGCGTGCCGTTAGCAACGGCTTCCCGTTCATCATGATTTCCACCGACCATATCATAGTCGATCAGGCACACATCCCCCTCCGCGCCACGCCGCCCCTGTCCGGTGTGACAGGTAAGCGGATGTTTGTATGGATCGATCTCTCTCACGTATTTTGCAACTTCAGCCCACGGCCCCTGTCCCCACTTGGTTTCATCCGCGATCTCGCCGGCAAGGATCCAGACCACCGGGTAGGCGCCGTAACGCGCAATCAAATAACGCCAGTGCCTTTTGAGGCTGACAGGCCCGAAAGCATCCATGCTGTTGCAGTCGCCCCGCCCCCAGGCTCCGACAATCGCCGGAACAATGCCGGCGTCCACCAAATGCTTGAACCTCCTGTCCGCATACTCAAAATACTTCGGATTGACCACACTCATATCCTTCGCCAGGTAAGGCTGTCCGCCTTCATTCTCCAGGCTTGGCTGGAAGAAGTTTTCGTCGGGATAAGGACCGCAGATAATCTGTACCACGGAAAATCCTTTCGCCTTCCTGTCGGCAGTCAGTTCCTGGAATCCCTCCCAGGTCATCCGCTTGCACAGGCACTTCCACCACGTATCGGCCAGCCAGAGGAACGGCGTGCCGTCGGCATGCTCGAAATGGTGTTGATCCTTGGCCACGCCGATCGACCCGTGCTGGAACAACGGGTTCTCCCCGCGAGACGGGACCACCTCGATTTTGCCTGCGATGCCGTGGAGCCCGGAGTTTGCCGCATCGCTGCACTCGGTCCGCCAGGCGTGGGTTCCGAGTTGGTCCGACGCGTAGCGGATGCGCCAGTTTTTACCGCCGGCCCAGAACCCCGGCACCCGCAGTTGGTTCCCATCCGGCCTCGTCACCACGGCATCGAGTTCGACCTCCATGAACGGGTTTGAATAGTTTTTTGCCGAAACCACCGCCACCTCCGCCACACAGTTCGCCTCAACCTTCTCTACCGAGGGCACGGGAGGCACCAAGGGCAGCTCAAGCCAGGCCAGGCCGATATCGCGTTTCATGTGGCTGTCACTATCGCCGCCGGGGGCATCGTAGAAGATCGCCAGACGCTTGCCGACCCTGACTACCGATGGCATGCCAAGGCATTTCTTCGACCAGGTGCAGTTCTTTCCATCCAACACTACGGCTTTGTTCTTTGTGTCCCAGGCGTTCAGGTCCTTGGACCAATACACCCAGACCGCGTCGGTGTATTCGCCGCCGTCCAAGCCGATGTGATTGGTAAACAAGAACCACGTGTTGTTAGACGGCTCGAAATAAAGCGAGGAATTCTCGATCTGTTCCTCCGGCGGGACGATCGGCTGCGGATCAATCGCCCACGGGCCGTTGAGGTCCTTGGTGCGCGCGATACTGATGGTGCGTTTCATCGAAGCACTGAAAAACATCAGGTATTCGTCACCCTGCTTGACGATATGCCCGGGACTGGCCGTATCAGCATAGTACGTCTTCGGCTTTGTCCGGAATGGAATCACGTCCGGCTGCTTGATCCACGGTCCGGCCAGAGACTTGCTCCTCGCCTTCAGCGTCAAGTAAGGAAATGAGGGCACGAGGTCCGGCGCCCCCGAAGCGTTCGGTGTACCCAGGTAGAACATGTGCCAATCCTTCCCGTCGAAATAGACCCATGGGGAGCAGGCCGCGGCAGAGTCGGACTCGCCGGGCTTGCCAAAATCAAGAATGGGGCCTTTCTTCTCCCATGTTTTGAGATCCTTGCTGGTAGCCAGACACGCCAGCCAGCCTTTGGGTCCGGCACCGTCATAGAAAAGGTGATAGACGCCTTTCTCCTCAAAGATCAGTGCTTCCCGCGCGCCCAGGTTGTCGCACTGCCCCGGTCCATCGCCGTGCTTGAGCACGACGCCTTGATCTTTTGCTTCCATGCGCAAAGTCGCCGACGGCCGGCCATCGGGATAGGTCGTTTGAGCGAGGGATAAGTCCGCGCATGTGAATGACATAATGGCCGCGATGATAAAGGATGTGAGTCTGGTCATGTGCGTATTCCTCAATTTAGGTTTTTAATTATCATCCCGCCGACTTGGCGGAGCGTCTTCACATCAATGTCACGCAGCTTGCCGCTGTAGTCGGGGCCGACGTCGAGGGCGAAGACGTTCCCGTATTTCACGGCGCCAAGGTAATCCTGGTACAACTTCCCGGCCGGCAAGCACAGGCTGTCATGCT
>Ga0315297_10000795_pt1 | contig 18697 bp, 10 predicted proteins | sample YL17G15_0_MG_FD_203628 | JGI IMG/M metagenome (GOLD analysis project Ga0315297, IMG submission 203628) | Sediment microbial communities from Yellowstone Lake, YNP, Wyoming, USA - YL17G15_0 | ecosystem: Environmental > Aquatic > Freshwater > Lake > Sediment | place: USA: Wyoming | collected... | reverse complement strand
CAGCGCATAAGGACTTTGGCCGCCTTGCAGGGTCCGGTATCTCCCCCTTCGTAATAGGCATCAAGAAAATTGTAGGAAAGACCGATCCCGAACAGGGACCCGAATTCTTTCCGATCCGCCTTCATCAGGTCGATTTCCTTGACATCGAGGTGTTTCCGGTTCCGAATCCTTTCCATGATCCGGGAAATGATGCCTTCGGTTGAACCCTTAATCCGCATGGAATTGGCGATGGTATTCATCGTTCCACCCCGGATGGCGGCGATCTTGGGGAGATTTTTTTCCCCCCCGACCTCGATATATCGGGAGATGGTTTTCTGCATGGTTCCATCACCGCCGCTGATTCCCAGGATGTTTACCTTTTCCTGGATAAATTCCTCGGCAACTTTATAAACCTCCGGTATTTCCCGGGTTACCCGGACCAGTCCGTGGTCGCCGATGATTGCTTCCAGGCGCTCTTTCAAATCGTGCCGGCGGGAGTTGGCCTTGGCGTTGGGATTAATAATGATTCCAACCTTATGCATTGTGATCCCCTCCCGGGTTAGTTCATCCTAACTTGGAATAAAATATAAGGAAGTAAGGAGAAAAACAGGAGGATTCTTTCAGCGATCGGTCAAAAAAATCATTAAACGGTTAGAAACTTTTAATTGACGGCGAGTAGCGGTAATAAGCGGATTTTGCGCTGAAAATGAAATGCAGGAAAGGGAAGATCGTTGCAATATTCCGGCTGGGCAGAAAGTCCCAAGCCGGCGGTACTTCGACTTAAGGCAAGATAAAACTCAGTTCTGAAGTCAGCAAAGAAGGAAATACAAAAATTTTTAATTATTTTTGAAAAGAGCGCAATTCAAGTTGGCCGGAAGCCCACCTCAGATAGCTCCGCGATCCCATCCAATCCCCCGGGTTGGCATAGAACCCGGACCGGTTCTTATCCGTGAGCGCCAGGATCTCGGCCTGATGGGAATGGGCCAGAATAATAAAATCAAACCCTTCCCGGATTTTCCCCCGGGCGAAGTCGATGAAGACCGGGCGGAGAGGATTTTCCTCGGGGAGATAATGGTGCTGGCGGCTTAACCCGGCCAGGCGGAAGGCGATTTTCCAGACCAGACCGGGGGGGAGATTGTTGGCCAGAAAAAGAATGAGCCGGTTGTGCAGGATAAAACGCAGCAGACGGCAACCCAGATCGGAGGGAGTAAGGGTGTCACCGTGGGCGAGAAAAAATTTTTTTTCGTCAAGGTGAATTTCGGCCGGGTTCGGATAAATCCTGAGGTTGGCTACCTGAGTTCGCAGGGAATCCAAAAAAAAATCATGATTTCCTTCAATGTAGTTTATTCTCCACCCCCGGGTGCTTAATTTCCGGAAGGCTTCAATTACCGGCCCGTATTCGTAAAGCGCGACCAAATTTTCCCCGATCCAGAATTCAAAAAGATCCCCGAGAATGAAAATGGATTCTGGTTCCGGGGTTCCCCGGCTCAGGGCCTGCAGGAATTCGACCAATTTGGATTGGTTGGGATCCTGTCTTCCGGTCAGGTGGGCATCGGCAATGAATAAGCTACTCATACTATATTCTTTTGATATTTGGAGAGTTATTTAGCACAACTCCCGCCAAATTGACAACTATAGGGTTTGGTGATAATTTAAATTTCAATAAATTTAAGGGGTTAAACATCAGTTCAGATCAGAATTTAACTCATGTTTGAGATTGATAAGACCCAGCTTTTTATTCCGGTAAAGCCGGAAGAGATGGTTGAGGTTTGCTACTCGGTCAACACCATCCTGGTGGCTCCCGCGGATCACTCGGCGGAATCGACTAAAGCATATATTGTCTCAGCCCGCAAAGGTTCCGCCTTTATCTTTTACATTTTTCTTTTTCTCATCAATTCGGGCCGGGGGGTTATCTATCGCCGGGATGATGAAATGGTCGAGCAGAAGGATTACTCCAAGGTTTTGGACGAGGCCTTCATGTTTCTCGAAAGCATGGGTTTCATCATGGATCGGGTGGATCTTCGTTCCCTCTCCCTGGACGAACGGAAGGAATATGTCCAGCAGCAGCCATTTTTCCCTGCGCCGGTGGAAGAAACCCCGCAGGAATTGACCGAGGAGGTCCTGGAGGAGGAGGCCAAGGTCTCTTCCTCCCGGCCGGAAGAAAAACCCGGGGTGCGACCGGTCGCGGAGGCCCGGGGTTCGAATCGGGCCAGAGCGGTGGTTCCGGACCAGGGTAAAGTCTCCTCCGACTCCGGGGGAATTCCGGATTCGGAGAAGGGGAAACAAACCGCGCCGGCCCCGGCCCAGGATGCGGCTCCGGCCCTTAACCTCTGGGGGAGGATTCTTGCGTCTTTCTAGATGGGGGATAATCCTGGGGGCGATTCTCTGGGGCCTGGGGGGATGCGCGACCGACAAGGAAATCAAGAAAGGCGACCAGTCCCAGGTTCATTTTCAATTGGGGGTTTCCTACCTCAATGAGGGAGATGCGACCCGGGCTCTGGGCGAGCTTTTAAAAGCGCGGGAATTCGCGCCCGATGACGCGGAAATTTTAAACGCCCTCGGGCTGGCTTATTTTTCCAAGGGCAGCCGGGAAGAGGCGATTGCTTCGTTTCAGAAAGCGATTAAATGTAAGGCGGATTTCTCGGAAGCCTGCAATAACATGGGCGTGGTTTACCTGGACCAGGGCGAATGGGACAAGGCCATAACCTGTTTCGAGAAAGCCCTGAAAAATTTACTTTACCAGACCCCCGAACGGGCCCGGGTGAATCTGGGATGGGCTTTTTTCAAGAAGAAGGATTATTCCCAGGCGATCGGAGAATTCAAACAGGCCCTGGTGGAATCTCCCCGCTTTTGCCTGGCGCACAATTACCTGGGCCAAGCTTACATGGAAACCAGCAAATACGAGGATGCCATATTCGAGTTCCGGTTAACCAATAAATACTGCCCGCAGTATGTGGAGGTTTTCTTGAATTTAGGGCTTGCTTACATCAAAACCGGCCGGGCGCAGGAGGCCTGTATAAATTTCAATCGCGCTCAACAACTGGGGGGAGAGGGAGAAATCGCCCGAACCGCCGCTCGATATCTTAAATTGCTTAAGTGCAGCCCGAGCGATAAGTAGCTCGGATGTCTTCGGCCCCCGGGTGGGGGAGAGAAATAATGGCAGAAAAACCTGAGAGCTTTGGAGAATTTCTCCGCCGGGAAAGGGAAGCCCGGGGAATCAGCCGGGAAGAACTTTGCCGGGTGACCAGGATTTCCAAGTTCATCCTGGACGCTCTGGAAACCGATGATTACCGGTTCCTGCCCCAGGAAATTTTTGTCCGGGGATACCTCCGCAATTACGCCCGCGAATTAAACCTTCCCCTGGAAGAGATCATGCGCCGGTTTGAGCAATTCCGGTCGGGAATCAAGCCGCCCGAAAAGAAGGCGGCGGAGGATAAAAAAAAGCCCGAAGCGGCGGCCGGTTCCCTGTGGATCCGCCTGGGAATAGCCGGGTTGGTGCTGCTCCTGGGAGGGGGGGCTATTTTCTCCTGGCTTTCCGGGAGGGAAAAACCGGCGGCGGCGGTGAAAAGCGGGGGCGGGGTGGAAGAGATCACCGCGCCTCTGGCGGTGAGCTACCCGGCGGAAACGGAAACCTTCCCCCCCGGCTTGTCCGCCGCGGTAAACCCGGCCCCGGGTCCCGGGGTTCCGCCGTTGGACGGGGCGGAGGTACCATTGATTTTTTTATCCCGGGAAGAGGTCTGGGTTAAATTCAGCATTGACGGAGGAGAGGCCCAGGAAGTCCTGCTGCGACCGGGAGAAACCTACAAAATCAAAGGCCAACAAAATTTTGACTTGTTGATTGGAAATGCCGGAGGAATAGAACTGATCTTTAACGGAAAACCTCTCCCCGCCCTGGGTTCCTCCGGAAGGGTAGTCCATCTGCGGCTGCCCGTTCCCAATCCCGAAGGATAATCGGTGAATTTACGAACGCGCGTTAATCTTCTGGAAACCCTGATCGTTTCCTCCGGTCTTTTCCTGGTTTTTTTACTGACCTACTACCTGATTTCGTTCTCCAAATCGGAGATTGAAATCTCGATTATCATCACCATTCTGACCATGGTGGTATTTATTTGGCCGGTGCGCCTGGTGCTCAAGCGCATCTGGCTCAAACCCTTGCTCGAGCGGGATTTCTCGGAAATGGGCCCGGAACAAAAACTTCAGGCGATTTCCGCCGCGCACCGGTTACCCTTCCTTTCGGCCCTGGCTTCGCTCCTGGGATGGTATGTTTCGGGAGCACTGGCGGCCTTCTTCATCTGGATTTTCTCCGGGATGGAACCAATCAAAATCGGAATATTTTACGGGGCCGTTATCACCGGGGGAACCACCGCGGCTCTTTATCAGTTTTACCTGACCAAGCGGGCGCTCCAACCTTTGCTGGAGAAATGGCTGGGTTCAGAAATAGAGATTACTGAAGCCGACCCGGATTTTATCCGGGCCGGGATCCGGTCCAAATTTTTATTTACTTTCTCTCTTTTTGTCGGGGTTTTTCTTTGTTTTTCGGCGGTCTGTCTTTTATATATTTCCCGAGATATCGCGAGAAAAAATTTTAATCAGCTGGCCAAGAAAGAACTTTATCGCCTCTCCACCCAGCTGGAGGGAATCAACACCCAGGGATCGGTGGTGGAAGAGGAGCTGACAAAGTTTCTGGAGCAGGCGAAGCTCTCGGAATTGGCCCGGTTGCGGATCGTGGATGCGCAGGGCCTGGTCCGGGGAGGGACGGGGAAGAAATCTTTAACTCCTCCGCCCGATTTCCTGATCCTGAGGGTTCCCCTTTCCCATGGAAACTTTCTGCTCGAAGGGGCGTTCACTCCCAGATTCTCGGCGGGAGCCTCCGGAGGGGTTTTACCCCTGGTGGTTCTGGTCGGGGGGATTTTATTCATCACCATCATTTGCGCCTTTTTCGCAGCGCAGGACGTATCCCGGCCGATTTCCCGGCTGGGGAAGGTCATAAAATCCGCGGCCCGGGGTGATTTCCGGAGCTATCCCCTTCCGATCACTGAAGACGAGGTGGGGGTTCTCTCCGACGGTCTGGGAGGAATGCTGCGGGATCTGGGCCGGATGACCCGTAGAATTAATTATACCTATCAGGAGATTCAGAAGGTAAACCAGGAGATTTTTTCTTCGGTTAAGGAGATCTCCCTCCGCGCGGAGTTGCAGGCCACCTCTCTGGAACGAGGAATTTCCGCCGCGGAAGAGATGAGCAGAACGGTGGCGGAGACGACCAACAATACCCGGATCCTCTCCGAAGCCGGGGAAAATATTTCCAAATATACCGGGGACTTGAAGCTGAAGATCAACGAGGTGTCGCCCCGGGCGGATTTGCTTTTCCAGGTTATCGAAGAGGCAGGCGGGACCATCCGGAAACTGAACGAGGCCGTCGGAGGTCTGGCGGGCGAGGTCAACCAACTGGTCGGAGAAGCCGAGGGGGTGACCCAGAGGATTTTATCCATCCAGCAATCCGCCCGGACGGTGAAGAATCAGGCCCGGGAGGCGGTGGAGAATGCCCAAACCATCTCCGGGATGGCCGGCCAGGTGTCGAAGACCGCCCAGAATACCGGAGAAACCATGACCCAGATCAAAAAACTGGCGGATCTGGATTCGGAGCAGGTTGGCAGCCTGAAGGATCGGGCCGAGGATATCGGGGGGATCCTCACCGTTATTGACGAGGTGGCGGAGGATACCCGGCTGCTCTCGCTCAACGCCGCGATTATCGCGGTTCAGGCCCGGGAGGAAGGAAGAGGCTTCGCCGTGGTGGCGGGGGGAATCCGCGAACTGGCCGAGCAGACCCGCACCTCGATTGCGAACGTGACCGATCTCATCCGGGCGGTCCAGATGCAGGGGCTGGAGGCGGTGGAAGCGATCAAGACGGGGGCCGGACACGCCCACTCGGGGGTGGAGGTTGCGCAGGGGGTCAAGGAGAAGATCCAGGAGATGGACGAGGTGCTGACCCAGCTCAAGGACGCGATGCTTCTGATCGACCGGGTGATCAGCGACTGGGTGGAAGGGGTCAACCGGGTGGTGGCCAGCTTGCAGGGCTTCGCAGCCGAGGCCGGGGAGGTTTCCCGGGTGGGCCATGAACAGAGCCGGATCAGTACCGAGGTGGTGACGAATTTCGAAGAGGTTAGAAAATTCAGTATCCTGATTAAAAAAACCATGACCGAGTTGGCCCAGGGGAGCGCGATGATCAAGAAGGCGACGGAGAACATCGACCAGATGGCGCGGGAATTTGAGCGGGTCAGCATTTCCCGCCGGGAGAGCACCGAAAAAATTGTCCGGGGGATGCGGGAGATCCAGGTCGGGGCCGACGCCAATCGCATGCGTTCCCGGGAATTGGAAAAGGTGATCGCCTTTCTGGGAATTCAAGCGGACCGCTTGCAAGGCGAGGTGGAGAAATTCCGCTGGTAATTTTACACGACGATGCCGTTTGAGTGGCTTTTAAAGCGGGGGGGAGGAAAAAAAGTCTGGGCGGTCCGGAGCCGGATCATCCTGGCTTTTTCCGCCGCGTCCATTTTTCTGGGGATATTCTTTCCCTGCATTTTTCTCGTGGCGACTTCTCCCGCGATTTCCCTGTACCAGGTGGTGGGGTTCCCCCAGTATCTGCTGCCGGTGTTAATGTTCGCTTTCCTCGTGCAGGTGATCGGGAACGAGTACTGGCTCAGGCGGATCTTCCTTTTGCTCCGGGAGCGGGAGGAAGGCCGGGAAACCCCGCCGGAGCAAATCCCGGCCGTCGTCCGGGACGCTCTGGCTTTTCCTCTCCGCGGGTCGCTGCTGGGTTTCTGGCTCTGGGTTTTCTCGGCCATAGTTTTCCCCTTGCTCGTGATCTTTTACCTGCATCTGACCTACGTTCAGGCGGTGGTCACCGGGGCCACGGTTTTGTGCACCGGGATGGCCGCGTTCCTGCTGAATTTCTATTTTTTCAAAATCATTCTTTCCCGGGTTTTGGAAGAGGCGGTCCCGGTGGGGAGCCTGCCGGCCCGCGGTTTCCAAAAAATATATTTCCCCATCCGCCTGAAGCTGATGTTCAGTTTTCTGATCCTCCTGGTCGTGGGTCTTTCCCTGCTCGCCCTGCTGGTTTCCACCTACACCATCCGGACCTTAAAAGGGCAAACCGCCTGGTTTGGCTTGGCCCGGCTGCAGGAGATCGGTGCGGATTGGAAAACGGGTTTCCCTCTGGATGACGGCCTGACCGGGTCTTCCCCCCAGGAGCGTTTGGCCTGGCTCCATGCGCGGTCAAAACAGATTGGAACCCGGATGATTTTTCTGGATCTCGGCCGGAAGGAGATCCTGGGAGGAGAAAAGAAAGAATATTCCCAGCTGGCCTTGGCCGTTAATCCCGGGAAACAGGAGAAACAGTCGCGGTTTTTCCTTTGGGCCCAGCGAATCGACTTTCTCAATCTTCTGGACCGGGTGCGGGCCGTACTGGAGCGGAACGAAGAAGGGATAATTTACGACTACGGGCCCGGTGATTTGCTGCTTTATCAGCAGATCACGGAGGGCCGGTATTTGCTGGTGCGGTATCCCCTTTCCACCTTTCACCAGGAGATGACTTGGATTTTCAAATTTATCCTGGCCATTTTTTGTCTGGGGCTGGTGCTTTCCCTGGGGATTTCCCGGCTTTCCGCGGAAGACATTTCCCTGCCTTTCCAGAAAATCCTGCAGGCTTCCACGCGCATTTCCGCCGGGGATTTACGGGAGCGGATCCGGATCCCGCTGGGCGATGAAATCGGGGACCTGGCCAGCAATTTCCAGAGAATGACCCGGGGATTAAGGGGGATCGTTCAAGAAATCGACGTGGCCTCCCGGGATGTCCAGGCGGGGATTTCGGAAATCATCCGGACCGGAGACCAGGTCGGCCAGGTCCTGGAAAAACAGGTGCTGGCGATCCAATCCATCCAAGCCTCGGCCCACACGATCATGGAAACCCTCCGGGGATTGGAAAAGATGGTTTCGCAATTTTCCGCGCTGGCCCAGGAGTCATCCTCCTCGATTTTCGAGATGGATTCCAGCAACCGCGAGGTATTCCATAACCTGAGGGAAATGTCGGGAGCGGTGGAAAACGTCTGGGGTTCCTTGAAGGAAATCGAGCGGCTGATCGCCCAGAGCCAGAGCTCGGCCGGGCGGATGTCGGAGACTTTCAATTCGGTTTTCGACTCGGCCCGGAATTTCTCCGGGAGCAGCACGCAAATCCTGGAGAAAGCGCGGGAATCAGCCGGGCTGGCCCGGGAGGTTTCCGAACGCGGCCGGAAAGCCAAGGCCCAGGTTCGCGCGGCGGTTCGCGGGGCGGAAAAGATCCGGGATTCGGCCGCCCACGGAATCGAGACCTATCGAAATTTATCCGGAAGCATCGAAAAGATTGCCGGGGTAGTGAAACTGATCAACGGGGTGGCGGAACGGACCAATCTCCTGGGTTTGAATGCCAGCATCATCGCGGTCGGTTCGGTGGAGTACGAAAGGAGTTTCACGGTGGTAGCGGAAGAGATCAAGGAATTGGCGGACCGGGTTACCAATTCCACCCAGGAGGTCTCGGGCCTGATTAAATCCCTGCAACAGATCTCGGGCTCTTCCCAGCATGCCTCCGTCCAGTCCCGGGAGAAAATCGAAGAAGAACTGGCTTGCCTGGATTCGGCCGAGCAATGGCTGATCGAGATCGGAAAGCAGGCGGAGAAGATTGCCGCGGTGGCGCAGGCAATCGAATCGGCCATCGGTGATCAGACCGGAGGCCCGGGGGAAGCGGTGCGGGTGGATTTGGTCCCCATTCAAAGCCGGCTGGCGGGGATCGGGACGAACCTGGAAAAGGTCGGGGTCGAAGAAATCCTCGGTCACGCGCAGAGGATGGAGGAAGTGGTGTCCGAACTCAAGCGCATCGCCGAAAGCCAGGCGGAGAGCAGCCGGATGATAAAACTGGGAGTGGAAGAGATAACCCAGATGATCAAATACTTTCAAAATATTATTAAGGAGGAGATCGAGAAAGCCGGAAAAATGGTCGGCCTGGTCGAGGAGATCCGGGAATCAACCGTACAATCGCTGGCGGAAACTAACCGGGTAGTGGGCTCGGGGAAAAACCTGGACGGATTAATCCGGGAATTGGGAACCGAGTTGGGGAGATTCCGTCTGAATCCTGATTAATATATTATAGTTAAATGAAAATTAATCGGGATGAGTAGTTGTTAAGTATAACTTTTTCTTGATTTTTTATAATCGAGATGAGAAGATAGTGAAAATTACCCCGGCTTTGGTGTTGAAATCGGTACCTTGGCAGGAAACCGATCGCGTAATTACCATGTTTACCCCTGAATATGGGAAAATCAGGGGGATCGCCCGGGGCGGGTCCAGGAGCCGGAAAAGGTTTGGCGCGGGGCTGGATCCCCTCACATATGTGCAGATGCATTTCCGTTCCTGGGAAAACCAGGATTTGATCAGGCTGGAATTCTGCGAGCCGATTGAATCCTTTCACTTGATCCGTAACGAGGTGCTCCGGTTTGGGACGGGTTTTTATTTCACGGAAATCATCAGCGGGTTGTTTCCGGAACGGGAAGCCAACCCGGAGGCCTTCGCGCTTTTGCTCTGGGGATTGCAGAGGCTGGAATCGGGAGATCATCCCGACGGTCTGGCTCGGAAATTTGAGATAAAAGCGATCGGAGCGGCGGGATACCATCCCAAATCCGGGTCCTGTCGATCCTGCGGGAAGGAAAGCGGGGGAAAAGGGAATTTTCGTTTTTTAATGGAAGCGGGAGAAATCCTCTGCCCGGGTTGCTATAATGGTTCTTCCGGGCAGGTAATCACGGGGGAAAGCCTGGCCATCCTGAATCGCGTGCCCAGCCTGGGCTGGGAAGGATTGAACCGGCTGAGAATTTCTCCCCCGGTAATTGAGGAACTCAGGGGGATTATTTCCAATTATATCCGTTACCATATCGGAGGAGAGTTCCGGTCGAAGCATTTTCTCGAATCAATTCGACAGGGAGGTTGAAGGGCATGATTAATTCCGGGGAATATAAACGGTTTTTTACGGGGGTGATTTTAACGGGCTGGGTGCTGCTTTTTCTCCTGGCTCGCGGGGCCGGAGCCGCCTCGTATCCGGGCGGGGTGACCGGGGCCCAACCGGGATGGAAGGAGGCGAAACCGGCCTATCCGCTGGCGGCCTCGCTGACCGGGGGAACCGGGATGCTCAGGCTTTTAAGCCCGATTACCCCGCCCAAGGGCAGCGCTTCCGTCGGGGCCTATACCCGTTTTTTCATTAGCAGCGGTTTAATCCAGGGCTATAACAGCCGGAGGCTGGAAGGCACGGGGGTGTTCACTTACTCAATCACCGATTATCTGGAAACCGCCGTCGTCACCACCGGATCCGGCCAGCAGATTGAAAACCGGGAGATCCAGCCTCATCAATCCTACCTGGCCCAGACGATGGGGGATTTCGATCTTTCCGTCAAGGCCGGTTACACCGCCGATCCGGCGCTGAGCATCGGGGCGGAAGCCCGGATGCGGATCTCTACCCAGGTGAATGACATCGGAATGCTGGGAGACAGCCTCAGCGGCGGCGGCCGTTTCCTGTTCTCCTTCGATTTTTCCGAGGTTCAATACGAAAAAGTCAAGCGGTTTCCGCTCCGGCTGCTGTTTAACCTGGGGTACTTCTACGACCGGTCCTATAACCTGGCTCCCGCGGCGCAAAATCAAACCGCCCAGCAGCAGGCCCAGTTCAGCCAGGCGGCTTTTAACTACGCCCTGGGGATCGGGACGGGCGGATATCTCGGCTGGGGCCTGGGGGTGGAGTTTCCGCAGAAATATTTCACCCCGTTTCTCGAATATTACGACGAGCTGATTTATGATCGCGAAACCAAAAAATTCAGATCGTTCACCCAGAGCCCCCAGCGGATTACCCCGGGCGTCCGGCTCAACCTCCTGGAAAATCTCGGGATCATCGTGGGGGTGGATATTTCCGCGGGCATGAACAAAGCGTATACCTATTCCTTCCGCCGGACGGTCGAAGACATCGCCGCCCAGCCCGCGCCCAGCTGGGCGGCGATTGTAGGAATCAATTATCAATTTGGAGCAAGGGATAAATGTCCCGGGTTAGGAATCATCACTGGAAGGATTTCTGATGTCGAGAACAAACTTCCCTTGGAAAATGCCCAAATAGTTTTCCCGGAAGGAGCGGCTTCATCGATAATCACTAACAACGAAGGAAGATACCGCACTTACCAACCCGAAGGTATCATAAAACTTTCCGCAACCAAATCTGGGTATTTTGATCAATCGGGCATGGCTTTGATTACGCGCTGTAAAGAAATGGAATTAAATTTTGAACTCAAGACGATTAGCAAAGCCGGTGTCATTACTGGCCGGGTAATTGACAAGACTAATACCCCGTTGGCAGCGGTAGTAACAATTTCAAGTGCTGTTCCCGGACCCGTGGCTCCGAAACGGGAAATCAAGAAAGAAGAGGGGGTCGCGCCCCGAGCGGCAACCGCTCCCGTGGTTCCGCCTCCGGCCCGGCCGGGAATGGCTCCTCTTCCGACTGCTCCCGCACCGGCACTGACTCCCTTGCCTCCGGCTTCGATTGCTCCCCTGCCTTTAGCCCCGAAACCCGAAACGGAAGGGGGGGTTGCTCCCAAGGCGGTGACGACTCCGATCGCCCAACCGGTAGTTAAACCAAATGTACCCGCTGCCCCCACTCCACCTGCGGCCCAGCCCAAGGCCAAACCTGTCACCAAACCGCGAGCCCTGCTTCCTGGAGGGAAGAACATGTCAAATCTGCTCGGCCAGGTTTTACCCCCCTCCGCCGCCCTGCGGGTGGGAAGGATAATCACCGGAATACTCCTGGTCGGAGCCTTGGAAGGCGGCCAGGTAGTGGCGCAGGAAGTCAAACCCCCGGCCCCGGCCCCCGCCCAGGCGGAGAAAGCTCCGGCGGTACCGGACCAGGGTAATCTCTCCGGGGTGATAACCAGTGAAGAGGGCCAGGGACTCCCGGCGAAAATCACTTTTGACGATCCGAACATATCGGGGGTAATGGCGGATTCCAAGACCGGGAAATACCGGGTGGAATTGGCCCCGGGCAGCTATAAAATCAAGGTCGAAGCCGGCGGCTATGAAACGGTGGAAAAGAAGGTGAACATCAAGGCCGGGGAAACCACTCAGATCGAGCTCAAGCTGAAATCCCTGGCCAAGAAAAAGGAAAAAACCGAAGCTCCCCCGGAGAAAGGGATTCTGCTCGGGACGGTGACGGATCCGACCGGGAAGGCGCTCCCGGCCACGATCAGTTTTGAAGATTCCCAGATCCCGGCGATCAAAGCGGATTCCAAGACCGGGAAATACCGGGTGGAACTGGCTCCGGACAGGTACAAAATCAAGGTTGAGGCCCAGGGTTATGAACCGGCCGACAAGAAGGTTAAGGTCAAGGTTGGGGAAGAGACGGCGGAGGATTTTCAACTGAAGCAGCTGGCCCCGGCCCCGGTGGTGGAGAAGGGGGTGTTGACTGGTTTGGTTACGAATGAGGCGGGGAAGGGGTTGCCGGCGGTGATTCATTTTGAGGATCCGGCGGTGCCGGAGATTAAGGTTGATCCGAAGACAGGTGGTTATTATCGGACGGAGATTGCACCGGGCAAATATAAGTTGACGGTGATGATGCAGGGTTATGTTCAGGTGGGGAGTAAGGTAGGGGTTCGGGCAAAAGAGGAGACGCGGGCGGATTTCCAGTTGAAGGCGGCAGTGGCGGCTCCGGGGAAGGGAGCTTTATTGGGGACTATAACTGACGCGGCGGGAAAAGCGCTCCCTGCGGTGGTCACTTTCGACGATCCGCAGATTCCGGCGCTCAAGACGGATCCCAAGACGGGGAAATACCGGGGAGAGCTGGCTCCGGGCAAGTACAAAATCAAGGTCGAGGCCCAGGGTTATGAACCGGCCGACAAGAAGGTTAAGGTCAAGGTCGAGGAAGAGACGGCGGAGGATTTTCAACTGAAGTCGCTAGCTCCGGCCGCTCCCGAGAAGGCGGTTTTGACTGGGACGGTGACGGATGAGTCGGGAAAGATGCTGGCGGCCACGATCAGTTTTGACGATCCGCAGATCCCGGCCCTGAAGACGGATCCCAAGACGGGGAAATACCGGGGAGAGGTGAAGGTTGGGAGTTATAAGGTGACGGTGGCGGCGGCGGGTTATCAGGCGGGGCAGGGTCAGGTTAAAGTTGATGAGGGAAAGGAAGTCAAGGCGGATTTCAAATTGAAGCTTGTAGAGGTGGCCAAGGAGTTTCCGAAGCCGGCGACAGTTCCGGTGGTAGCTCCGGTGATAGCTCCCGTAATCGCTCCGGTGGTGGCGAAGGGGGTTATGACGGGATTGGTGACGGATGCGGCGGGGAAGGTTTTAGCGGCGACGGTAAGTTTTGAGGATCCCCTGATTCCGGAGTTGAAGGCGGATCCCCGGACGGGTAAGTATCGGGGAGAGGTGAAGGTTGGGAGTTATAAGGTGACGGTGGCGGCGGCGGGTTATCAGGCGGGGCAGGGTCAGGTTAAAGTTGATGAGGGAAAGGAAGTCAAGGCGGATTTCAAATTGAAGCTTGTAGAGGTGGCCAAGGAGTTTCCGAAGCCGGCGACAGTTCCGGTGGTAGCTCCGGTGATAGCGAAGGGGGTTTTGCTGGGGACGGTGACGGACGCGACGGGGAAGGTCTTAGCGGCGACGGTTAGCTTTGATGATCCGCGGGTGCCGGCGCTGAAGGCGGATCCGAAGACGGGTAAGTATCGGGGCGAGGTAACTCTCGGCAAGTATAAGGTTAAGGTTGAAGCGGTGGGTTATCGTTTGGTGGAGGGAAAGGTTGAGGTTAAAGCGAAGGAGGAGGCGCAGGCGGATTTCCAATTGAAGTTAGAGATTCCGGCGGACAAGGGGTTTTTGGTGGGTTTGGTGACGGATGAAGCGGGAAAGGCTTTGTCGGCGGTGATTCGGTTTGATGATTCGACGGTGCCGGAAATCAAGACGGATGTGAAGACAGGTGGGTATCGGAGGGAGATTGCGCCGGGCAAGTATAAGGTGACGGTTTTGGCGAAGGATTATGAGGTTTTTGAGGATAAAGTCAGGGTTAAGGGGGGAGAAGAGACTCTGGCGGATTTTAAGCTTAAATTGGCTCCGGTTTTAGCGAAGGGGGTTTTGCTGGGGACGGTGACGGACGCGACGGGGAAGGTCTTAGCGGCGACGGTTAGTTTTGACGATCCGCAGGTGCCGGCGCTGAAGACGGATCCGAAGACGGGTAAGTATCGGGGCGAGGTGGCTCCGGGCAAGTATAAGGTTAAGGTTGCGGCCGCGGGCTATGAGCTGGCGGAGCAGAAAGTAAGGGTGGAAAAGAGAGAGGAGACACAGGTTGATTTTCAGTTAAAGATGACGGTGGCGTTGGTTTCGGGGCCGAAACCGGCACCGGTAAAGCCTCCCCAGGCGGAAAAGCTTGAGAGGATAGTCTTGGCTACCGATCCTGCCAGCGGAGAGTTTATCCGGACTTTGCCGGCCGGGAGGTACCGAGTTGAGGTCGAGGCGGCTGGCTTTGTCAAACAGGCTCGGAATGTTCTGATCGCGGAGGAACGGGAAACACATTTGGAAATAGTATTGGAACCAATAAAACCGCCGTTAGGGACGTTGCTGGGTTCCGTAAAAATGGAAAAGGAAAAAACCCCTCTGGCGGCGATTATTAATTTTGATCAGTCCAAGATTCCTAATCTTGCCACTGATCCTGCCAGCGGCAATTTTATGGGTAGTTTACCACCAGGGATTTATCAAGCCACTGCCTTTTCTCAAGGTTTCTTGCCCCAGACGAAACAGGTGGAAATTAAAATGGGGGAAGATACACGGGTTGATTTTCTTCTCTCCCCCACCGAGGTTCAGGTTGAACTCGGTGATCTTCGCGGGGTTGTGAGTGATCCGCAGGGCAAGCCGGTGCAAGCGGTGGTTTCGTTCCCCGGGGCGGAAATTCCTAATGCTGCTACGGATCCGGAAAATGGCAAGTATTTCCTAAAACTTCCGCCGGGAAATTACTCGGTTAAAGCGGCAGCGTCCAATTTTAAATCGCAAACCAAGAACGGCATTATTGTGGCCAACAAGGTTACCGAGCTGAATTTCGTTCTCGAACCATTACAGCTGGTGCGTTTGACGAAAAAGAAAATCCAAATTTTGGAGAAGATTCATTTCGAATACGACAAATCGGATATCCTCGCCGAGTCGTTTCCTATCTTAGACGAGGTGGCCCAAGTGCTCGGGGATAATCCGACGATCAAACTTACTATTGAAGGGCATACCGATATTATGGGTTCACATGAATACAATATGAAACTTTCTCAAGCACGGGTTGACTCGGTGCGGAATTATTTGATTTCCAAGGGGATAAATCAGGACCGGCTGCTCGCCGTCGGTTATGGCGCAACCCGGCCGATCGCGGATAATGCCACCGCCCTGGGGAGGGCCATGAATAGGAGAGTAGAATTTGTAATCCAGGAATAGTCCGGTTTGACTTTCGGTCGTGGGTTCAGATCTAACCAGAAGCTCGGGGTCCGATGATCCCGGGCTTCATTTTAAAAATTCCAGGTGAAGGCGGATGAAGGCCTGAGTGCCGGAGCCGGCAGATGAAGAAGGCAACATTGCTTTTCGGATTGATCCTATGGGCGGGATTATGGTCATGGTCCTGCCTGAGCGGGGTCAAGGGTGATCTTCATCCCGCGAAGGCCCCGGGGCCCACCCGCCCGACCGGGAGTTCCGCCCCGACCGCCCCGGAAAATCTGACCGGGACTATCAAAACCGCAACCTCGAAATTCGCTTCCCGGGCCCAGGTGGAGGAAGCCATCGCCCAGGCTCAGATCCAGATCGGCGGGATCGGGCAGGAACTGGTTTTGCTGGAAACCTACCTTTACCTCATGCGCGATGGGTTGATGAAGGAAAAAAGGGTAGGAGCGCTGGCCCAGATCCGGTGGGAATATGGCTACAACCCCATTATCAACATTGAGGCGGTTCAGGTCCGGCTCGATGAAGAACTGGTGGTGGATCGCCAGGATAAAGAAGATAGACTGGACCGGCAGAAAGAGCTGGATTTATTTCAGGCCGCGGTCGTTCCGGGAGAGCACCAGGTAACCGCGCTGGTTTCGGTCCGGGGACGAAAGCGGGGGTGGTTCAATTATTTCCAGAAGTACCAGATCGAACTCAAGCTGACCCGGAAACTTTCCTTCCCGGAGGGAAAAATTTCGCTCGTGAGCCTTTCTCTCCTCGACCGGGGTGGCCGGTTCGAGCTTTCGGAAAGACTAAAACTGGATCTCCGGCTCGAAACCCGGGAGGTCGGGAGCAGGCCATGACCGGTCTGGCCCTGAAACTGGTTTTGCTGCATGCGTGGCTGAGTTTTTCCGGCTCCGCCACAGCCGGCCCGGAAATATTTGCCCTGGAGGAAAGGGCGAAAGCGGTTAACCAGGCGGTTTTCCAGCTCAAGCAGCAGGTGAGCCAGGTAGCGGCGATTTCCCCGGAGGAGCTGATAAAAATGCGGGGGAACGAGTATTCCCTGGGGATTACCGTTGCTTTCCAGGACCGCGATTTTCTCCGGGCCCAGGCGATGGCCGACCTGGCGGAGAAGTATGCGGCGAACCTGTCGCTGGCGGAACGGGACCAGATTAACCTTTACCGGATCAGGGCTTACCGGGACCAGGGGGAGGAGTCCCGTGGTTATCTGCTCCTGCAGTCTTTAATCGGAGAGAGGAAGCTCTCGGAGCTGCCTCCCGATCTGCAGGTCTTTTACCTGGAACAGCTTTTAAACCAGTGTGACTATCAAACCTTCGAATGGATTTTCCGGAAATTATACTCGTCGATAAAAAACGAGGACCGGTCTTTTTACCGGTGGGGTAAAAGACTGTTAGAGGACAAAATGGCTCCCCTGGCTTTGCTGACCCTTTCCGGAATCCGGACGGGAAGCCAGTTCTTTTCCCGTTCCCTCTATCTGCGGGCTCTGGCCCAGGTGCAGAACGGGGATCTTTTCGGGGCGCTTTCCCTTTTCACCCAGTGTCAGCAGCTGGCGGAAAAAAACGGAGAAAAAGCCCTGGCTGACCTGGCCTTGCTGGCGCAGGCGAGGATCGGGATATTCCTGGAAAAATCCCGGGAGGTCGGACCGAAATACGCGGCGATCAGTTCCGATTCCCCTTATTTCCCCGAGGCCCAGTACGAGCTTTTTCTGTTTGCCTTCCGCCGGGGTGATTACCCGGCCGGCTTGAAAGCCGCCCGGGACCTGGCGCTGAAATATCCCCTGGATCCGAACAATTCCAAATTCCGGCTGGGAGAGGCCTACAGTCTGCTGGGGATGGGATATAGCGAGGAAGCCGTCCGGGTTCTGGAAGCCCTGAAAGCCAGGAGCCAGCAGCTCGAAAGGTTGGCTCAGGATTTTGGCCGGATCCTGGCGGCCGACCGGCCGGAAACCGGCGGGCTTTCGGAGCTCGGGATCTTGGATCTTCTGGATCGGGCCCGGAAACGGGCGGGGGAGGAGTTCCAGGAGAGCAAGCTGGAAATACGCGGGAAAGAGATGGATCGGGAATTCGAACGGGTGCTTGATCTCTGGGAGGAGGTGGTCCTCAAGCTCCTGCCGGGTTGCGTCCCGGGCCAGGCCGAAAACGAAATCTGCCGCCTCAACCAGATCCAGGATGAGCTCGGGAAACTGGATCAGGAGCTTTTCCAGCTCTCCCAGGATTTTCTCCCGGATCAGGCCCGCAAGGCCCTGCTGGCCAGGTCGCCCCTGAATCAAACTCCGGGGGCCACGTCCCAGTTCCAGGGCCTGAGTCTTCCCGGCGAGGTGGACTTGACCGGATTGATCGAGATGATTCAGAAGGAGGAAGCCAAGGGGAAACTCCGTCTGGAATGGATTAATTCCGTGCGGAAGGAATTAAAACTCCAGAATGAAGTTTCGCCCTGGAAAGAATGGCAAAAGCTGGATGAATGCTGGGGCTTGGTGCTCGAGGCCGAAGTCGGGTTTGTGGCCCTGCAGAAAAAGCTGGTGGCCCGGGAAACCAAGGACTTTTTAAAATTCAATCCGTTAATCAAAAGAATCGCCCTGATTCTCGCCAACCTGGAAACCCAGCGGGAAGAAACCCGGCAGCAGGGGATGGATATTCTCCTGGCATTAAAACAAATGGAGGTTCAGGCCGAGATCGACAAAGAGAAAGAAATATTCCTTCAGGCCCTCGCGGTATTGCAAGAGGTTCCCGCAGAAGGGGCTGGAAACCCACCCGCGGTTCAGGGAAAGAGCCCGGCAGGAGAAACGGCCCGGCAAGAAACCGGGACGCCCCCGGCGGGTTCGCCATCCCTGGCCGGAGGCCAGAACCTTCCCACCCAATCTTCCGGTTTAAACCTGGCGGCCAAGCTTAGGTTAAAGGAGCGATTGGTGAAACTGGAACCCAATCTGCTGGTCAAGGTTTTAAGGACCCTAGATGCTGAACCTCTTGGCCTGGAAACCGCGAAATCCGCGGGAAAAGATTTTCTTCCCTCAGAATTCCGCCTCAACAAAAAATCAATTAATTAGCCCGGAAATTAAGTAGTTGGTGATCATCCGGGGGTAATCAGGGTAATAACCCCTCTTGCCCGATTACCTACTGTTATATCATCAGGAAAGCGGAAGATATGGTTATAGTATGGGTGGCTTTCCGATAGTTAAATAGTTAAAATATAAATTTAGGTCGAAGTTATGAGACCG
>Ga0315297_10000794_pt1 | contig 18698 bp, 18 predicted proteins | sample YL17G15_0_MG_FD_203628 | JGI IMG/M metagenome (GOLD analysis project Ga0315297, IMG submission 203628) | Sediment microbial communities from Yellowstone Lake, YNP, Wyoming, USA - YL17G15_0 | ecosystem: Environmental > Aquatic > Freshwater > Lake > Sediment | place: USA: Wyoming | collected... | reverse complement strand
GACGCCGATCGCCTCGGCCACGTACTCCATCGCGCGCCCGGAGATGTACCCCTGCTGGCGCTGCACGAGGTACAGCGCGGGCAGCAGCGCGGATCGGCGGCGCTCCGGCGGATACCGCCTGGCAATCTCCTCGAGGCGCGCCAGGTTCTCCGGCGTGAAGGCGAAGGGCTCACCCTGGTCGGGCAGACGGCGCTCCGACTTGTGAAGCCCCGCGTCGTACGGCATGTCGGGGTGAAAAGTCACCGGTCCACGTCCCCCATGATGACGTCGCTCGATCCAATCACGGCGACGAGGTCGGAAAGCAGCCTGCCTTTGGCCATCGCCTCAATCGCCTGACAGGCCATCAGCGACGGCGACCGCATCTTGACTCGCCACGGCCGGTTGCCGCCATCGGACACGACGTGGCAACCGTGCTCGCCGCGCGGTCCCTCCACCGGCACGTACGCTTCGCCGGCAGGCACCGTAAACCCCTGCGAGTAGATCAGGAAGTGCTGAATGAGCGCTTCCATCTCGGCGTAGACCTTGTCCTTGGGCGGCGGCACCACGCGCGGGTCGTCGGCCGCGTACGCGCCGCGCGGACTGAGGCGGTCGAGCGCCTGCCGGCCGATCCGCACGCTCTGCCGCATTTCGTCGACGCGAATCAGGTAGCGGTCGAACACGTCGCCCACCGCGCCTATCGGCACATCGAACTCGAACGTCTCGTACCCGGAATACGGGAAGGCCTTCCGCACGTCGTAGGTGTCGCCGGACCCGCGGGCCATGGGGCCCACCAGCCCCCAGGCCAGGGCATCAGCCCTCGAGAGCGTGCCGACGCCGCGCGTGCGATTGACGAAGATCGGGTTCCTGGTGAGCAGATCCTCGTACTCGTCAATCTTGCCGGGCATCACATTGAGGATGTTTCGAACGGCGTCGTGGAACCCGTCCGGCAGATCCTCCCGCAGGCCGCCCACACGGATGTAGCTCGGGAACATCCGGAAGCCCGCAATCAGCTCGTTGACGTTGAGGATGAGTTCGCGCTCCCGGAACGTGTAGAGCATCACCGTGATGGCGCCCAGATCCATCACGTGCGTGCCGAGCCAGACCAGATGGCTGTTGATGCGCTGCAGTTCAACCAGCAGGATGCGGATCCACTTCACCCGATCCGGCACGTCGAGGCCGAGCAGCTTCTCGACCGACAGCACGTAGCTCAACGTGTTCGAGTGGGAACTCAGGTAGTCCATCCGCTCGACCAGCGGCACGACCTGCTGCCACCTCTTCTGCTCGATCGTCTTCTCGATGCCGGTGTGCAGGTAGCCGATCGTCGGCATCACCGAGAGCACCGTCTCGCCGTCCAGCTCCAGCACCAGGCGCAGCACGCCGTGCGTGCTGGGGTGCTGCGGCCCCATGTTGACGGTCAGGACTTCGGTGCGAAGGTCAGGCATACAGCTCCCGCTCGATGAGCTCGCACATCGCGTGCATCAGCGTCCGGTGCACTTCCTGCACGCGCGCGGTCGACGACGACGGCACGTTGATGTGGATGTCGGCGGCCGCGCCAAGCACGCCGCCGTCGCGGCCGGTGAGCGCGACGGTGGTGAGGCCGCCCGCTTTCGCCGCGCCAAACGCCTCGAGCACATTGCGTGATCCGCCACTGGTCGAGATGCCCAGCAGGACGTCGCCGGCGCGGCCGAGGGCCTCCACCTGGCGCGCAAACACCCGATCGTAAGCGTAGTCGTTGCCGATCGCCGTCAGGATGCTCGTATCCGTGGTCAGCGCGATCGAAGACAGCGCGCGCCGCTCCCGCTCGAATCGCCCCACGAGCTCAGCCGCAAAATGCTGGGAGTCGGAGGCGCTTCCGCCATTGCCGCACACCAGGATCTTCCCGCCGCTGCGAAGCGACGCCACCATCAGTTCGGTGGCCGCTACCGTCGCGCCGACCGACGAGGTCTGCGCCTGCTCGTGCAGGCGGACAGAGGCGGCGAGCGTGCGCGAGACGACCTCGGCGAAGTCGCTGGCCATTACGCGTCGCCCTTCCGACTCTGCCGGTCGTGCCGGATGTTGGCGCGAAACTGCTCCTCGGTCATCTGGAGCGGCTCGTGCACCTTGACCGGGGCGTCGATCTGCACCGGATAGTCCTTGCGAAGCGGATGCCCCGTCCAGTCGTCCGGTGTGAGCAGCCGCCGCAGGTCCGGGTGGCCGTCAAACGTCACGCCCAGCAGATCCCAGACCTCGCGCTCCAGAAACCCCGCGGCGGGCCAGACGCCAACCACCGACGGGACGCTGGGCGTGTCGCCGTCCACCCGCACCTTGACGCGCAGCCTCGCCACCACACTGGTCGCCACGAGACTGTAGTTGACGTCGAACCTGGGCACTCTCGGCATCATGTCGACGCCGACAATGTCGACCAGCGCCGTGAAGCCGAGGGCGGGCGCATCGCGCAGAGCGGTGCACGCGGCGACCAGGGAGTCGGCACCGACCAGCACCGTCGGCTGATCGATGGCGGGCACGGCCTCGACGCGGGCGCCGGGCACAAGCGTTTCCAGGGCAGCGACAATCGCGTGTGAATCCATGGATCTGACGGACTATCCGCGGGGATACTCGAACGCCCGCTGTTGGTCAATCTTCCGCTGCAGCGAGATGATGCCGTACAGCAACGCTTCCGGCCGCGGGGGACAGCCGGGCACGAACACGTCGACCGGCACCACTTTGTCGACGCCCTGGACGATGGCGTAGTTGTCGAACACGCCGCCACAGGACGCGCACGCGCCCATCGAGATCACCCACTTCGGCTCGGGCATCTGGTCGTAGATGCGCCGCAACGCCGGCGCCATCTTCCGCGACAGCCGGCCGGCCACGATCATCAGATCCGCCTGGCGCGGCGACGCCCGGAACACTTCGGCCCCGAATCTGGCGATGTCGTAGCGAGACGCGCTCATCGACATCATCTCGATCGCGCAACACGCCAGGCCAAACGTCACGGGCCACACCGACGAACGGCGCGCCCACTGCGCCATCTTCTCGACGGTCGTCGTCAGAACCGGAATCTCGATCATAGGTGACATCGACCTTGTGTCAGGGCTTGTCCCACTTCAGCGCGCCCTTCTTCCACACGTACGTGTAGCCGACCATCAGGATCACGAAAAACACCAGCACCTGGACGAACCCCATCCAGCGCAAATCGCGCAGGGCCATGGCCCAGGGATACAGGAAAGCGACCTCAATGTCGAACAGCAGGAAGATCATCGCCACCAGGTAGAACTTCACCGAATGGCGCTCACGCGCGTCGCCAACCGGCGGCATCCCGCACTCGTACGGCGCTTCCTTCTCGGCCGTCGGATTCCGCGGTCCGAGCAGCCTCGCCATGACGATGGACCCCAGGGCGAACGCCAAGCCCAGGAGAGCCAGAAGGACAATCGATAGCCAGCCCTGCATAAGTCGCACTCATGCTATCGGACGAAGGGGAGCATGGGCAAGTCAAACTCTGAGCGTGTTCCGGCGCCTGTTCCGGCGCGGGCCGCCTGCCGCGGGGTTTGTGCTACGGTGATAGGGCGTATGCGCGTTGCGTGGTTCAGCCCTCTGCCGCCGGATCGGTCGGGAATTGCGGCCTACTGCGCAGAACTTCTCCCGCAGCTGGCGTCCCGGCACGACATCGAGGCGTTTGTCGACGACGGGGACCGCCGACCGGGCACCGCCCGCCCGGACCCCATCGCGGGCGTGCAGGTGCGCGGCGCGCACGACTTCCCCTGGCGATATGCCACACAGCGGTTCGATGTTTGCGTGTACCAGCTGGGCAACCAGTTGTGCCACGACTACATCTGGCCGTACATGGTGCGGTATCCGGGCCTCGTCGTCATCCACGACGGGCAGCTGCACCATGCCCGGGCCGCGAGCCTGATTGGGCGGGGACGCCTCGACGACTATTGCGCGGAGTTTTCGTACTGTCATCCCCATGCCCCGCGTGCGCTGCACGAACTGGTGATTTCCGGATCAGGAGACACCGTCGGTTCGCTGTACTACGATCACCCGATGGTCAGGATCCCGGTCGAAGCGGCACGGGTGGCGGCGGTTCACAATGTCCTGTTGGCCGAGGAGCTGTCCGAGCAGTTCGCGGGGGCGGAGGTCGTCCCGATCCGCCAGGGCGTTCGGGACCTGACAGCGGGCGAGACAGGGCGCTCCGATGCCCTGCGGGCCAGGCTGGGTATTCCGGAAGCGGCCGTCGTGTTCGTGGCGTTCGGCCGGGTGACACCTGAGAAGCGACTCTCGGCGGTCGTGAAGGCACTTGGGCTGATCAAGGTGTCGGGACTTGTCCCGGAGCCCTGGCTGGTGTGCGTGGGCGCGACTGCCGACTACTACGACGTGTGCCGTGATGCGGCGGCGTCCGGCGTCGCCGACCGCGTGATGGTCACCGGCTACGTGCCTGACGGTGAACTGGGCGGGTACCTGGCGCTCGCCGACGCGTGTCTCTGCCTGCGCTGGCCGACGGGCCGGGAAACATCCGCCTCCTGGCTCCGCTGTCTGGCGGCTGGCAAGCCCACCGTCATCAGCGACCTGGCGCACCTGTCCGACGTGCCTGTGATCGACCCGCGGTCGATGGCCACGCTGGCGGTTGGCAGCCGACCGTCTGAGGATCGCGAACCGATCGCGCTCATCGTCGAATTGACCGATGAGGTGCAGATGCTGAGGCTCGCGATCCGCCGGCTGGCCGAAAGCCGCGATCTCCGTGAGCGGCTTGGCCGCGCGGCGCGGCAGTACTGGAGCCGGCACGCGACGATCGAGCACATGGCGCAGGACTATGAGGCGTTGCTCGAACGCACCCGGACGTCTCAGCCCAATCCGCACCCGCCGTGGCCGGCGCACCTGGTCGTGGATGGCACCGAACAGGCGCGGGTGATTGCCAGTCGCATGGGAGTCGCGCTGGACTGGCTGTAGAGTGGAGCATGCGCGCCGGCTGCGGCCATCCGACTGGACGGCGCGCCGCCGGATCGGGGCGCGGCGGCGGGCAACCCGCCAGACCCGGCGGAACGAGGCGAGGAGTGGACTGTGCCTGAGGATCAGAAACACGCGGACGAAGCCAGCCGACTGACGGCGGAACGCGAGCAGGCCGAGCGCCGGTATCGAGAGGCCCTGGCGGCCGTCGATCGCGCGATCCCGGAGCTATTGCCGGCTCAGCCGGCGGCCGCCCGTGGCGGGGGTCATGGGCCCGGCTCGCCGTCCCCCCTGCGCGAGGGCCGGCAGGAAGCGGCGGGGCCGTCCCTCGTCCGACGCCTTCTGGCGGCCGGCCCGAGGATGCTCCGCAGGCTGGGCGCACGGGTTCGGAGGCGTCAACAGGCGTTCATCGGAAAAGTCGCCTGGTCCGCCCTGTCGGCGAGGGAGGAAGTGCACGCCCTCGCCCGATTCCACCACTGCGTGATCCAGTACATGCAGCAGGTGTATCCGCTGATCGACACGAAGCACCGGCACCAGATGATGATTGACTCGGGGTTGGTGGCGTGGGTCGAGGAAGTCAATGCCGTGTACGCGCTCCGCTGGGAGGCGACCCAGGCACGGGAGCGACGCAGTAATGAGCGGATGGTGGCGGCGCTCGACGAAATCCGTACAAGTATTGCGACTGTCAACCAGACCGGCGCGACGCTCAAGCGCGAACTCGAGCGCTTGCTGGCGACTGTTCCGCCGCCGGCGGCGCACGCGACGACTGGCGCCGGCGTCCATTTGGTCGGGACCAATCGACCGGGGGCTGGGGTCCGCTCGGCGGCAAACCCGGATGCGGTCAACGCGTACAAGTACGTCGGCTTCGAGCACAAGTTCAGGGGATCGGAAAGCGACATCAGCGAGCGGCTGGCTGGCTACCTGCCGCTGTTCGAGGGCGCGGCCGATGTCCTGGATCTCGGCTGCGGCCGAGGAGAGTTCCTGGCGGCTCTCGGTGACCACGGCATCAGCGGACGGGGTCTCGACATCAATCACGAGATGGTTGAACTGTGCCGCAGCCGGGGCCTCACCGTGGATGAGGGCGACGCGCTGGCGTATCTCGAGAGCCTGGCCGATGGCTCACTGGGAGGATTGTTCGCCGCGCAGGTCGTGGAGCACTTTCAACCCGGCTACCTGATGCGGCTGCTGGACGTGGCCTTCCACGCGCTGAGGCCCGGCTCCCGGCTCGTGCTCGAGACGCTCAATCCGGCATGTTGGTCGGCGTTTTTCGACAGCTACATCCGCGACGTGACCCATGCCTGGCCGCTCCACCCGGATACGCTCAGCTTCCTGGTCACGGCGGCAGGGTTTCAGCGCATCGAGGTCCGGTACATGGCGCCCTATTCCCCCGACAGCAGACTCCAGCGGATGACGGTCGGGCGCGACGCCGCCCTGACGCCGGCGGAGGTCTGCCTGATGGAGACGTTCAACACCAACGTCGATCGCCTGAACGGCCAACTCTTCAGCAATCGCGACTATGCCGTGATCGCCGAGCGGCTGTAATAGCAAATGGGGTCAGACCCCCATTCCCTTTCGTTTCGAGGGACATTGGGGGTCAGACCCCATTTGCTTTGACCCCATTCTCTACAGCCTGTGGATGTGCGCGCCCTGGTACTTCCGGAGGGCATTGCGCGTGTCCAGGATGAGCAGCGCCTTGCCGACCAGCGCGTCGTAGTCGAATGCGTCGTGGTCGGTCGTGACCACGACGCAATCTGGTGACGCGGCCAGCGCCTTCGTTTCCGAAATCGCGTACTGCTCGCCATGGCCGTCGAGACGGAAGCTTGGCACGTGCGGATCGCTGTAGGTGACTGTGGCCCCGCGCCGCAGCAGGCGCTCAATCACGTCCAGCGCGGGTGATTCGCGCATGTCGCCGACGTTCTTCTTGTAGGCCACCCCGTAAATGTGGACGCGAGACCCGTTCACGGCCTTCCGGACGGTGTTGAGCGCGTCCGCCACGCGTGACACGACCCATTCGGGCATCGAGGAGTTGACCTGGCCGGCCAACTCGATGAATCGCGCCTCGAAGCCGCTCTGCTTGGCTTTCCACGAGAGATAGAACGGGTCGATCGGGATGCAGTGGCCGCCCAATCCCGGTCCGGGGTAGAACGGCATAAAGCCGAATGGCTTGGTCTTGGCGGCGTCGATCACTTCCCAGACGTCGATACCCATCCGGTGGCACATCAAGGCCAGCTCGTTGACCATCCCGATGTTGACCGATCGGAACGTGTTCTCGAGCAGTTTCGCCATCTCGGCCACGACCGTGGAACTGACCGGCACGGTCCTGGTGACAACCTGTCCGTACAGCGCGCACGCCAGGTCGGTGCTCGTCTTGTCAATCCCGCCGACGACCTTCGGGATGTCCTTCGTGAGGTACACCGGGTTGGCCGGGTCCACGCGCTCGGGCGAGAACACGAGATAGAAGTCGACGCCGGCACGAAGCCCGGTCTCCTCGAGCATCGGCTTGACCAGCTCGTCGGTCGTTCCCGGGTAGGTGGTCGACTCGAGACACACCATCTGTCCCTTGCGGAGGTGCTTCTTCACCGCCTCGACGGCCTGAACGATATACGACATGTCGGGATCTTTGGTCTTGCGAAGCGGCGTCGGCACGGCGATGTCGATGGCGTCCATCTCCGCCAGCGCAGACATGTCGGTGGTCGCCCTGAATCGGCCGTTGCGCACCACTTCGGCGAGCTCCGTCGTCGGCACGTCCGGGATGTAGCTTCGGCCCGCGTTCAGTTCGCTGACCTTCCGTTCGTCGACGTCGAAACCGGTCACCGGGAACCCGGCCTTGGCCAGCTCCGCCGCAAGCGGCAACCCGACATAGCCGAGACCGATGATCCCAACCTTGCACGTCTTGTTCTGGATGCGTTCAGACAGACTCATGAACACCCTCTTTCAACAGCGTCGGACACACTCCGCGTGCGACATCGCCGCGTCGGCTGGACGAACCCGGTTGCCCCGACAGGCGATCGCAGCGCCTCAACGATGTCAGGAAGCCGTCGCGGGCTTCCAGTTGGCCAGACGCTTCACATCCGCGTCCACCATCATCCCAATCAGGCCGTTGAAGTCAATGGTCGGCGCCCACCCGAGCATCTTGCGCGCCTTGTCGGAGCTGCCAATCAAATGATCGACCTCGGCCCGCCGAAGCAGGTTCGGGTCGACGTCCACGTGCTTCGTCCACTCGAGCCCCGCATGCGCAAAGGCCACTCGCACCAGGTCCTTGACCGAATGGCTGACGCCCGTCGCCACCACGTAGTCATCCGGAGCCGGCTGCTGCAGCATCAACCACATCGCGCGGACGTAATCGCCGGCGAATCCCCAATCGCGGTGGGCGTCGAGATTGCCGAGGTACAGTTTGTCGGCCAGCCCGAGCTTGATCCGCGCCACGCCATCAGTCACCTTCCGCGACACGAACTCGAGTCCCCGGCGGGGCGACTCGTGGTTGAACAGAATCCCCGAGCACGCGAACAGCCCGTAGCTCTCGCGGTAGTTCACGGTGATATAGTGCCCGAACACCTTCGACACGCCGTACGGACTGCGCGGGTGGAACGGAGTCATCTCGGTTTGCGGCACCTCTCGGACCTTGCCGAACATCTCGCTCGACGACGCCTGGTACAGCTTGATCTTCGAGTTGACCACGCGGATCGCCTCGAGCACGCGCGTCACGCCCTGGGCATTGAACTCGCCGGTCAGGAATGGCTGGTCCCACGACGCGGGCACAAACGACATCGCCGCCAGGTTGTAGAACTCGTCGGGTTGAACATCTTCAATCGCCCGCACGAGCGACAGTTGATCCAGCAGATCGGCGGGTCGAAGCGTGACGCGGTCAAGCAGGTGTTCGATCCGGCCGAAATTCGGGTGACTCAGCCGGCGGATGATGCCGGTGACCTCGTAGCCCTTGTCGAGCAGCAGTTCGGCCAGGTAGGACCCGTCCTGCCCTGTGATGCCGGTGATGATCGCTTTCCTCGCCATACGTGTCTCCCCTGCCGCACCCGTAGCGCCTGATCTTATGAGCTTCGCGCCTCAAGACGCAAGAATGGCGCGAGAAGCCGCGTCGCGCCGCCGGGCGTGGTTGAGAGCGCGTCGGGCCTGACGCCGCGCGGCCGGCCGGACGATCCCGCCCCCCGGAACATCGGGAATGGACCCCGGCTTCCGCCGGGGTGACGGAGAACTCGGTTCATTCGGTAAGATGAGGGCCACGGAAGTCGTCTGCTCGCGGCGAGGTCCCATGGAATCGATCGACGTTGTCGTCATTGGCGGAGGGATGACCGGCCTGGCATCAGCCGCGGCGCTGGCGCGCGCCGGGCTCGGCGTGTGTGTGCTCGAGCGGCACCCCAGGTGCGGCATGGACACCAGCACTCACAATAGCGGAGTGATTCACGCAGGGATCTACCACCCCGCCGACTCGCTGAAGGCCAGATTGTGCGTCGAGGGAGCGCGGCTGCTCTACGCGTTTTGTGAGCAGCATCGCGTGCCGCACGCCCGGTGCGGCAAGCTCATCGTCGCGCTGGACGACGCGGAGGCGGACGCGCTGCCGGCCCTCAAGCAGCGCGGCGACGCCAATCAGGTCGAGGGCCTGACACTGGTCGATCGGGATTTCATTCGCCGCGTCGAACCGCACGCCGCCGGCGTGGCAGCCGTCTACTCGCCAAACACCGGCATTGTGGAGCCGGAGGTGCTCGTGCAGGCGCTCGCCCGCGTCTGCGAAGGTCACGGCGCGTATCTGCTGACGGGGACGCGGTGCGCCGGCGCGGACCTCGCGCAGGACGGCATCATCCTCCACACCGGGCGCGAGCAGATCCGGGCGCGCGTCGTCGTCAACGCGGCCGGGCTCCATGCCGATGATGTGTCGGCCCAGCTCGGCGGCGAGACGTTCGCCATCCATCCGTGCCGGGGAGAGTACGCCGAGATCGCGCCCTCCAGGTGCGGTCTCGTCCACGCGCTGGTGTATCCGCTGCCCCACGCGTCGGGTCATGGCCTGGGCGTGCACGTGACAAAGACGACGAGGGGCGGCGTGCTCATCGGACCAACGATTCGGCACCAGCAGAGCAAGGACGACTACGAAGGCGGCCGTCTGGAACTGGCGGAGTTTCTCGAGCCGACTCGCCAGTTGCTGCCGGAGATTCAACTGGCCGATCTCCGGATGGGAGGAAGCGGTATCAGACCGAATCTGAACGCGCCGGACGAGACGTTTGCCGACTTCCTGATCCGGCGCGATCGCCGAAACACGCGACTGATTCAGGCGGCAGGCATCAGCTCGCCTGGACTGACGGCATGTCTGGCGGTGGGACATCTGGTGACGAATCTCGTGCGCGAGGTGCTCGAGTAGGGCGCGATCAATCGCGCCCGCACGCGCGCGGAAACGATCGTCCGTAGCGGCACAACCCCCTGTGGCTGCCCCGGCGTCAGGGCGGGCACGGTGTCAGGGCGGGCACCCTTCGACTCCGCTCAGGGCAGGCGGGGGCCCGCCTCTACTCGCGGGCTCTGATGTGCCTGGCCAGGGCGTCCTGCCAGGTCGGCATGACGATGCCCAGACCGGCCAGCCGCGAGTTGTCGAGCGCGCAGAACTTCGGCCGAGGTGCGCGTAGCGCCACGTCCTCCAGCGTGATCGGACGCAACCGGGGCGTTGTGCCCAGCAGCCGTCCCGCCTCGCGGGCCACGTCCAACCAGCTGCAGGCCCCTGTATTGACGCAGTGATAGACGCCGGCCGGGGCCTGTCTCTCGAGGAGCGCGTGCGTGGCGGCGGCGATGTCGTATATGTAGCTTGGCGACACGGTCCGGTCGGAGAACACCGGCACCTCGTCGCCAGCTTCGATCCCCCTGACAATGCGGTCGAGGCTGCTCCGTGCGGGACGACCACCTGGCGCCGCGCCGAACAGGCCCTCAACGCGCAGCACGAATCCGCTGGCGACCTCGAGGGCAAACCACTCACCGAGCAGCTTCGACGCCGCATAGACGCTCTGGGGATTGGTCCGGTCGTCTTCGACATACGGCCGGCTGGTCGTCCCGTCGAACACGAAATCCGTGCTGTAGTGCACGAGGGTGGCCGGGATCCGCTCGACCGCACGAGCGAGCGCACGCACCCCGAACGCGTTGATCTCGAGCGCCCGCACTGGATGCGTTTGTGCGCCGTCCACGTCGTTGTCGCTGGCGCAGTTGATCACGATGGCGGGAGACTTCGCCGCGATCGCGGCCTCGACAGCGGACTCGTCGGTAATGTCCAGCTCGGCGCGCGTCAGCGCCACGACCTCGTCATCCGGGCCAAACCGCTGAATGATCGCCCGGGCGAGTTGGCCCGCGGCGCCGGTGACGAGGACGGTTCGCCGAATCACAACGTCCGCTTGCCGGAGGCGAACTCCCGCATCTTCGCATCATCGAAGACGCCTTCCCACCGGGCCACGACGGCGGTGGAAATGCAGTTGCCCATCACGTTGACGGCCGTGCGGCCCATGTCGAGAATCTGATCGATCGCCAGCAGAATCGCGGCGCCCTCGAGCGGCAGCTTGAATTGCGCGAGGGTCGCGGTCAGCACGACAAGCGCCGCCCGGGGCACCCCGGCCACGCCCTTGCTCGTCAGCATCAGCGTCAGCATCATGATCAGCTGCTGGCCGAACGTCATGGGAATCCCGAACAACTGGGCCACGAACACGCTGGCCAGCGACAAATAGAGCGTCGTGCCATCGAGATTGAAGCTGTACCCGGTCGGGAGCACGAGTCCGACGATGTTCTTCGGGCAGCCGAAGCGCTCCATCACCTCGAGCGCCTTCGGCAGCGCGGCCTCGCTGCTGGCGGTCGTGAACGCGATGAGGAACGGCTCCCTCACGGCCCGCAGAAACAGGAAGAACGGCACGCGGATCAGGAGCGACACGCCGCCGATCACGACGATCGCGAATACGAGGAGCCCGCCGTACATCAGCAGCACCAGCTTGCCAAGCGTCAACAGGATGCCGAGCCCCATCTTGCCGACGGTGGCGGCAATGGCCGCCATCACGCCAATCGGCGCGAACATCATCACGTAGCCGGTGAACTTGAACATCACCTGGGCCGTGCTCTCGAGAAAGTCGACAACCGGCTTGCCCTTTTCCCCGATGGCCGCGACCCCGATGCCGAAGAAGATCGAGAACACCACCAACTGGAGGATGTCCCCGCGCGCCATCGCGTCGAAGACCGATGTCGGGAACAGCGTCACGAGCATGTCCCAGCCGCTATGCGCCTTGGTGTCCTGCAGCGCGCGCAGCGTGTCAACGCCCATCGTCGTCACCTGCACGCCCGCGCCGGGCTGGAACAGGTTGACGAGGGCCAGACCAAGGAAGAGCGCGATCGTCGTCGCGACCTCGAAGTAGATGATCGCCTTGAGGCCAATCCGTCCCATGGCTTTCAAGTCGCCGGTGCCGGCAATCCCGACGACGAGCGTCGAAAACAGCAGGGGCGCGATGATCATCTTGATCATCCGCAGGAACGTGTCGGCCAGCGGCTTGATCTGCTCGGCGTATCCGGCGACATGCACGCCGTTGGCGTCCGACGAGGGCCAGAGATAGCCGATCCCGATGCCCAGCACGAGGCCGATGAAGATCTGGGTGGTGACACCCGGCATCCGACTGCGCCTGGCCGGCGGCGGTGTGGGGTGATCGGCGATGGCAACCTTCACGTGTTCGGCTCCTGTCTGGAACGTCCTGGCGATGGGCGGGATCTTCAGCCGTGCCGACCAACAGCCTCGGCGACCACATCCACGACGTAGCGCTGCTGAGCTTGGGTCAACTCGCCGAAGACTGGCAGCGCCAGCGTCTCGCGCGCAGCGCGTTCGGCGTGCGGGAACTGCCCCACCCGATAGCCAAGATGGGCGAAGCACTCCAATTCGTGGAACGGCACCGGGTAGTAGATGGCGCAGCCGACACCGCGGGATTCGAGGTGAGCCTTGACGGCGTCCCGATTCGGCACGCGGATCACGTACTGATTGAAGATGTGATATCGATCGGCAAGCGCGACCGGCGTCGTCACGCGGTCCGTCAGCCCACGGTCGCGGAACCACGCATCGTAGCGCGCGGCGTTTCGACGACGGCCTTCGGTCCAGCCGGCCAGGTGCGGCAACTTGACGCGGAGAACGGCCGCCTGGAGCGCGTCAATCCGGAAATTCCCGCCGATCGCGCGATGGTAGTACTGCCGGTCGGCGCCGTGCACGCGAAGTCGCCGGAGCACAGCCGCCAGATCGCCGCTGCTGGTGGTGACCAGCCCGCCATCCCCGAACGCGCCCAGGTTCTTGCTCGGGAAAAACGAGAAACAGCCGATCAGGCCGAACCCGCCGACCGGGCGCCCCTTGTAGCGAGAGCCGATAGCCTGAGCCGCATCTTCGATGACCGGCACGCCCGCGCGGGTCGCGATGGCGAGGATGGCCTCGAGATCCGCGCTCTGGCCGTACAAGTGGACGGGGATGATGGCTTTCGTGCGCGGCGTGATGGCAGCCGCCAACGCGGACGGGTCGATGTTGTAGGTGACCGGGTCGATGTCGACAAACACCGGCGTAGCGCCGAGCCTGACCACGCAGCCGCCGGTGGCGAAAAACGAATACGTGCTGGTGACGACTTCGTCGCCATGCCCGATGCCGAGCGCCATCATGGCCAGCAGCAGCGCGTCGGTGCCCGACGAGACGCCAATCGCGTGGGGCACCTCGAGCATCCGGGCCAGCTCGCGCTCGAGCTCGTCGACCTCCGGCCCCAGGATGAATCGCTGGCTGTCACACACCCGCGTGACCACCGCCAGGATTTCCTCGCGGAGCGGCCGATACTGCGCCTGCAGGTCCAGCATCGGCACCTGCATCGTGCCCGCGCCCCGGTCCGCTCCCGCTGTCGCCATCAATCCGCTCCAGTCGACTACCGACCCCTGACCTTCGGATCGCCCCACAGGCAGAAGTCGTTCCTGGAGTCGCCGTTGTCCGGGGGGCCGGGGTCCGTGCTCAGGACGATCTCGACCATCTGACCTTCGTACGCCGACAGATCAATGGTCGCCGGGAGCCACTTGCGGTCGCGGTCACGCGTTTTCGGATTGATCGCTTCGCTGAGGTACTGTTCGTACGTCCGCCCGTCCGACACGCCAATCCGGAACTGGGCGCCGTCGCCATCTGCGGTCCACGCGTCTTCGCGGAGGGCGTAGAACACTTCGAGCACGCCCCGGCGCGGCACTTCAATCTTGAACTTGAGTCTCGAAGCCGGCGGCGCGAAGATCGCCTTGTGCGTCCTGCCGGCGATGGCAATGTCCTTCACGCCGAACAGCGTCTCCGTCGTCTGCGTCCATTTGCTGACTTTCTGTGCGTCGCCCAGCTGCGCGAGCAGGTCGATGGTCACGCCTTCGCCGCCGCGCCGCGAGTTCCAGATCGCGACAATGATGACCAGGACCGCCAGGACGATCACGCCGGCGACGAGCTTGGTATTCTTCAGCACGATGGATTCTCCTTCTTCAACCAACCCCGGGTCTAGAAGCTTCAGGATCCTACACCGGAATTCACTTGTCTCGACGAGCAACCCGGGGTCTGACCACCTCCGCCGCCGGGTCTGAAGACCCGGCCTACAGCTCAAGAGACCCAGCCCAAAAGATCCCGGGCGCCATCAGAGCGCTAGCGCCCGTGCGATTTGATGGCCGCGCGCGATTCGCGGTCGATCTCCCGGCGCCTGATCGTCTCGCGCTTGTCGCGCGACTGCTTGCCCTTCGCCAGGCTGATCGCCACCTTGACCCGGCCTTCCTTGAAATACATCCGGACCGGCACCAGCGTCATGCCCCGCTCGACGGTCTTGCCGATGAGCTTCCGGATCTCGTGGCGGTGCAGCAGCAGCTTGCGCGGCCGCAGCGCCTCGTGATCGGCATAGCCGCGGCTGCTGTACGACCCGATGTGCACGTTGTGCACGAACACTTCGCCGTTGGTCACCCGCGCGAAGCTGTCGCGCAGGTTGACCCGGCCCTCGCGGATGGCCTTCACCTCGGTGCCGACCAGCGCCACACCCGCCTCGAACGTCTCGATCAGGTGATAGTCGTGGGACGCCTTGCGGTTATCCGCGATGATGCGCTCCGCTTTCCGGCGCGCCTCCTTCTGCTGGTCATCCCCGGCGGTCATGCGCCAGCTCCCGCACCGGCTGACGGCGCCGTCTGGTGCCGGGCCAGCCGCGCGGCAAGACGAATGGCTTCGACCAGGCTTCCGTGATCGGCGACTCTCTTGCCCGCGATGTCGAACGCTGTCCCGTGATCGACCGACGTCCGGATGATCGGGAGTCCCAGCGTCACATTGACGGCCTTGCCAAACGCCAGCAGTTTGATCGGAATCAGTCCCTGGTCGTGGTAGCTCGCGACGACGACGTCGAACTCGCCGCGGGCGGCGCGCACGAACACCGTGTCGGCCGGAAACGGTCCAGCCACGTCGATCCCCTCGGTTCGGCATGCGGCCAGCGCGGGCTCGAACACCTCCCGTTCTTCCGGTCCGAGTACGCCATGTTCTCCGGCGTGCGGATTGAGTCCGGCCACCGCCAGCCGCGGATGCGGAAACCCGAACCGCGGCATCTCGCGCGCGGTCAGCCGAATCACCTGCTCCAGCAACGCCCGCGTCACCAGCCGGGGCACCTCGGCCAGGGGCACGTGAATCGTCGCCAGCACCACGCGGAGCGCTTCGGCGTAGAACATCATCGCGACCGATTTCGCCCCGGTCAGGTGCGCCAGCAAGTCGGTATGACCACGCCAGGGAAGGCCGGCCAGCGCAAACGCTTCCTTGTTCACTGGTGCGGTGGCCATGGCATGCACGCGCCCGGCCCGGGCATCGCCCACCGCGGCGACAATCGCGTCGTACGCCGCACGGCCCGCCTCCGCCGACAACTGGCCTGGGCGAAATCGCATCAGATCAGCCGGGCCGTACACGACCGGTTCACACACCTCCGTCACCCGCGTGTCGACTCGCGCGCGATCAACAATCTCGGGGCCGATGCCGGCCGGATCGCCCACGGTGACGGCGATGCGGGGCAGGCTCATCGGTGGCGGCCCGGTCCGCATCCGCCGCCGCGAGGCCGCAGGTCAGGTTCGTCGGGGCTCTCCGGGAGGCTCTCGTCACGGTGGCTGGCCGGCGCCACCGCGCCGCCGTTCAGTTCGTAGCGCAGGCAGCACTTCAGGCGCCCGCACAGTCCCGACAGGCGCGAGGGATTCAGCGCGAGATCCTGCTGCTTCGCCATCTTGATCGACACGGGATCGAACGACCGCAACCAGGTGCTGCAGCACAGCGGGCGTCCGCACGTGCCGTAGCCAGTGAGCATCCGCGCCTCGTCCCGCACGCCAATCTGGCGCAGTTCGATCCGCGTCTTGAAGTCCGAGGCCAGCTCCCGCACCAGTTCCCGGAAGTCGACGCGTTCTTCGGCGGTGAAGAAGAAAACGAGCTTCGACCCGTCAAACGCCTGCTCGACCCGCGCCAGCTTCATCGCGAGTCCCCGTTCGCGGATCTTCATCACGCCGAGACGGAAGGCGTCCCGTTCCCGCTGTTCGTGCCGCCGCCTCATCGTCAGATCCTGCGCGCTGGCTCGCCGGACGACCTGCGGAAGACCGTCCGCCACCGGCTGTTTCGCCATGACCAGCATGGATCTGACCACGATGTGGCCAATGACAGGGCTGCCATCCAGATTGACGACGACCGCGTCGCCGTCCGCGAAGGGTGGGTTCGGATCAAACGGCACCGCCGCCCGGACCATCGTGCCGCCGATGGTCTTGAGCATGATCGCGGCGCCGGGGAGTCCAGCGCTCATAGTCCCCTGCATCTATCGCCGCTCGAACGCCGCGACGCTACAACTGGACCGCCAGCCAGTCCACGACGATCTTCGGACTGGCATTGTGCCGTTCCACCGCAGCAAGCGATCGTCCTACGGCCGAAAACGCGCGTTCGAGCCTGGCCCGGTCGTAGTGCCTCGTCAGGGATTCCAGTTCGTTCCTGATATCGAGGTTGACCAGCGCCTCATCGGACGCGCGTGCTGACAAAACCGTGACGTCCCGGATAATTGACGCCAGCGCACTCAAACGGACCGCCAGCGCCCCGCGGTCCGACACGGCTTGCGACTTGTCCCTGCCCTTCCGAGGCCCCGCTGGCAACAGCGCGGCGCCCGCCGCCAGACGGGCACGCGGATCGCTCTGGCGCGCAACTTCCTGCAGCACGGCCACGGCGACGGCCCGCGCCTCGGTCGTCTCGCCCGTTCCCGCTTCGAGGGCCTTCCGAAAACTGCCTCCCGCCAGTGCCGCCGCGGCATTTGCGTCTGGCTCGGTGAAGCCATGCCGCTCAACCAGCGCCAGGGCGATCTCGTGCGGCGCCAGCGCCGCAAACCGGACCTGGCAGCAGCGGGACCGAATCGTCGCGAGCAGCGTGTCCGGCTGCGCCGTGACCAGCACCATGATCGTGCGCTGCGGCGGCTCTTCGAGCGTCTTCAGCAGGGCGTTCTGCGCGAAGTTGTTCATCTGATCGGCCCGGTCGATGACGACCACTCGGTAGCGCCCTTCGAACGGTCGGAACGTGACCTGCCCGACCACCTGGCGAACCGCCTCGACCTTGATTTCCTCGGTGTCCTCCGGCTCAATCAACAGGACATCCGGGTGGATGCGCCGGGCGATCTTGCTGCACGCCGGACAGGTTCCGCACCCGTCACGCCTGCCGGCCGCCCCATCGACGGCCGGGGTCAGGCAATTGAGCGATTGGGCCACCGCCACGGCGACCATTCGCTTGCCGATACCTTCCGGGCCTGAAAACACGAGGCTCGGCGGCAGCGCGTCGGCCCCAAGAGCCCGAGCGAGCAGCCCAATCTGGCGACGGTGGCCGACGATGTCACGAAAAGCCATGGCTGAAGGAAAGTCAGAAGGATGCTACCACACGTGCCCCTTAGGACCCTGGCGGCAATGACTTCACCATCTTAGCCGCCGATGCATCCCGCTGGGCTGCGTTGCTCGTCGGTCAAATACTCCCGGTATTCTCCCTCCTCGCGCCTTGCCGATCGGGCGCCTCGACGCCCAAGGTGGCGAACCCATTGCCGTCAGGGTCCTCACGCCAGCCAGCGGGCGCAGGTGACCAGGGCACCGACGACACTGCCCAGCACGAGCAGCACAGCCCCCGCACGCAGCAGGCCAGACCGCCTCCAGAGTTCGGCGGCCCCGTAGCCTCCAAGCAGCGCGACCGCGCCCGACGTCGCCAGGTGGTAGCGCATCTCGACGGGCGTCCACGTCCCTGCCAGGAAGAACAGCAGGAACATCGCGAGCCACCCCACCAGCGCCAGGGTGAGCGGATCGCGTCGCCGGCTCCGGCGAAGCTGCCACCCGCCGGCAAGGGCGAGCGCGAGGGTCGGCCAGCCAAAGCTGGTTCCGGATTGCGCGACCGGCTGCACGAGACGCATCCAGAACGGCGGCGCCGCAGGGGTCGTGCCCCGGGCCACATCCCGCCTCTGCGTCGGATCAACAAGAACGAACGTGCGACTCGCAGGCAGGTTGCCGGTTTCCGCACGCACGCGCTTGATCTGGCCCAGGTAGGTATCCGCAAAATGCCCGTAGTAGACACCTACCGCCACGACCATCATTCCCGTCACCAACACGCCCGCAACGAGCGCTCGCCTCTTCACCACGTCGCTCCCCCGGCACCACACGGCGGCGGAAGCGGCCAGCAGTGTCACCGACAAGGTGGCGAACGTGCTGAGGTGCGACAGCAACGCGACGACTATCAGCGTGGCGACGGCCGGGACGGCCCAGGCGAGCCGTGACCAGCG
>Ga0315297_10000791_pt1 | contig 18761 bp, 13 predicted proteins | sample YL17G15_0_MG_FD_203628 | JGI IMG/M metagenome (GOLD analysis project Ga0315297, IMG submission 203628) | Sediment microbial communities from Yellowstone Lake, YNP, Wyoming, USA - YL17G15_0 | ecosystem: Environmental > Aquatic > Freshwater > Lake > Sediment | place: USA: Wyoming | collected... | reverse complement strand
CCTCACAAGCCAGAAGTGGCAGAGATGGGGGGCATCGCTGTCATCATGGGGTTCTTCGCGGGCGTCGGTGTTCTGCTCGCGCTTGACGGCGTCACCAACAAGGAACTGCTGTACGTTTCGTTGTCGACCGTCCTCGGAGCGGGGTTCGTCGGCATGATAGACGACTTGTTCGAGCTCAGGCAGAGACAGAAAGCCTTCTTCCCTTTCCTCCTCGCACTGCCACTCGGTGCCGCCTTGAGCCCCGTGGTGTTCATCCCGTTCATAGGAGAGATTCACACAGGAGCATGGATGATTCTCATTGCGCCGTTTGCCATCACTTGCGCGGCGAATGCGGGGAACATGCTGGAGGGGTTCAACGGACTGGGAACCGGATTGGGAATCATGATGTCGGGAACGTTGATCCTGCTAGCAGTAATCCACGACAGGCTGGATGGATTGTACTTGCTTGTCCCGTTGATCGGGGCACTGGTTGCGTTCCTATGGTTCAACAAGGTTCCTGCGAGGATTTTCCCTGGAGACACTCTGATGCTGTTCATGGGCGCCACCATCGCTGCCGCCGGGATGTTGTCGAGCCTGTATCTCCAGACCGCGTTCATTTTCATCCCAATGATCGCGGAGTTCTTCCTCAAGCTGAGGGGACACTTCAAAGCTGAGAACTATTGTTCGGATGCGAGCAACGGACATCTTGAGTATCATGGCAGGACGGAGTCCATCACTCACGTTTTCATGAGGAAGTATCGGATGACGGAAAGAACCCTCGTGATGGCAATCTGGCTGCTCGAAGCAGTGGTGTGCCTCACGGTTCTCGCCACCGACCTGATTGTCTGAGCATCGCACGCCTTTGGATGCGAACAACTGTTATAATCCTGATCAAACCCCATACGGACGTCACAGGACCAGTCTTCACGAAGAAGCAAGGAAGGTCTTCAGTTGCTAGAAGGAAGCGTAGGAGACATGAAGGGAAGCGTCCTGATGATAGGACCAAAGAGTTTCCCTCCAAAGATCGGGGGCATCGAGACCCATGTCTACGAGATATCGAAGAGGCTTGTCGCCAGGGGATGGAAGATAACTGTCGCAATCCCAGCGAATTCGCGCCCCCCAAGGGACCCAGAAGTCAACGGAGTAAGGGTTCGAGGGTGCTGGTCCGTAGACAACAGGCATCTTCTCAAGATCAGCATGATGCCGTCCATCCTCAGAGAGATGCGCAGCAACAGGTACGAGGTCATACATGCCCACGATGCGACGGGTGGATTCGCGTCTTCAATAGGGTCGCCCCGCGATCGCTTCGTGTACACGATGCATGGGCTTGCATTTCACCCAATGGACTGGCCAACCCCGTTCAGGCAAGGGATAGAACTGATGCAGAGAACCACTATGAGAAACGCGGCGCACGTATTGTGCACTGACGAAAGAACTGCCTCGGAGGTTGCGAGATTCAGAAAACAGGTCGAGATACTCTCGAGCGGGGTCGATTCGCAAGATTTTTCGAAGGACATGTGGCCTGTTCCGAACGAGTTTGACGGAGAATACTATAGAGTGCTTTTTGTTGGCCGGCTCGCCAAGGTCAAAGGGGTTGACGTCCTTCTACAGGCCATCGCTGGAATCCCCGAAAGGGATCGAAGGGAAATGAGGTTCGTGATTGTCGGGGACGGGCCGATGAGGGGAGATGTCATTGCGGCCGCCCGGGCCATCAGGGAAATCCAGTATATTGGAGCAATCGACCATCGTAGCGTGCCCTCATACTACGTCCACTCGGACGCGTTTGTGCTTCCCTCCCTATCCGAAGGATTGCCAATCTCACTCCTTGAGGCGATGGCCTCTGGACTGCCATCTATCGCATCAGACGTTGGAGGAGTCAAATCCCAAATACCCGATTGCGCGGTGCTAAAGGTACCGCCCTCCAACCCTACAGCATTGGGCGATGCAATCACGGCAATGTACCACGACCGCTCCGCAAGGGAAAGGGTCGCCAGAAGCGGGCTGGAAATCGTCGAGGAACGATTCTCCTGGGAAAGGATTGTCGACAGGTTGGACAAAATCTACGAGAGTCTGGCATAAGTCTTCCGTGAGAAATGGGCCTGCAGCTTGTTCTTGGCAACCCATGCGATGGCCTTGCCAGGATGGTTCGCAATCATGCTTCTCGTGTTGCATATCATCCAGCAATCTGATTTGCAGGACTGCACACACGCCCTCGCTTCGGCGGTTTCTGCGCTCTGCATGATCCCTTCGAACGAACTCACGTCCCTGATGTTGCCCATCTTCCTATTCATCACAAGACAAGGATAGACGTCACCTGATGGGTCCATGAAGAAGAAGCGAATCCCGGCGGGGCAGTTCTTGGATACAACGCTGCGCACTGAGGGATTGAGGATGCCTGAGAGATGATATGCCCGGAACCAGTTCTTCAATCTATAAGACCTCAAATGCTCTCCGATTACACGGTCCAGACACTCGCAGGCATCGGCAGAGGGAGACAACGGCTCGTTATCCTCCTTCCTGAAGAATATCTCTGAGTTGTGGGCAATTGCGGTGGTGAATTCTACCCCGAAGTCGCAAGCGAGTTTGAACACGTCAAGAACCTGCGCAGCGTTGTCCTTCATGAGAGTCATTCCAAGCCTCACGTCTTTGACTCCAATTGACCTAAGGGTTTCGAGGGTCTCGGTTGCGCGTTCGAATCCACCATTGACTCCCCGTATCCTGTCATGAGTTTCACCCAAACCATCAATGGATATCCCGATTCCAATCCTGGGGTGGAACGACATCATCTCAGTCATCATCCTGCCGATTACCTTCGTGAGGTAGCCGTTAGAAGATATCACGATTCTTGCACGCGGGACAACGCCGTGGATTTCACGGACGACATCCACGATATCCTCTCTCAGAAAGGGTTCGCCACCGGTGATGTTGATGGTTCTCAGGGATCGTGGGAGCTTCGAATACTCGTGGAAAGGCAGTTCGTCATGGGACTCAATCTTCCATATGTTGCACATGGCGCAACGAGAGTTGCACCTGTATGTGACTGCAATTGTGGCCTCGATGGGGCCTTTCATGGGCGCATGTATTAACAACGCCTATATATTCATTATTGGGTTGCCAGAGAGATATCAGTCTCGCGGTTGATGGATGTTGGTCGCAAGATGACGAGCAATGTGAAGCGAGTTGCGTACATACTATCTATGAAGGAAGGCCTGCCCAGCTTCAATTACCGAGAGATTGAAAGAGTGGAGAAACTCGGCTATGAGATCCACATCTTTCCGACTAAGGTCTCGAACGGACTCTACCAACCGAAGCCGGGTTGGAGAGTCCACAGACCGTCAATAGGTAAGGCGTTGGTTGCCTCCTTGTATTGGCTCGTGGCAACGCCTGGAACATTCGCTCAATCATTCGGCCTTGCCCTGCGTTGCAGAGCGTTGCCAGAACTTGCCTTAGCAGCACAGTTTGCACGCGACATCACCCGCGAGGGAGTACCTGCCATTCACTGTCATTTTGCTGACAGGAAGATGTTCACAGCGTACTTCTGCAGCCTGCTCTCGTCAGTGCCATTCTCGGTCACAATCCACTCGCACGAACTGACATTCTACGCTAACAGGAGATTGTTCAGACTCGCCCTAGCGAGATGCCACAAAATCATCTCAGTATGTGACTACAACAGGAGTTTAATCATCAAAATGGCTGGAGTGTCACCGGAGAAGGTCGAAACAATAAGACTGGCACTCCCGTTTGAGGAGTTCAAACGCGACGAAAGACTGAAGGTTCTCACAGTCGCGAAGTTCCACGAATACAAGGGGCTCGACATCCTCGTGAATACGATTAGAGCGATGAGAGACAGACCTATCGTGTTTTGGCTGGTTGGCGATGGACCGGTCGACGTCAGGAGCATGGCGGATGATCTGATACGCTCGGGCAACCTTCGGATGCTCGGACATGTCAACGAGGAAACGCTGAAGATTCTGTACTCCGCTTGTGATGTCTTCTGTTTGCCGTCCAGGACTGCCCCTTCGGGACAGACCGAGGGGCTCCCCGTATCCATCATGGAGGCCATGGCCTTCGGAAAGCCGGTCGTAACCACACGTCACGCGGGCATTCCCGAGCTAGTTGATACAATAATTGTCACGGAGAACGACCCGGAACAACTTGAGGCGGCACTTGAGGAGTATCTTGGGAGAGCTGACCTACGTGAGAGCGATGGTAGGCGCAATCGCAACAAAGTGGTTCTCCTGCACGGACCCGAAAACGTCGGTCGACTGGCTGAGATATTCGAGGAAATGGCTGGAAAACCAAGATGAATTGTTCGACAAAGGGTCCATCGATGTTTGTCGCAGTTGACGTGATTGCCTGATTACTCCCGTTCCCACCGACATAGACGGGAGTGTTGGCTCTATGAACCGGTCCATGATTGAACCCCCTCCGCGAGGGTACGCCATCCTTGATGAATCCCCATGCTCCATGATCAACTGCCAGAAGCCTAGGTGTCCGTGATTGGGGCCGCAGGCCTGTCTCGCGCCGAAGCAAATTAATATACCCAATCCTATCGAAGCGCCTGCGGGAATCCAAGGCTAGAGGTGAATACAGTATTGGCTAGATTCTCAACGCGCACAGTGTTGCTGGTGCTACTCTCGATAATCATCCTGTCCGTGGCATTGCGCTACCCTCTTGTGGACCACGAGAGATATCAAGCTGATTCATATTTCATTCACTTTCTATCAAGCTCAATAGTCGAGAAAGACTATGCGAGTTGGACTTACCATCCGCTCTCCTACTTCGGCTACTTCCCCATGTCCTACCCGCCGGGGATACCTTTCCTGCTCGCAGAAGCCTCAGACATGACCGGTCTCAGCATGGAGGCCACCATCCTGGTCTCTGGAACCCTGTTCGGAGTTCTCCTCGCGCTTTGTGTGTTTCTATTGGCAAGGCAGTTCGAACTCAGAATCGAGGTGTGTCTCATTGTCGCATTTCTGGCGGCGGCTAGCCCGCGGTTCATCGACACTACTTACTGGGTGGGGAGCGCGCGCGGCCCGATGGCTGTCATGATGGTCATGACGATACTCGTGATGCACAGGGCAGGAACGATGAAGAAGATTCCTCTCGTCATACTCATCCTCTCGTTCGCGTTAGTCTCCTTCACGATTCATCACATGGCCGTTCTGTTTGCTCTTTTCGGATTCGGCTACATCATTGCAACGATTGGAGTGGATCGCGTCCTCGCCAAAAACCGCCCCAGGCAGAACTGGATGGCTGCAGCGTATTGCGGTTCAATCACTGCTCTCGTCGTGCTTGCGTCAGCAACCGTCTACGGACTCATTGGCGACGGCTACGAAACATTCCTCGCGGAGTCCGACGCGAACATCGCGGGGAATTCATTCTTGACCACGTTGATTGGGCTTACGATCAGCTACTCTGTTCAGATCGGAGTCGCGTTTCCCCTCGCGCTTGTTGGCATCCTGACGATATTCAGGCGGAGGAATGTCACGCTTATGAACATCCTCTTGGTTGCGACTGCGATATCTTTCATACCCATCTCTGGGAAACTACTCTATGTCTCTGTCGTACTGCTTCCATACATGACAATACTCGCGGGTAAGGCCGTCACGCATCGGGGGAGTGGCCGGCCCGCCCGTGGCAGGCGCATGTACCCAGCCGCCCTGATAGCTCTGGTTGTATCGGCGATTATCTTGCAGAGCGTGTCAATAGAGAGGTGGGACTCTAGCACCTACATCGGCGGTGACACTGTCGAAGTCTCTGACGGGGTGTTCAATGATGCTGCATACATCACAGCGTCCTGCGGCGACGAGTATATGATCTCTAACTCCAAGATTGCATCCACGAGGCTTGCAGCATTGACCGATGTGAGGATCATGATGCCAGGGTTATACTCGGCAGTGATTGGAGATGTAACTGAGACGGACCTAAGAGGAAATGTTACGATGTCTGAGACTACCTTCCCGGTCAATCTCTATGTTTGGTTTCAATATGAACAGGACCGAATCATACGAGATGCAATCTATGGTCTTCTGACAGGCGGTGTCAGCTACATACAGACGTCCGGCGGCTTGAGTCTGGAGACGAGGGTCTATTTTGAAGAGCACTCCCACTTGTACGTTGCGATTGACAATCGCTGGCCGTCTCAGCACACGAACGAATACGGAATCACGATATCAGAATTCGCACAGGAGGTTGCCCTCTCGACGCCCTACGAGGCACAAACGGGCTCTAGCACATCACTGAGCCTGTCAAGCTACCTAATCTACTGCAGCGAATCCATATCGCTATATCAGGTCCAGCTGTCATCCCTGTGAGAGGATAAGATGATGCGTGTAGGTGCGGTTCAATCCTCGCCCAGCCATCAGATGCTCGACGGACAATCAGCGCGGAACATACGCGTCCTCTTTCTTGTTGATGAAATCACCCAGAGTGGAGGAGTCAGAACCAGAGTGACTGAGGAGCTCGGCTGTGTGACTGGCGAGGAGGACATCCAGTCGATAGTGGTATCCCGGTGCAACATAAGGAGCATTTTCGACATCCCAAGGGCGATGACCTATCTATCTGCGGATTTGGGCGTCCAGAAGATCCGGGGATTCGCATATCCAAAGATTCCGCACGGCGGCCTGCCTGTCCTCACTGAGTTGTCGTTTATTCTGAATCTAGCCTTCTCAGTGATTTTCCTCCTTCCTCTTGCAGCGATGAGTCGTGTGACACTTGTATATGCACACAACAACGAGGTGGGACTTGCAGGGATTCTGCTTTCAAGACTCCTTGGAATAGCCTGCATTGTTGATCTCCACGGCGTTGAGATTGATGAGAATTTCGAGAAGCATCCCGAATGGAGTCAAACGGGACTGAGAAAGAGATTCTGGAGAGCGATTGAAGGGTGTGTTGCGACGAAATCGGACGCTATCGCATGCGTCTCCTCAAAGCACAAGGACATCCTGGAAGGCTATCGGGGTGGTCCTGGAGCGGTACATGTAGTTCCGTGTTTCGCTAATGAGAATGTCTTCAGGTTCAGGGCCAATGAGCGCGAGACGATCAGGAAACAACTGGCAATCAGCGACGATGAGATTCTCTTTGTGCATTCCGGAATCTTCCGATTCTCGACGGATGGGTATGACGCAATCAACCTTTTCCGCCAGTTATCGCGTGTCAGTAGCAGGAAGTTGCTGGTGCTCGCCCCTGACCGGGACACGCAGAGGAGGGCCCGGGAATTCATCGGGACTCCCATTGGAAACCAGATAGTTGTCGTCAGTTGCCCGAGGAAGGACGTCACGAAGTATCTCTCTGCAGCAGACGTGGCTATACTTGTCAGAAAGGATACCATTGTCAACAGGGTTGCCTCCCCCACAAAATTCGCAGAGTACCTTCTCTGCGGGTTGCCCGTGTTGGTGAGCCACAACATTGGTGATTCGTCCGACATCATCAAAGAGAACGGGCTCGGTGTTGTGCTCGGGGATGATTGGGTACGTGACCCTGGAGTGCTGCCAAGTGAGGAACGTATTCGTTCTCTCGTTACACCCGAAACCAGACAATCTTGTCGGGAGTTCGCAGAAATTCGCTTGTCCAGGAATTCGTGGGCGAGAACCTTCACAGGGCTGATTAGGCTCTACTCGAAGTAGTCATTCGACCTGGGAAGACGCTGATTGGCGCATTGGCACAAGTGGAGAAATGCGGAAACCTTGTCCGAAGCAGAATCGAACGGTCACGACTAATCGCATTCAGCCACCCTCCCACAGACCTTGAAGAAGGTGGATTGAAAGTGATCCAGGATCCGCGCTGTGGCGGCTATCTTCGGGCCTCATCTACATGCTTCCCCGCCCAATTTCTGACCCCGATATAGGCGACAATGGTCACGATTGCCGTTCCTCCAACCCTCAGAACAGAGTATGCAATTACCATGTCCATGATGTCTCCAGAGTCCGCGAGGAACAGCAGCACCAGGCCGAATAGCGCCAACTGAATTGTATTCACAACGCCTGGAACCTCTGGCTTGCTTAGAACATAGATAATCGAAGCGTTGAGGGGCATAGTAATGAAGGTTAGGAGAAATGGTGCCAACATGACCATGAAGATGGGGGTTGCATTAGCGTACATCTCACCGTAGACCAACGCAATCGCATCCCCAGACAACGCGTACAGCAGGACCACGATTACCACGGAGGTTGGCAGGATGAGACGATGCATGGTGTTGAGATATTCCTTGAGGGCTCGAGGTGAGTCGATGGCCGACAGCTGCGGCATCAGGACCGTCAAGAGCGGAACGTTAATGATTCCCAGAATACCCAATAGAGTGATGCTGACTGCCAGATCTGCGGCGCTTGAGGCTCCATAAGTCGTTAGAGCATAGGCAATTGGCAATTGCTGGAATATTGAGAAGGTGGTCGCTGAGAGGGCAAGCCATTTTCCGAAGCCCAACAGCTTCATTGTGACGTCTCTAGTGCTGAGTTCCTTTTTCCTGGCAAACGAAGCCAAGTTCCTCGTCTCGGTTGAGAAAAGAACAGTACCAAGAGCAGTCGTGACGACGAAAGCTAGACACGCGATTGAGTAGTTGATTTCCGTGGCAAGTACCACGGCGATCAGGGTTCCCAGAAACAGAGCGCTTCTTGTCGCGAGCATGATAGATATCGTTGGGAAAGCGAGTCTTGTCTGCAATACGCCCTGGACAAAGAAGAAGAATGAAAGTGAAAGCGCCCCTATCGGGACTAGGAACACAATGAACTCGCTGCCAAGGTCCTTTCCGAACTGACTTACATGAAGTATACCAAGGCTTGCGATGCCGACCAGGATGGCGAGCGCCAGTTTCCCCCGTATGGCCCCCGACACCAATCTGGCTATGGCGCTTCTGTTAGACTGTACCGATTTGCTGGATGCGAACCTGACTATTGATTGTGATATGCCCAGGTCCATCACGGCAGCAACAACCGCCAATGTGGCGACGAATGCCGAATAGATGCCGAAGCCATCTTTATCCAAAGCCCTTGCCAACACTATCGACGCCAAGAAGCCCAACAGCGCAGATAGGCCGTGGCCGAAGAGCACCGTGAAGTAATCCTTCATCATCCTCAGCATTCCAGTGCGAGTTTTTCCCCCCGATTGTGAAGGGCCTTTGCTGCTCGTGGATGATGGGGCTGACTCGTCTCCTATCGCTGTTCCCTGGTCAGAGTCGGCCATTGATGCTACCTTCATCTAGTTCAATAATCCAGCGCTGGCGTATCTTTCCGAATCCTGCGGAGCACGAACCCACGCATATGAACCCACCTAACCCCAGTGTCATGACTTGATTCTAGCACCGATACATCTGCGAGGTCGAAGCCTCCAACTCAGCACATGTCAATCGGCAGTTTGTTCATGATGTCTCGATGCCTATTGAAGGTTACTGCACGTGCCCTGAGTGACCTTTAATATGAGAGTTCTACCATCAATCCTCCCGCTATCATGATGAACGTGTATTTGTTCAGAGGAAATCATCCTCTGTACGAGACCTTCACTAACTACCCACCGGCGGGTGTGAACTACCTCCCTAAGAGGGAGAGTCACGGACCCGAGGAATACACACTGTACACGGGGAAGACGGGGCTAATGAGGACGCTCCTTGACGGCTCGCTGGCTGTCGCGGGGCTACCAAGATTCGTGCCCGTTCCTCGGAAGTACGACCTGGTGCATTCCAGCAGAGGATTTCTCGCGGTGGGACCAAATAGGTTTGTAGTCGACATCGAACACATAAGCTCCTTCGCGGGCATGAGGCACAAGATGCTATCCGTCCGGAGATTCCGCAAGATCACAGAGAAGGTTCTGCTGTCCAAGAAATGCTCGGCGCTGCTTCCCCATTCCGAGGCTGCGATGCGCACAGTGAGCCTATTATCCAATGATCGACGTATTGCTGAGAAATCAACGGTAGTGTACCCGGCAATCCAACCTCCAGGCAATTTGGTTACGCGTCGTGACGATGCAGAACCTCATCTCCTCTTCATCGGAGAGTATTTGTGGAAAGGTGGACGGGAGTTTCTGGAGGCGTGCGAAACCCTCGCGGACAAGTTAGATTTCCGAGTCACCTACATTTCGCTGAGAGTCCATCCTCCGGAACCAGTGATTCGCCACTTCTCGCGAATTCTGAATGTCAATTTCATAGAGGGGCCTATACCCAGAGAGTCGCTGATGGCAGAACTGTATCCCGAAACAGACGTCTTTGTCATGCCGACGTACATCGACACGTTCGGCTACTCGTACCTCGAGGCAATGGCTCATGGCATACCTTGTATCGGATGCAGAATATTCGCAGTTCCCGAGATAATCAACGATCACTTGACAGGGCTTCTCGTGGACCCTGCTACGTCATTCTTCGATGCTCGGGGCCTGGGTCACCCAGAGATGTCACTGCAAGATGTCAAAGCACCGAACACAGTGAGGCAATTGTCCGATGCTATTGGCGAATTGATTGGCTCTAGATCGCTGAGAGAGAGAATGGGGACAAACGCCTTGAAGGAGACACGGAGCGGGCGTTTCTCGGTCGCCCAAAGGAATAAGCAGTTGAAGGAAATCTACGAGAGGTCGATGGCAGTCTGATGCATGGTGGCTTGATGAGTATACCAGGTAGTATCTGACGAAGGAGCGTGAATAGGCGTGAGTACAGAGACTCGGTCAGCACACAAAGAGAGGATGGAAAGCCGACGAACACGTCGCAACCTCCAGGCCATGATCCCAGTCATCATTCTGTGCGTGTTCGCGTTCTCCACCCATGCGCTCCCGTACAGTCTGTCGCCCTACCCGTTCAACAACGACGGCATCTACGAATCCTCCGTCGCACAAGACATCATCGAGAACGGCCACATGACGGCGGTGGACTTAGACTCGGGCAAGCCGATGCACAGCGAACCCACTCCCGTGTTCAATACATTCCTCGCATTCTGCTCCGCTACGCTTGGGTCCGATCCAATGTCGTCTAGTCAGCTGCTAGTAGCCGCCATATCACTGTTGACAGTCATTGGAGTCTACGTACTGCTAAGGCACTCTGTCGGCAATGTGACGGCCTCGCTGCTCGGAGGGATGGCGGCCGTACTGTTCGGGACATTCGTGTATCTCACTTCGTCGGTATGGAAAGAGTCACTTGGCATCGCCCTCTACATGCTGCTGCTGTTTGCATATTCCCAGAGAGGAAACCGGGCAATGTACGGGGTTGTCATCGTTGTCCTTGCGATTGTCCCTTTCGTGCACCACCTTGTCGCATTTGTGTCATATCTGACGATTGCCTATATCACAGCTTGGAGCATGATCTACGCAGTTAGGAAAGGAAGGCCAACGTATCGTCATTACGCTGAGGCGACTGGGATAGTGGTCGCTGGATGCGTCATACTATTGTACTATCATCTTGTTTCTTTCACCCGATCCTCCTATCTGGATCCTACGACGGGACTTCTCCCAATGATCGCCATCGCGCTGGCCCTGTCATTGCTGATGTCTATGACACTTCTGAGGAAAAATCACTGGCCAGGCACGTTCGCGCCTCTTGTTGCAGTCTTCGTTCTGGCCATCGTGATAGTTGATTACTTCAATCCCCTGTTCACATACTCCCCCTACTCTCCAATTGCATCGTATGTGCCATTGACAATCTCCACTGTTGTGCTGATTGCACTAGCATGGTATGGTTTGGAGGGTCTGGCAGAGTCAACCTCGAAATACAGGGCAATACCGTTTGGCGCGCTGCTTCCCGCACTTACACTCGTGTGTTTCGCCCTATTGTCACCATCCGTTGAGTCGAGACACCAGCTCATCTACAGGAGTATGGACTTCGCGGATCCAGCCATATTCCTAGGCATGGGGTTCGGCGTTGCCCATCTGATTCACCGAAAGAAGTTTCCCAACCTGGTCATCGCAGTAACGATCACAGCACTTCTTGTGTCTTTCCCGTTCGGCATCTACACCCAAGAACTCTTGGGTGTGAGGCATGACACTCAAGAATCCGAGATTGATGCCATCGACTGGATTGTAGCTGCAGACATGAATCACGATCCCTATGTCCAGAGTGACGAGAGGGTATCATACATCACACGCAGCCTCTTCGGCATCGGCAAGGACAATAAGCTACCGATGAACCTCGTTGAGAATAATTCGCTCGCTCCCGATGTGTTCTATGTGTACGAGCAGTTTTGGTCGTCTGTGGGAGTGAGCGATTATCCAAGACCATTTGCACAGCCGTCGGCATCATACATGAGAGCGCTTCTGAGCGTAGAGAACGTGATCTACATAGGAGGCAGCCCCGATGACCAGCTGATTGTGTTCCACGCCACAGCGATTGGCCAAACTGCGAGCGGCTGGTGAAGGATCGAGCTCATTCACATCGCAGCCTCAATCAAACCGCCTAACCCCTCTGAGTTCAGGGAAACAGCGATTCCTTCAGCACCGGTGGCCCGTGTTAGGATTGCTGACGCACAATGTAAGGGGATGGCATCAATTTCAGTCCATCATCGAGGATTTCTCCAGGTCATCAACGACGAAGCATTGAAATACAGCAAGGTGTGTGCGCCGTTCTCGGAGAACATACGTGAGAGGGATGTTTTCTGGATTCCAGAGTCTGTCATGGTTACCATATAATCTATTCTGCAAGATACGTAATAACAATCGGAATCCAATTTGTGTGAATTTGCTCGATTACGGTATTGGGAAGAAGTTCTGGCTCGCACTACCATCTGAAGACCGCGGCCTGTCACGACAGTTGAGTGTATTCGGATTCAGAGAACCGCTCAATTGCCAGTGCTACGTGAAGTTCATCAACAGTAACGATACGCTCCTCGATATCGGAGCGAACATCGGGTTCTTTGCACTGCTGGGTAGCAGTGCGAAGCGAATTGTCTGTGTCGAGCCACTTGGCAATGTAATTGAACTACTCAAGAAGAACATAGCGCTGAATGGCTTGTCTGAGAAATGCGAGGTTGTTCATGCAGCAGTGGGCCCAAGAGGGAGACTGCTGCTGGAAATCAATGCGCAACTGAACCTGTCAAAGATTGTAAACGAGAGGAATGAGAACACAATCGAGGTCGACAGCATTCCGCTGGCCGATTTGGCCGAGGTCTACCACCCCAACGTGGTTCGTCTCGATGTCGAGGGGTTTGAGTACGACCTATTATATGACCAGATTCCTGAATCCATTGGGAAGGTGTCAATGGAGTTTCACACCGGACTGATGGGAGAAGAGAAGTCAAGGAAGTTGCTAGCTTATTTCAGGGATGAGGGATTTCAGCTGAGATACCTTGTCGAGGACGTACCGCTCCGACTGTATCCCTTTGTCCATGTGCTCAAGAACACAATCATGTCGAGACCCATATCATATGTCAAGCATGATCTCTGCATTGAAGATTCGATTGATGCCATTTTCTCCGGAAGGTCCTTGAAGTACCTCTACTTGGAAAGGAATGTCTCGACGTAACGCCCTTGACCCGAGGCACCTTTGCCACCTCATCGTATTGTCAATGGCGGTTGAAAAGTGACCAGTTCCATCCGGCCCCTGATCAACTGGGGGCTGGGCATGAGGGACGCGAGGGTGACTAGTTCGGATCTCTGAAGCAGCTGCGTTACCAGACAATAGATGACCGCAAAGAATAGTGCCCCGACAACAGTGCTCGAGAGCAGGAGTGCGGCCTCTGTACAGATTCCGCCCGGGCATTCGATATTCTAGTTGACTTCGGCTGCGTCAGGCTCCCGAGTACTCTCCTTCGGCGAATGTGAAAGGATCAGCCACCAGAAAACCGCTGACCATGCCAGGAAGAGTATCCACCCCGCGTTCTCATGAGCCCAATGAAGCGCTTCGATCCCCCTGTAGTAGCCGACAATCCCGATCACCACCATTCTGAAGATATTGCCGACGTAGGCCACAGCGAGACCGAGCAAGAGTACCGCGACCAACGCCTTTCTGCCCATGCTCTCGAAAACCAGAACGAACGAGAAGAACGCCGACAGGAAGATCGAAAACGAATAAAGACCAGCGCAGTACGCTGATATCGCCAAAGTCTGGAGTTCACCGCTCTGGAACTGGATTGTCACCAGATTGCCCGAGGAGCTCGACTCGATTCCGATGACATCGAGAATCCCCGCGAAAGGTGCCGCAAGCATGTAGTGGACGTACCAGTTGCCGACGGAGGAGGAGCCATCGCTTCCCGAGAGCGCCATGACGACCTGAGGGACGACCAGGAATGCGACGACGAACCCGAGGAAAAGCAGCGCGAACCCGATCTCGACCCTGAACCTATCGGCGAGGACTGGATACAACAGCACCGCTGCGCCGAACATCAGCGATATCATGTCGACATCGCCAATCGCAGGCCGCGCGGACACAAACGCATTGTAGCTGAGGACCAGCATGATCACGAGGGCTCCGAATATCATCACGATGTAATCCCCGCCCACCAGCCGCACGATCGATTCTATGAATCTGATGCCCGGCGGTCCGCTCTCCCGAAGGGCTGCTCTGGACCCTCTGTACATCAGGAACATGAGCAGGAGGCCGATCACAAGCGAGAGGAGTCCGACACCAATGCCGACGTACGAGAACAGGGTGAGGACCGATATCCCCTCGACGGTCAGGATGAGCGACACGATCTGGAGGACCTTCCGTTTCGGCGTCCCGACGGGGACGACTGAATCGAACCAGGCCAGGAGCTTCTCCACTCTTGAGAACATTATCAGCCAATAGCGGCGGTGGTTTTGATAAAGGTATCCTCTTTCAGGCGAACGATGCTCGCGATTATTACCATGGAGCGCATTCCGACCGCAGAGGGCAACGCTTGACATCCAAGCTGAGCGGGGGGCTTCGCGGGTTCGCGCGCACTGGCAAGGACGGGGCGCGTCAGTCGATGAAGTACTACTCCAACAGCGGCTCTGACGAGCGGAGGCTCATCAAGGTCGCGCTCTACATGGGCGTCTCGAGCGCCGTCCTCTGGTACATCCTCGCGGCATACTGGGGCGCCCTTGACTTCAAATCGATCGAGATTGGGTACATGTTCGCCGCGGGATCAGCGGCGAGCGCGACCACGCTCGTGATGAGCGGGTTCCTGGCGGACAAGTTCGGCAGGAAGAAGCTCCTCATAGTCGGGCTCGCGGGCAGCGCCCTGGGCACGGCCCTCTTCATCTCTGAGAAGAACTTCCTCGTGTTCATGGCGGCGAACGTCATCGTCAGCCTGAGCAACTCCATCGTCGGGCCGTCCCTCATGGCATTGCTCTCGACCAAGGCCGAGCCGTCGAAGCTGAAGTTCCTGTACGGCATGCAGTCGTTCTCCAACACCATCGGCCTCACGCTCGGCACGCTGGTCGGCCTGATGGCCCCCGACCTGCTCTGGGACTTCATCGGAGCGGACACCATCACCGGGTACAAGTACGTGTACCTCACGGCGGCCGCGATCGCCATCATACCCGTCGTCTACTCGCTCAGGGTGAGGGAGACCCATGTCCCCAGCGAGCGGCTCCTGCTGGAGTTCGACAAGCGGACGGTGAAGATGCTGGCCATGTACTCCCTCCAGAACGTGTTCATAGGGCTGGGGGCGGCGATGGTCATGCCCTGGATCGCCATCATATTCTCGGAGGGCATGGGCGCCTCGGGGACCCAGCTGTCGCTCATGTTCACCCTCAGCAACATCATGCTCGCAGCGGGGTTCTTCGTGATACCCGTGTTCGAGAGGGCGAGGGGCGCTGTCACGCTCGTGGCAGTGTGCCAGCTCGCCTCGGTCCCGCTGCTCGTGCTCATACCGTACTCGCCCACCCTGCTCGTGGCTGCCGTGCTGTACGCGGTGAGGTCCTTACTGATGCTCGTGCCCTCGCCCATCCTGAATGCCTACATCATGAACGTCGTGAACGAGAAGATCCGGGCATCCTTCCTCGCGATAAGCACGCTCGCGTGGACCCTCGCTTTCATGGTGTCCGAGGCGTCCTCCGGATACCTCTGGAACGGCGATTACACCAGGACCGAGCCGTTCCTCTACTGCGGGTTGTTCTATGTCCTGGGCACGCTCACTTTCTTCCTGTACTTCAGAAACATCAAGGAGCCGGCGTCGGGGGTTCCCGCGGCCGTTGGCAAGAAGTAGGGGACGCCTGGGGATCGCTGGGCTGTTAGTCTCCGAAGGGGACTTCTGTCAACCATTTGGCAAAAGACCATAAGGAAGGGAATGCTTGACAGAACGGAGTCCATGGGCGAGGATTGGGAACGTTACTCCACTGAACATGTCCAATTCTATGATGAATCGGTATCCCCTTTGTTGACGAAGTACCTCACATCTTTTGGTTGGCACGTTTTCCTGGATGTTGGCTGTGGGGACGGTAGCCTTCTCTTTGCTTTGAACGGGAGAGGGTACTTCAAGAACAAGACTGTTCTGGCAGTGGACATCTCTGCCAAGCGAATCGATGTTGCCAGAGCAATCTGTTGCGATTTTCGGTGCTACGTCGACGACGCATGCAAGCTCGAGAATATCGGAAACAACGCTGTGGATGTGTTAGCCTCGCTTCAGGTCATAGAGCATGTTCCAGATGATGATGCGATGATACGCCAGATACACAGAGTGCTAGGCGAGAACGGAGTGGCTTACATAACAACTGTTTTCAAGAAGCCCCAGGCGTACTATTTCCACAGGAATGCCAAAGGTGAGTCTGTGATAGATCCCACTCACATAAGGGAATATCAGGATGAGCAACTTCTGCGTCTACTGGAGAAACACGGTCTGGAAGTGCTCGAGAATAAGAAGGTGCAGGAATGGAAACCCATTTTGGGATTCGTCATTCTGGGCAGGATTGGCGCGACCAGAGAAGCACTGGCAAGACATCCTCTTCTGAAAGCAATCCGGAGGATCAAATACCCCGTGCCCGGATATTTCCATTGGGAGATTGTTGTAAGAAAGAAGAAAGAGAGTTTAGGTTCGGCCTCAAACCCAGCTGATTGAAGCATGAAAAATGACAAGTGTCTGAACCTCCACGATCAGGACATCTCGTGCTATCCTCTCAATTCCCTGCTAGATACCTATTCGCCCCTACGGCCTTTTCTCACTACGGGAACTGAAGAAAACTGACGACAAGGGGTGCGTCGCACTCCGTGTACGCTGGAAAAACCGACTCCCGGACCCACCAGGCGTGTGATCGAGAAAGATCAGTGGGCGTTGGCCTGCCCTTCCGCCGCGGACTTGTCCTTGAGCCTCAAGGCCTCGGCGAGGAGCTCAGAGAGCCACTCTTCGTCCCAGTTGCGTATCCTAGTATCGAAACAGACCGAATCTCCCGGCAACGTGTTCGCCCTCCTACACACACTATAGGGTCGTAATCATATATCAACCATATTTCAAAAACATTGGGCATATGACCATAAAAACGCTGAAAATCGACCATATTGACCACCCATAACGCCTGCGAATGCAAGTTATTTATAAAAGCAAGTGCTTCAAGAGTCCGGATGAACCGCAAGGACAAGGATGCTGGCATAGTCGAGCTCGACGAGCTTGACATTGATATCCTCAGGAGCCTCAACGAAAACGCCAGGAAGAGCTTCAGGGACATCGCCAAGGAGCTCCACGTCTCCCTCACGACCGTCTCGAACAGGGTGAAGGCGATGGAGCGCGCGGGCGTGATCCAGGGATACATGCCGATCGTGGATGCGACCAAGATCGGCTACGACATCATGGTGGTCATCGGGATCAAGGTCATGCACGGCAGGATCGTGGAGACGGAGAAGGACCTCGCGAAGGACCCCGCTGTGTTCGCGGTGTTCGACTCGACGGGCGAGTGGGACGCGATCATCATGGCGCGGTTCAAGACGCGGGTGGACCTGAACGTGTTCGTGAAGAAGGTCCTCGACCACGAGAACGTCGACAGGACGTACACGCAGGTCGTGCTCAACATCACGAAGGACGAGAAGAGAGTCCTGGTGTGACCTGCTAGCCGCTCCGCGGGGGCGGTCAGGCATCGTTCCGCAGTCTGTTTTATGTATCGCGGCCCGGATAACCTACTGACGCGGGGACCTGGTCGCGTCAGGTAAGGGGAGATGACACGTTTCCGAGGGCCCGTCCTCGCGGGCCTATGCCTCGCAACCATCGCCGCATGCTGCGGCTTCCTGCCGACGGCATCTGTCGCGGCCGATGACTACCTAGGCGTCACGTTCGGCTTCTCGCCCGCGAAGGCGCAGTACTATCCGGGCGAGGACTTCTCGCTCGAGGTCACCGCGGTCGACCTGATGCCCACGCCCTCAATCTCGCTCGATCCCCTCATTAACTGGGTGAAGGTCGTCAACGTGTCCGCGCACTTCTCATGGATGGCCCTGAACGAGGAAGTCTGGACAAACGTGTCCGAGACCTCGTCGTGGCTTGAGCCTGACCAGGGCAGCTCAGAGACCTACACACTCAATCTCTTGGTGCCAGTATCCGCTACAGCTCAGACCTACGATTACAGAATCGATGTGGACTACATGGTCTGGACGGACTGGGGAACCTGGATCCGCACAACGACCGAGTCCTACCGCGACTTCGTCGTCTCGAAGGACACATCGACCTCGCTCGCGATGGCGTTCGAGTTCTCCCCCGCGAAGGCGGCGTACGCCCCCGGGGAGGAGTTCACTGCCGAGGTCACGGTCACGAACGCCCTACCGTCAGGCGTGTCCGCATACGATGTGTTCCCGTGCATGGCCACTAACGTGTCCGTGCACTTCTCGTGGATGGCCGCGGACGAGTACGTCTGGAACGACCTATCCGATGGAGACCTCTGGCTCTCCCCCGACGGGACGGTGTCCGAGACCTACGTCCTCAACCTGACCGTGC